>Ga0224555_1000971_pt1 | contig 42809 bp, 36 predicted proteins | sample 714S23034metaG_FD_180687 | JGI IMG/M metagenome (GOLD analysis project Ga0224555, IMG submission 180687) | Peat soil microbial communities from Stordalen Mire, Sweden - 717 S2 30-34 | ecosystem: Environmental > Terrestrial > Soil > Wetlands > Peat | place: Sweden: Norrbotten County, Stordalen...
CTTCCACGAGCATCCAAAGCCCGCGTAAACACTGGCAAAATGCGCGTTTCGAGCAGGAATCGACCGAGACACCGCAGAAAACACCAAGCCGCGCCCACCGATCACACGAATTTCAACGAGTTCCTAGTGGCCATACTCGTCCGCGTGCTGCACCAGCCTCATATACACATCGCGCGGAATGTTGGTCTGCCAGTGGCGTCTCGCCCGCGCCACCCCAATCAATCCGAAGAAGATGAGCGCCAGCACCGCTGCAACCAGGCGTGGCTCCAGCGCGCGATTGTGCCAGCGAGCCGCAGGCGCACCAGTCTCCGAAACGCCCCTGCGTGGCGGTAGCGAGAACTGCAGCGCGTTCTCCGCCGGGCACACCGCGACGCACTCCATGCAGCTTGTACACTCCAGCGATCGAATCTGCACCAGCTTATCCATCGGGAGGCTGGATGGGCAGGCCTTATTGCACTTGCCGCAGTCGATGCAGGCCTGTGCGTCCCGGCGAATCCGCACCGGGCTCAATATCGAGACCAGCCCCATCAGCGCTCCATACGGACAAAGGAACCGGCACCAGAAGTTCTGGATGAACACAGAGAGCACCACGAGCGATGCAATCACCGCCATTCCAGTGATGCTTATGTTGCGGAAGAAATTGAGCATCTTAACGTCCGCAATGATGCCAAACGGAGCCAGCATGAACTCATTCAACGCCTCTGCCGTCATGCTGACGACGATGAAGAGGAAGAAAGCCATCAGCACGTATTTCAGGCTGCGCAGCGGAATGTCGAGCCACCGTGGCACCGCGACGTTGCGGCGAAACAGCTTGCGGCCAAGCTTCCAGAGATACTCCGAGATGGTGCCCACCGGACAAAGCCACGAGCAGAACGTCTTTTTCAGCAGCAGGCTCGACAGCAGAAATACAACCGCAAGCACCATCGCCGCCGGATGGATCGCCGGCGAATGATGGGTCACCAGAAAATACTTCAGGTTCATGAGGCCTGCGATGGGAAGCCAGCCATCCAGTCCGGCTGGCCGTTCCACATAGCGAGCCTGACCCTGGCTCTCGAAGTAATGCGTCCACCTCAGAAATTCAATTGCGAGCCACGCATTCAGCGCTAGGAACGCAAACTGCACCGTGCGGCGAACCTGCTGCGAGCGGTCCGGCAATCTGCGACGCACGAGGGTCTTCTTCTGCTTCGTCGGCCCGCTATCGGAGGCGATCCCTGCGACCGGGGACATGGGTCTGGGCAACATGGCATCCTTCCAATCTCCACGATAGCCAGCCGACGCAACCCCCGAATAGGACTTTAGTCACAGTGCATCGTAAGCATAGGCCTTCCGGGAAGCCAGCAGAAAATGCTGCAGCCCCAAAGGCGAAGTTCAGGGTGGGTTGTTGGCGGTCTGAACGTAGCTCTGTCGTTTCCAAATAGACCGTCAGTCGACCAGGATGCCTATTCTTCAACTGCCGCTGGGGAATTCAAGAGCAATGGAATTCCACCTAGGGACTGGGGAAGTTAGGCAAACTTGCATGAGGAGATGTATCGTGTAACGATACTACTATGAGTGCTCGATTCAAGGAATCCGATTCCCAATTGCTACTTGAGACTCTGGCAGAGTTTCGTTACGAGTTGCGTCGGTTTCTTCACTTCAGCGAACGCGCGGCGGTAGAAGTGGGACTGCAACCTCAGCAGCACCAGCTCCTGTTACAGGTGGCAGGCGCGCCTGAGGGTGAGACTGTGACGATCGCATACGCCGCAGAACGACTCAGTCTGCGACATCACAGCGTGGTCGAATTAGTCAATAGATCGGAGCGCGAAGGGCTACTGGTGCGAACCGTGGACACTGTTGACAAGCGGCGGGCAATATTACAAGCGACGCGAAAGGGTGAGCGCGTTCTGGATAGGCTGGCAGGCGATCATGCGCGAGAGCTCAATGAGCTGGCTCCGCGGCTAGTAAAGGCTTTGAAGCGCATTGGCGGGCATGCGCAAGACGGTGCAGGAGCGAACACCCAATGAGGTCGAAGCCATCTGCATTGCGTGACTTTACGGTAAATCGAAGGGTATGGCTGCTGACCGGAGTGGCGGTCGTTATTGGCACAGGCGCGGCAGCTTTGGCAGTGTTGCTTCTGCGTGCGATCACTCTGATGACAAACCTGTTCTACTATCATCGGCTGAGCCTGGCAATGGTTGGGCCTGCCGGGTCTCCACTCTCTCCCTGGATAATGCCACTGGTTCCCATTGTTGGCGGGCTACTGGTGGGATTCATCGCGCACTATGGATCGGACAAGATTCGCGGACACGGAATCCCCGAGGCGATCGAGGCGATCCTGCTCCATGGCGCTCGTGTAGACCCATTGGTCGCGGTTTTGAAGCCTCTTTCGGCGGCGATCGCGATCGGCTCAGGTGGTCCGTTTGGCGCGGAAGGGCCGATCATTATGACCGGCGGAGCGTTCGGCTCGCTGGTGGCGCAGTGGCTTCATCTGACCGATGCAGAACGGACTACGCTGCTGGTCGCAGGCGCGGCGGCGGGCATGTCGGCGACATTTGCGGCACCGATGGCTGCGATTCTTCTGGCCGTCGAGCTGCTGCTCTTCGAGTGGCGACCACGCTCGCTGATTCCGGTGGCGGTGGCCAGCATCATGGCAGGCGCGTTGCGCATCGTCTGGCTTGGTGCGGGGCCGCTCTTCGTGGTGGAGATGCACACGGCGATTCACTTGTGGCCGACGATGCTGGTCGCTGGCCCGTTGGGGATACTGGTCGGCTTTGCAGCGGCTGGACTGAGCCGCATGATGTATGGCTTCGAGGACGCATTCGAGCATCTCTGCGGTCGGTTGCGAGTGCATTGGATGTGGTGGCCTGCGATCGGTGGGATCGGGATCGGAGTTGGTGGCTTCTTCTTTCCGCATGGGCTCGGCGTTGGGTACGACAATATCGCGGAGTTGCTGCGTGGGAATGCGCCCTTGGGCTTGCTGCTTGGACTGATGATTGCGAAGTCGCTGATGTGGGCCTTTTCTTTGAGTTCGGGGACGTCGGGCGGCGTGCTGGCACCGTTGCTGATGATCGGCGCGGCCATCGGCGAGACCCTGGCTCGGCTGGCCCACATGTCGGGCGAGACGCAGGCTCTATGGGCGTTGATGGGGATGGGGGCGATGCTATCCGGCTCGCTGGGAGTACCGCTGACAGCGATTCTTTTCTCGCTTGAGTTGACCCATGCCTTGCCAGCCCTACTGCCGCTGGCGCTTGCGTGTACTGCGTCCTATCTTGTGACATCGCTGATTATGCCGCGGTCGATCCTGACGGAGAAGCTCAGCCGTCGTGGCTATCACCTGTCGCGCGAGTATGGTGTTGACCCGTTAGAAACGGTGATCGTTGCGGAGGTGATGACGGAGCTGCCAGAGTCCATCGAGGACTTCGCGATGAGCCTCCTGCAAGCGACGCTGCCCGAGGTCTTCGCCTACACGGATGAGACTTGCCGCGCCGTCGCAGAGGAGATGGCGACCACGCGGGTGATGAACATGCCTGTGATCGATCGCGAGAGCGGACGCATCTGCGGGAGCATCAGCGCACAGGAGTTATTGTCGGGACGGAGGCGGGCGGTTGAGCGAGAGTCGGAGCGGAGCCGCAGCTTTCAACGTGAGTCACGTCAAGAGTTGTGAGTCACGTCAAGAGTTGTGAGTCATGCCGAAAGACGCGCTCAGGTTATTGCGCAGGAGCCTTCATCTGAACGAGCAACATGCGAACCGCCGTTTTAGCCGAGATGCCGTGAGGCAGCATCGGAGGCATGTAGACGAAAGAGCCTGGCTGGGCATTGACCTTGTCTTCTCCCAACAGAACCTCGGCCTCTCCTTCGATGAAGTAGAGGACGGCCGGTGTGGGCGATGAGTGCCCAGAAAGTTCCTCGCCAGCGGTGAATCCAAAGAGTGTTATGTTCGCGTGTTCGTCCTTGTGTAGAACCCGGCTCAAGATGCCTTTTTCAGGAAGTGCGAACTCCGTCTGTAGATTGGCCAAAAATGTGTAGTCCATAAGTTTCTCCTGTGCGTGAAGCTGCTTGTTGGATGCGGCTGTACGCGGCAAGTTGCAATGCACTCGTCCTCTATGCGTTGTCGGGAGCTGATCTGGCGACACCACCATGCCAGCACATGGTGAGCAGGAAGACACTCTCATCCACCGCCTGAACGTCATGCGCAATACCGCGATCGAGCATCAGCAGGTGGCCAGCCGGAACTTCAACAATTTGATCGGGCAGCCTCAACCTTATACGGCCGACGAGGGTGTGAATCGTGATCCTTCCATCTACCCGATGTTCTTTCGTCTCCGTGTTCTGCTTCATGGCGATTAGCAAAATGCCACAAGCTGGAGAATTCAGCAGTGTTTTGGAGCTTCGTCCTGTCCCTCGTTGCCACGAGTCTGCGAGTCGTAGATTCTCGATCTCTGCGGAAAGATTGGATTGAAGCAATGGCTGATCCAATTCGGGAAGCCTGGTAAGTGCCTCACCTTCACTATAGTAGCGTTTCATTTGATTCTCCTTGTCGATGCGGTTGCACGCGGCGCCTTCGTGGGGAGTGTTCCATGAGAGGCACCGCGCTGGTACAGGTGACATCGGCGGCCACGCACTGTCTATCCGTGCAGTTTATTCGTGCCGTGTAACAGTGCATCCCCGCCGGTGGACTTTGCGTCGTCGTAGGAATGCCCCGTCAGCAATCCAAGAATGAACCAGGCGAAGAGCGCGGCTCCAGCGGCAAACAATACGTCACCGGGAACACGCATCCAGCGCAACGTCTGCATGTGTCCCGTTTGTAGAAACTCCGCAGAACGCGCGTACCAGGTGCCATACTGGATCGATGCCCACGCCTGTAGAAGACCGACCGGCAACAAGCTGAGGATAACCATGAGGCTCAGGCCGAGATTGAGGAACCAGAAGGAGAACTTGAGCGGCCCCTCCTTCCACGGGCGTTCCGGGCCCATCGCCCTCATGCAGAAGAGTGTGAGGCCAAGCCCGAGCATTCCGTACACGCCGAAGAGGGCAGTGTGTCCATGAAGGGGAGTGAGGTTCAGCCCCTGCACATAGTAGAGCGCGACCGGCGGATTGATGAGGAAGCCGAACAGGCCTGCTCCCACCAGATTCCAGAAGGCGACCGAGACGAAGAAGTAGATCGGCCACTTGTAGTTTGCGATCCAGGGCGCCTTCTGCATCGGCTGCGCAAGGCGAATGTTCTCCCACGCCTCATAGCCGACCAGAGTGAGCGGCACAACCTCGAACGCGCTGAAAATTGCGCCCAGAGCGATCACCGCCGGTGTCGCGCCTGCAAAGTACAGGTGATGAAAGGTGCCGATGATTCCGCCGGATAAAAATATCGTCGTCGAAAAAAGAGCGGCCTTGGTTGCGGTGCGAATCTCGATCAGTTTCAGTCGCGTGAAGAGAAACGCAATCACCACGGTGGCAAATACTTCAAAGAAGCCTTCAACCCAGAGATGAACGACCCACCAGCGCCAGTACTCCGCGGTAACGAGATTGCTGCGTTGCCCGTACAAGAGGCCAGCGGCATAGAAGAGCGGGATCGCAATACTGGAGATGAGAAAGAGCGTGAGCAGGGAGCGGTCCTCGCTCTTGCGGACGAGTGCAGGCTTGAGCGAGGCCACCATCAGTGCCAGCCAGAGAACCAGGCCGACGAAGAGCAGGATCTGCCAGAATCTTCCCAGATCGAGGTATTCGTACCCCTGGCTTCCGAACCAGAACCACATATTGCCCAGGCGCTGTTGGATGCCCAACCACTCGCCGGCAAGTGAGCCGCCGACTACAAGAATCAATGCGCCAAAGAGCACATTGACTCCGAGCCGTTGATACTTCGGCTCGTGTCCGGTCACTGCCGGACCGACATAGAGACCTGTCGCCAGCCACGAAGTGGCAATCCAGAAGAGGGCGAGTTGCAGATGCCATGTTCGGGTCACGGCATAGGGCAGATAACGGTCCAGTGGGAAGCCATAAAATCCGCTACCTTCAACTGCATAGTGAGCGGTCAGGATGCCCATCGCAATCTGCACGCCCCACAGGATCACGACCACGAAGAAGTACTTCATCGTGGCGCGTTGCGAGGGTGTCGCCTTGACTGCCAGGAAGGGATCTGTTGCCGGATAAGGGCCGTGAACAAGGGCCTTCTCTTGTGATGCGTACCACCAAACCATGCCGCCGATCCCGCCGAGCAGACCGACAATGCTTAGAATGCTCCAGAGCAGCGCTCCAGAGGTAAGTTCATTGGCCACCAGCGGCTCATGCGGCCAGTTGTTGGTGTAGGTGGTGGTCGAGTCGGGCCGCTGGGTGCTGGCCGCCCATGAGGTCCACCAGAAGAATGCCGCAAGCTGGCGCTGCTTTGCGACATTGGTCAAAGCGCCGCGCGGAATGGCGTACTCGGGGCGGCCGCTGGCGAAGACGTCGGAGTAGTAGGGCGCGAGCTGCCTGAAAGCAGCCGCGCGATCGGCGTCGATGGTGACGCGGTTGGTCGATGCGTCGTAGGTATTGGTTCGCATATCGCGAATCAGCCGAGCCTTCAATATGGCTTGCTGATCCAGATTGAGCGCGGCAAAGTTGGGTGCGCCGTCCCGGGTCGCCCATGTGTTCAGTAGGAACTCCGATTCGCGATGCAGCCAGTCGGCGCTCCAGTCGGGGGCAACATACGCCCCATGTCCCCAGACGGTGCCGATCTCCTGCCCGCCGATGGACTGCCACACGCCCTGGCCATCCGTAATGGAGCTGCCAGTAAAGAGGAGCTGCCCGTCCGTAGTGTAGACATCGGGAAGGGGCGGCGCTCCGCCGATCATCTTGCGGCCCTCGCCGCCTAAAACCATGAACGATCCAAGGATGACAAGAGCCAAGGCCCACCAATAACGCTTATATGACATGATCTATTTTCCTCACTAATGAATACGTAGCGCTTTGCTGAACCTGACGATTCATGGTCAAATCAGGACGAAATCTGATCGGTGTTGATTGCAGACATGCGAAGTGCAGCCAGCACGCCGGAACTATACCGTGTTGAAGGAGTGTATGACGAACGACAGGGCGACTGTGAAGTGCATTGATTCTCATCACCGAAGAAACGCGACAGAGCTAAGGTAGCGTTCCGTTCAAATTAATGCAGGGACTTTAGTCACAGAGGGTCACCTCTTCACCTAATTTTGCGGACCAAGAGGCTCGTCGTATCTAGGGCATGCGATTTCTCCAAAGCGGATAGGGAATCCCGGCAAGCCGATTGATTGCGAGAGCCTGCGCGGTAAGCAGAATCACGGCAACCTCGATGATGATGAGTTCCTTGGGTTGAGAGATAATGCCGAGCGAAACGATGAGCGTCGTCGCTCCTGCGGGCGGATGGCTCACCTGGAACAGTGCCATGAGCGCACCAGTCGCTGAAAGCGAGAGCGCCGCGGCCAAAACCCTGCCGGCGTGTATACCGGGATGGGCGCCGAAAGGCGGACTTGAGGCGACCGCGAGCGCAAAGGCGCCATAACCGCAGATGAGTCCGATGGCGTGCCCTAGGATGGTATTGCGCGGGCTCGAGGCTTCCGCTAGTGGAGAAAAGAAGAAGAGATACGCCGTTGGGCCGAGCGATGGAAAGACAAATGGACTGCCCGTAAGAAGCGCCAGCACCGCGAGCAGCCCGATGGTAATGAAGCCGTTGACGCAGACATAGATTGCCCACACCAGACGTGGAGGAAAGTGCTCCAGGAGCCACTGCAATCGCATGTGTGCGAGCAGCACGCCAACATGCTCAAAGCCTCTGTGTTCGGCAGTTGCCTGGTTCGGCTCATCTCGCGTATCTACTTCATTCGGGAAGGTCATCAGATATTGGGCAGCAGATCGAAGTATTCATCGTCTTCATTCTTGCCGCCTTCACCGAGGCCAATTGTCTTCTCCGACTCGATGAATTCGATCCGCTCAATCCACTTGACCATCTTGTAGCCAAGCTGATTTTCGACCCTTAGCCGCAACGGGGCTCCGTATACCTCGGTCAGAGGCTTGCCATTCATCTCGGAAGCAAGCAGGCATTGGGCCTTGAGCACGTTTTCAAGGCTTTGCGTGTCATAGTATGCGCCGCCGTAGAGGGAGCCACCAAACGAGAAGAATGCCACAACCTTGGCATTGGGTTTCGGGCGGACCAGGTCGACGAGAGACTTCATGGGAAGCCCACCCCACTTGGCTATGCCGGTCCAGCCCTGGATGCAGTGATGCATGGTGATCTCCTCGGTCTTGGCTAGGTTCTCGATATCCGCGAGCGAAAGCTCGACCGGGTTATCGACAAGGCCGCCCACCTTTAGCTTGAAGTCCTGGAAGCCATCCCTTGCCATCTGCTTCCAATCCTCGCGTTCGGGTATCTTGCCGTTCGGCCAGAAGCGCGGAGATATGTCAGCCTCGGTGTAGTGCTCACTCGGCGAGAGGCGATTGAGGGTAGTCAACATTAGCGGGTAGGTAATGAACTTCTGCACATGCTGCAGGAAGCGCGGGTAAATCCAGGAAATGTAATGCGCCACGATCCACGTGAGGACCACGACGCCGATGCCGACGAATCCCAGAATCATTCCGATGTGATTCTGGTCATCCGTCCCCATCACAATGTGGTTCATGTTGCGAATGAAGCCGGTCATCGTAATTAGCGTGACATGGACCAGGATGAAGGCGAAGAAGCTGAGCATGGTTAGAAAGTGAATGGAGCGTGCCGATTGCCTGCCACCAAACAGCTTCGGGTACCAGTGGAAGCGATTCACAGCAGCGGGCGACATGGCAATACCGGTCAGGATGGCCAGCGGGCCGAAGACAAAGACAACAGAGAAATAGGCGATCTGCTGCAGCGCATTGTAGCCATAGTATCCGTTCAGCTCGGTCGGCAGGTGAAACGTCGCATAGTGCACCCACGTACTCCAGGCTTGCAGCAGGACGAGCGCGGATTGGGGAACAAGCCGCCGCCACTGTTCTGTATCAAAGAGCATGATGACGAAGAAGATGCCCGTGATGATGAACCCATAAACGTTGAGGAAATGCCAGGAGCGAGCGGTGCCGATGGTATGCCGGTAGCCCGGAGTGGCAACCATAGGCGAAATGTAGCGAGCATCGTCTTTTGCAGTCCAGAGCCGATCTGTAGGCACCTTGATTGGCGTCAAGCGAATCCACTCACTGCCCGGAGTGCAGTGGTTATTGAAGTAGAGGCGAGGATGATCAACCAGGATCGAGAGACCGCTTCGGATCAGCATCGTGACAAACAGGAAGTTGAAGAAATGGCAGTAGCGCACCCACAATGGGAAGCCGTGAGGACCGGCAAAGTTATTGGGGTAGATCTGCGGAACAGGCGGAATATGGGGAAGCCCGACAAGAAGAACTTCAATCCAGGCCGCAAGCACGGGCAGCAGCACAAGGAGGACGGCAGTGATCAGGACGGAGGGTCGGATCCAGATGCGAAAGCGGCGATCGGCGGGATAATGAACGGCGGCGTGTGTCGCATCGAACGTGATCATTGCGCGTCTCCTGGGGGACGTTCATGTTTCCACGGTCACCTGAATTATACATATCGTACTACGATATACATGATTTCTAAAGCAGACCATCACGATTGTGAACGGGTAGCCTTTCTTGATGCATGTGTCATGAGTCGGTGTTCGGACGCATGGCATACCTTTGCCCGGTAATACTTGCAGTTGCAAAGACCCTATGCCACAATATGTTCGCGTGGACTGTCTCCTGCAAACACGGAACTACCGAGCAGGAGGGTGAGTGTGATGTTAGCTGCAAACAAGAGGACCGCACTCAGCTCTAGCATGCCGGAGATCGGCAGCACCTTCCACGCGATCGGGAGCAGTCCCTCGTAGGCCAAAGGCTCGGAGGAAACGCGCAGCAAGCAGCCCGTCTGCAACAGCACCAGGCTGAGCAACATCAGCCGCTTACTGAAGATAGCGCGGACACCAGCAAAGTGCGGGAGGATGCGTGGTCCGATGGAGAAGACCATGGTCGCCGCGAAGCCGACGGTTAGAGCATGGCGCGATGCGCCCCATATCCCGCCGTGACGATCCGCAAACGCGGCCCAGATGCTCATGCAGCCAGCTACCACCAGCCATGCATAAGCGGCTCGAATGAATGATGGAAAGCTGGGATGAATACCTTGGGTCTTGGCGTGTCCGTGAGGCCGCTGCGCGAGATGCAGCGCTAACCCGATCACAATAGCGCTGCACGCCAACAGGACCGTCGCCGCCCTCGTCCATCCGGCGACTCCACAGATTACGCCAAGCAAGTCCAGTGCCAGTGCCCAACGCACTTTCAGGGCGCTGGGCTTCGGAATAGCCAGGAATGCGGATAGCCACCGTGCCGAGAAACCCCATACAACCGGCACCAGGAATCCCCAACTCATCAGGACCAGGTACTTTTGATCCAGCGAGTGGGGAAAGGAGCGCTGCGCGCCATGGAGTGCAAGCTGTAGGCACTCCACGAAGTTGAAGATCACAGTACCCGTGAGTCCCACCGTCCCCAATAGGACAGAGACCATCCAGGGTTCCATACCTGGCTTCGCAACTTTACCTTGCGCTGCCTCAGGCAGCTTGTGGTGCGAGGCGGCGGAAAGAAACAGGAAAACTGCGATCAGTTCAAATCCGGCCGAAACCGGGAAGAGCACTCTCCAGTGCCAGGCGTAGATGTTTGCCAGCCAACGCAGCGCAACGCCAACGGTCCAAAGGCTGAAGCACGTCATTGGAATTCCAAGAACGGACCTGCCATGAGTGGGTTGTGAATAGAAACCGATACCAAGGATGAAGCTGCCGATCCAGCCAAACACTTGGGCGTGGCCGTGACCTTCGATCCATGCGGCAGGCAGGCTGCCCAGGCCATGGTGTGCGCTGATGGCCATCAGATTGGAGAAGCCGAGCAAGGTTCCGGGAAGTGCCATGAAGAAGAGGCCGCTCAGAATCCAGGCGCGAAGCATCAGGCTCTTCTGGCGCTCACGAGCAACTATAGCGGTTGTCGAAATCTCCCCGGCGATGCTCATGGGTTGCCTCTACTACCAACATTAGCGAGTGCTACTTGCGCCCGCAGTAACTTATGTCACTGCATGGATCGCGAGACTGCGGTTTTATAGGATGATGAATCCGCTCATCCATGCGATTGATTTCGACGAGCGTCCCTTCATCGCGATCTGGGAGGTCACGCAGGCCTGCGACCTGGCATGTGTCCATTGCCGGGCCTCCGCTCAACCGGATCGCCATCCGATGGAACTCACCACTTCAGAAGGGAAGCATCTGATTGACCAGATTGCCAACTTGAAGGTTCCGGTCTTTGTGCTTACGGGAGGTGACCCCATCAAGCGGCCTGACTTATTTGAATTGATCGGTCATGCCCGCACAAGGGGCGTTCGTGTGTCCCTCACCCCGAGCGCTACTCCACTGCTGACCAGAGAGATGGTCGTGCGCTTGAAAGAGGCTGGCCTCGCCCGCCTCGCGGTGAGCATGGATGGCGCACGCGCCGAGACGCATGACGCATTCCGAGGCATGTTGGGCTCGTTCGCACGAACGCTCGACGCCGTTCGCTGGGCCAACGAGATCGAGCTGCCCGTCCAGATCAACACTACATTCAGCCGACGGAATATTGCTGAGATTGATACCATCGTCGCCCTGATGGAAAGCCTCCGTATCGCTCTGTGGAGTGTCTTCTTCCTAGTCCCCACGGGTCGTGGAAAACTCAGCGACCTGCTGAATGCCGACGAGTTCGAACAAGTGTTCGCCAAGCTCTACAGCCTCTCGAAGACTGCAAGTTTTGATATTAAGACCACCGAAGCACAGCATTATCGGCGCTATATGCTGCAGCAGCGAGTCGCTGAGCGAAAGACCGGGGTTGAAGCTCCTTCCAAGCAGCAGAACACTGCTGATGCCATTGGCCGAGCGCCGCGTGGCCTAAACGATGGCAAAGGATTCGTATTCATTTCTCACACAGGGGAAGTCTTCCCGAGTGGATTTCTGCCGCTCTCAGCAGGCAGCATACGCCAACAGACACTGGCCGCCATTTACCGTGAGTCGCCGCTATTTCTGAGCCTGCGAGACACGTCAAAGCTGGAAGGCAAATGCGGCGCATGTGAATTTAAGGAGATTTGTGGGGGGTCCCGAGCACGCGCCTATTCCCTCACGGGGCTCCCAAACACCGAGGAGCCTTGCTGCTCCTACATCCCGAGAGGTTACGTTAAACCGGAACGCAGCATCAGAAATATATCGACGCTTCATGTGTTGCAAGGCGCGTGACAGCTTCGGGATAGCGGGAATGCCCTGCCACATACATTCGAGAAGCGACGACAATTAGAAGGAGGAGCGGAAAGATGGCGATACAGATAGGCGCGAAACCGGATAGCGGATTCAATGATCCGATTGGTATGTTGAAAGACTGCCATCGCCGGATTGAGCATTTCCTCAATATTCTATGCCTGGTTGCGGATCGTGCGCACGTCCGAAGCCTTACGGAAGAGGAACGGTCTGCCATACAGGCTGCGCTCCAGTATTTTCACGCAGGTGGCGAACGTCATACATCGGATGAAGAGGAATCCCTCTTCCCGAGGCTTCGAGCAGAAACCGCTACCGGCAGTCTCCAAGAGATTGACCGCCTCGAAAGCGACCATCATCATGCCGCTCATCTGCATGAATCTGTGGATTGGCTGTACACGGCATGGATTTCGGCCAGCATGCTGGAGCCGGACGAGCAACAGCGGCTACTGTCCCAGACAAGAGAGCTAAAGCAGCTTTATGCGGAGCACATCCAAATCGAGGAAACGATCGTGTTCCCACGTGCTGTTCTGGTTTTGAACAGCCATGCCATAGCTGCCATGGGATCTGAATTTAGCGCTCGACGGAAATAACTCGCATACCACAGCAGGGAATGGCACCTCAACCTAAAAACCGAATGGGCTAACCGTTGGTTGGTAGTCAATACAAAGGTAATCCTGCCGGAGTCATGACAAGAGGAGTGCCGGTATGTCGGTGGGACTTCACGCCGGCATGTCTCACATCCACTTGCCGGGCACTCCAATCTGCCAGTTACTTTTCGCCTGCATATCCCGTTGGCCGACGCTATGTGGTTTCTGTCTCCGCTGACTGCACGTTCTGGCCGTGCATCCGTCCGTCTATGAATTGCCGAGATCCATCAACCAATCCGCAAAATGAAATGGATTGTTTTTGCATTGTCGGAGAAGTTAGAGAATCGCGCCCCTGCCTGCCATCGTTATTGTGTGTCTGCGTCTAAGCCCCAGACCATGCAACTCCCATTGGTAAGATGTCCCAAAGCGGCGGTGACCACGTGAGCAGCCTCATCGAATCGGCATCTATCGCACGGCTTGTGACTGACCGGCTCAGTGGCGATTCTCTGCATAGAGTTTAAGAGTGCGAACGTCCACAATTGTTACCGCGCGTGCCTTGACCTCAACCAATCCGTCGTGTTGAAGGCGTGCCAGAGCCCGTGAAACGACGTCTCGAACAGAGCCGATGCGAATGGCGATCTCGTGGTTGGATAGAGGGAGCTTAAATGTGGTGCGGCCCTGCTCATCCACTCCTGCGTTCTGCGCTTCTGTCAACAGGAGAAATGCGAGCCGCTGTCCGACTTCGTGAAAAGACAGAACTTCCACGAGGCGCGCATGTCTTCTCACTCGTTGTGCCATTAACCTCAAGGCTTGGAGCGCGAAGATCGGATGATCCAGACAGAATTGACGTATGTCGTGCTTGTCGATAAAGAGCAGCTCCGAATCTTCTTCGGTGATGGCGGATGCGGGATACGGTCCATCGTCGAAGACGGGAACATCGGCAATTACGGCTCCAGCAGTATCAACATGCATCACCTGCTCTCGACCGTCCGTGTTGTGCTGGAAGACACGCACTTTGCCGCTCGCAATCACGAACAACCCCTTGGCCCTTTCTCCCGAAAAGAACAGTATCTCGCCTGCCTGGAGGCGAAGTTCCACGGCTTTCTGAGTGATCTGCGCGAGTTCCGTCTCGCCTAAGCCCTCAAACATTTTCGTACGCTGCAAGGCTGCAACTTTTTCCATCAAGCACTCCGCAAATTGCTCTCTTTCTACGACTCAAGTCATAGCACATTCGGCGGGTGCGGCGTAACTTCTGGTTGAGCACGCCTTCCCAATACGCCGAAAAGGACACCAGAATGCGAAAATACAACCTCAATGAACTCATTGAATTTGGTAGCAGATTTAACCCCAAGTTACTGATCAATGAGCCTGGCTATCGCATGGTGCTCCTGAGTATGCGGGCTGGCCACTCCATCCCAGAACACGCGACGCAGGGAAAGGTCACTGTCTATACCATGCGTGGTCACGTTACCTTTTACGAGGGAGATGTCCCCTTCGAACTTCATGCCGGCGAAGTCGTATCCGTTGAGGAAGGCGCCCTGCACCGAGTTGAGGCCCATGAAGATTCAGCCCTCTTAGTTCTTGCGACTGGAACGTCCGATGCTCCAGTAGATCATTCGGAAGAACTCGATCTTCGTGAGATTCCGCGCCCCCAACGTCATCCACTGATCTTTGCAAAATTCGATGCCTTAGCCGTCGGCGATTCACTGCGGCTGCTCAACGATCATGACCCCGTACCGTTGAACCGGCAATTTGAGGGTATACGACCCGGACAGGCGCTCTGGGAATACATTGAGCGCGGGCCTAGTCTCTTTCGAATACGGATTCGAAGAATTGCATCTCCCACAGCCGAGGATGTTCACATGGAGTTGCCCGCTCAGCAAGTGCAGATTGAGACCAATCGAGCGTAGCGATACAAATCGTCTGTGGACGCAACATGAGGAAAGCAATGGCCACAGTACCAGCGGTACTCCCAGTTTTCCTGAAGAGAAATTATCTGAACAACGAATATGGCATTAAGTCATGGTTGCTGACGCAGGACCACAAACGCATCGCGCTCCTCTACCTGTTCGCGAAAAGCTTCTTCTTTATCATCGGAGGTACGGCAGCATCCCTCATTCGGCTAGAGTTGCTGACGCCTGCCGGAGACCTCGTAGCCTCGGATACTTATAATAAGCTGTTCTCAATCCACGGGATCATCATGGTCTTCTTCTTCCTGGTGCCGGTCGCGCCAGCGGTGCTGGGGAATTTCCTGATACCTCTTATGATCGGGGCCAGGGATGCTGTGCGCAGTACGAACCTGCCGCTGTCGTGGAGGGAATGACTACGCGGGTGCGACGATGAATCGTCTCCATCACATCCTTTGCCGTTCGGGAATATGGAAGCGAACTCTCGAGCGAGACGTCTTTCCCTGGGTATTCGAGGGAGTGCAGTTTAGGGACGAGATGCTTGAGATCGGACCTGGGTACGGTTTAACGACCGATCTACTGCGGTGCAGGATTAAGAAGCTCACCGCCGTCGAGATTGACGCGAGGCTCGCGGCTTCGCTCGCCCGTCGCCTGGCTGGAACAAATGTTACCGTCCGACAGCAGGATTCAACAGCATTGCAGTTTCCCGATGCCAGCTTCGACGGGGCCATCTGCCTGACCATGCTTCACCACGTTCCGTCGTCGGCACTTCAAAACACACTTCTACATGAAGTCGCCCGCGTTCTGCGTCCTGGTACGCCTTTCGTTGGTTGTGATCTGCTCTTCCGATCACGGTTCGATCTGATGCACCTATTCGATACCAAGGTTCCCGTCGACCCCGAAGGATTTCCTGCGCGACTCGGTTTTGCTGGCTTCTCAGATATCCATATCGATATTCGTCGTCATGCGTTTCGTTTCCATGCCCGCAGAACCTGATTCTGGGTGAAGCAATGCCGCCAGACTCTCGCTTTCAGCCTGCGGGCAGAACATGGCAGAGGATTACGATGTAGATGACTTACGCGGAATGAGGGCGGACCATGTCCTCTCGTTAGTGCCCGCCACGGACAAGAACGCCGAGGGCCAGCCCACATCTGGAGCCGGATGCAAGTGAGCTGTCCCCTCTTAGATAAACTTGTTTCAGATCTGCTCATCGATCGTGCCATTCCGTAAAACCGCAGACATCTAAAGAATCTGGTGAGTCTGGTGGGTACAGGGAGAATGCCGCTCTCTTGGTGCATTGCATTTGGATAATTGCCCGGTAGAAGATTTTGCAAACTAAGAGGTTGCCACGCTTGAGCGCCAACAATATTTCTATGCAGAAACATTCTCGTCGAGCCCTGGTGCTCAGTCACTTATCCTTTGAGGATATTGGTTCGCTCGATGTTCCCCTTCGGGAACGAGGCTTTGACATCGAGACTGTCGATGTGGCCACGGCGTGCTTTCCCTTGCAGCAAGCCGAATCTTGCGATCTACTTGTGGTCCTTGGCGGCCCCATCGGGGCATACGACCAGCAGAATTATCCATTTCTGAAGGATGAGGTTGCATGCATCGGCCAGCGCTTGGCGGCGCGTAAGCCGATCCTAGGCATTTGTCTGGGTGCGCAGCTCATGGCCGCAGCTCTGAACGCTCGCGTATACCCTGGCCAACATGGTGCCGAGATCGGCTGGTCGCCCCTTCAGGCTGCTTCGAATGCAGATCCACCCGAATGGTTTGCCCCACTACTCGTCTCTGGGGTGTCACTCTTCCATTGGCACGGGGATACCTTTGATCTTCCGCCAGGAGCGCTTCACCTCGCAGAGACAGAAGTCTATGCGAATCAGGCATTTGTCATCGGGGATTTCGCACTGGGATTACAGTTTCACCCCGAGGTTACCGCCGTCGGACTGGAACGCTGGTATGTAGGTCACGCCTGCGAACTGAACCATGCCGGCATTTCCGCCGCCAGCCTGCGATCTTCCGGCCGCGAACACGCCGCTGCACTCGAAAATGCGGCGACGCATTTCTGGAGGCTCTGGCTTGATCACATCTTGTAGTGCCCCAGGCCTTCCTGTTAGTTGCTCAATTGCTTGCCGGCGGGGCATCTACGGCGACCGGCGAGAATACGTGGCGAACTCCTCCACCGTATGGGATGTACGACTATACGGTGTTCCGAGAGTGGTTGCGATGCTGGAACTCATCCAGCATCATGGTGCGAAGATCGCCGTCGCACCTATCTGGCTGGTAGCGGCAAAGCCTCCATCCGACGCAGCATGCTTCCAAACAGGCGCAGTGTCAGATGGCTCGGCAACATGCGCAACAATGAGCCGGACTTGTGCCAAGGGTGGCGTGCCGGCCCAGCTTGCTTGACAGTAGCAAGTCCATAACGCCTCGTCGAAGGCGGGTGGTAACCTTAAAACAGTATGCCTAAACCTGCCAAGCCCTGTAACGGGAAACTCAGCCAAGAAACGCAGCAGGCACTCCACAAGAATAGAAGCCGGGCGCAATGGGGTACGTACCGTTGTGAGGTTTGCGGACAGATGATTGGGGTTCTGGAAGACGGAGGGCAATGGATTCCAGAGCAGCATTGGCCCTCGATAGTGCATGCACCCAGAGACAAAGACGGACGCAAGACATACCCTTGGCTATCAGTCCGCGGTTAAAGTGCGCTTGGGGAGCGTCCGCCGTTTCTTCACACGCTGCAGCGGGCGCAGTTGCAGGAAGCTGAAAAGGAAAGACTAAAGAAGCGAAAAAAGGCAGTGTCCCTGAAGTGAAAGACCTAAGAAACTGTTCCATCCGCGGGATCGACAAAGTCATCGAAAAACCCTCCGAACTGAACAACAACACGAACCAGTCGACGCTTGGGTAAGTAGAGAGGATTTCGAATGGCGTTGTCTTTCTGAAACGCTCGTCCGACGGTGCGGAACGTAGGTATTCAGTTCAAGACCTGAGCGAAATCTGGATTGGAATGTGCCAGTAAGCTGAGGTATCGAGGCTTTTACACGCGAAGCAAGAGCTCTAAGGGCGTTACCGAACCGTAGGGAGAATGATTGTAGGTGTCGCGGGCCGTGCCGTCAGCTTGAGCTGCACCTCGACGAACGCCGCACGTGGATGGGCTCGACCTGGACGAGATCCACAATGCCCAGTTCGACGCAGAAGGCGGAGAACTGCTGGACAGCCTCCCGGTAGGCGCGGCGGGTGTTGGGATTGCGGATGTGCGAGCTGAAGAAGGTCCCGCATCCGCGTCCGCGCCTCCGGCCGCGCCGTGAAGACCGAAGGCAGGGAAGTGCGTGGCCCCTGTAACTGGATTTCATTAATCATGCTCGCCATCAAAACGGCAGGTCTCTCGACCACGAGGGCCGCTTCGCGGGTCGTGCAGGACGCGACGCTCTGGCGGGTCGTGCAGGAGAAGCCGCTCTAGCTGGTGTTGCGGGGCGAGCTGCACGCGCGGGACGAGCCACTCCGAGGGATTCAGCATCCACAGTAAAGAATGCGACTGCTCCGTGACGATCCCGCACGTGGCCATCCCGCCACCAGCCAATATGAGCTCCATGCCAGTCGTACACACTATTGTCATCGACAAAGGCGAGATTCCGTCCGGAGAGACTATAGATCCTCCCCGTCTCATGCAGCCATGCATGGACACTTCCTGATTGGCCGTACAAAGCTTCCATACCAGTCTCCCTACTACGCATGATAAAGGACATTATCATGCGCTGGATGCCTGCGCCGCACGCACCATTTGTCAAAAGATGCGCATTCTTTGCTTGGCTTCATCAACCAACTGCTGCGCTGTGTAGTTCATCTGAGATTCATACCTGGTTCTCACGCGTTGAAACATCCAATCGAATACTGAAGAATTGCATTTGCGATTATCGTAGATCTCATCCTGGAGAGTGCGGCTCTTGTGGGCTAGCTCACCGCGATCTCCGTCCGCACACAACTCTGACCACATCCGAGCTGCATGCCCTTTGAGCTTGTCCAATCGCGATGCCGCATCTGTCTGCTCTGAGAACTGCCGCGTGGCAACAAGCAGAGCTGGAGACAGTGGAAGCATCACGGCCAGAATCAGTTTTTCGAGCGTAAGCCCTCTAACTAAACCTAGGCCCAGAATGGCTAGTCCGACGACAAACAGACATCCGAGCAGCAGACGAGCGTAACCTCGGCGTTGCTCGGCATCCCACCAACAATTCGCCCTCTGACAGATCACCCGAGCAATGTCGAGAGGTACTTCGCTCACAGCAAGTGGATACCAGTCTTCAAGTGGAGGGAAATGGTTCTGGATCTTGGTGTACTTGTCCGCCTCTGCTTTCACAAGCTCGGGATCTGGTTTCTCGCCAACTTTGATGTAGTTCCACTCAAGCTGTAGGACATCACAATCGAACGTCTCTTGGACCTTGGCAGCTCGTTCTCGCAAGCGCTTCTGCCATGGCGTTAGCACAGTTGCATCCAGGGCGGAGACCACTATGCCCCAGACACCAGCAGCAGCTTTTAGACCAGGCGAGAGAGCAACAGCTCCTGCCCAAACTACTGCCACGGGACCGGCAAGTATAAGCTGTGTTCCATACAAATGCTTAGCGGTCGAATAGAGATACCGTTGTGCTGCCAATCGTTGCAGTTGGCGCGGCTCATTTTCGGTCTTGACGATAGCATTCATCGCTTTGCTCTCCTCTATTCGATGACGACGTAAAATGGAGCGCTTTCTGCGACTAGAGCCTGATCGCGTTTCCTTACGATGAATGCTTCAACCGTATGGACGCCTCTGTACCGAAGCTGCTCCCACCGAGCAGAAGTCTCATTAGAGTTGTCGAAACCTCCACGAAGGCAGTTGGCTCGGCTGGCCTCTTCATCGGTGTTTGTTACGCGCCAGTGAACATCAAATTCATAGCCGAAGGCCGTTCCTGCAGCTGTACATGCCTTAAAACGAATCCAGCTATTTTTGGGAAGTGGACCACTTCCTGATCTCAACTGCTGTGAGACGGGACCGTTCCGACTGCTATGCAGTGTTGCATTGACGCTCACACTAAACACGCTGCTCGGAGCGTGCCGCCAGCGTGGCCGTTGTTTATGGGGGAGTTTGTCAAACCCAAGCGGAAGAGCACGAACGCCGTACCGCGAAAATAACGTGACCAGGTCAGCTTGAGGCGCATATGACTTGGAAACAACTGCCTCTACCAGTCCTTGCGCTGCGTCTGAAACTCTTGCGGCCTTTTCAACAACCACGCTCTTGGCGAATTCTTCGCCAAACACTCGTCGCCATTTTCCTATACTTTCATCACGATCCGACTCTGAATAGGCATCGTCGATCCATGTACGGTAGGTGTGAATCTTGTCGCGAAAATTTATGTAGTGAGAATCGTCCCACAAGTCGCTGAGTACCTCAGATGACAGCTTTGGATTAGTCACCACGGGCTTTGAAGGATTGGCCTGCAGCCAATCATCCAAACGGCCGACGACCGTTTTCAGTGCTGTAGGCACATCAGCGAAACTCGTTGTATCTAAACTATCCCCCCAACTGATTCGCTCACCTACGATGGTAGTGAGTAGAACTGACGGGCAGGTGAACGTCGTCTTGATGTCTCTGAGGAACTTCAAGAGCCGAGTGACTTTGCGTAAGGCATGGCCCCCAGTCCATGTATTCCGCTCGATCAACCAGGAAGTGTATTTCTCTGGTTCAGATCCTTCAAACAGGTCACTATCGAAATTGCAGACTTCGAAGCGTGTGACACCCATTCGATTGACGATGCATGGTGCAATATCGATTTTGCGCTCGCCAACATACTCAATAGTGATGCAATGAGAAAAGCGACGTACCTTGTCGCCGTAGGTAGGGTGCCCTGCAAACACCCCACGCAAGCTTGACAAGTAGCTCTTTGCGGTCCATCCAGCGACTTCCTGAACAAACACTAATAAGTCAGCATCAAACGCGTTGTTATCAACGGGCTTAATGATCGTTTTGTGAGCCCATGATCCTTGGGGCGCAAAAGATAAAATCTTGGGCTTTGACGGGCGACAATAACAACTCCTGACCGACGACAAACAAAATTCCCGATCCAACGACAATTAGGCCAAGCGTATTCCGGTTCATCGGAGCGGAGGCGGATTGGTCACAGACAGGCAGGTTCGGAGGTTGTTTTCGTTGATAAAGACAGAGGAAAACCAGGAGATTGCGGCGTCCAAGGCAGGAATGGACGCCAAGACAGCACGGAAGTATCGCCGTGATGGCCGGTTGCCCAGCGAGTTACCGGCGGCGGTGCGCGGGCGGACCCGGCCAGATCCTTTCATCGATGTCTGGGGCGATGTGCAGAAGTTGTTCGAAGACAACGCAGGGCTTGAGGCCAAGACGGTCTTCGAGTTTTTGCAGCGGCAGAGCCCCGGTCGTTTTCAAGACGGGCAGGTGCGCACGTTGCAGCGGCGGGTGAAGGTGTGGCGTGCAACCGAGGGTCCGGCCCGGGAGGTGTTCTTCGCGCAACAGCATCCTCCGGGGCGGCTGGGGGCGTCGGACTTCACGCACATGGAAGAGTTGGGCGTGACCATCCAGGGGCAGAGTTTTCCGCACCTGATCTATCACTTCGTGCTGACGTACTCGAACTGGGAGGCAGCTACGGTGTGCTTTTCAGAGAGCTTCGAGAGCCTCAGCGAAGGGTTGCAGAACGCGCTGTGGGCGCTGGGCAAGGTACCGCATCGCCATCGCACCGACCGGCTTTCGACGGCGGTCAACAACATGAGCGACCCGGCTGAGTTCACCGATCGCTACAAGGGTCTGATGCGTTGCTATGGACTGGAGAGCGAGAAGACGCAGGCCGGGCATGGCAACGAGAACGGCGATGTTGAGCAGCGTCATCATCGTTTCAAGCGGGCTGTAGCACAGGAGTTGATGCTGCGCGGCAGCGTGGACTTCTTGAGCGTTGATGCATACAAGTCGTTCCTTCGAGCGATGTTGGAGCGATTGAACGCCGGACGCAGACAGCGGCTTGGCGAAGAGATGTCGGTGATGCGGGAGTTGCCGGTGCGGCGCATGGAGTCGGCCAGACGGGATCGGGTCAAGGTGGACTCGGGCATGCGGCTGCTGCTTGGAGTTGCGTATGTACATACTGAATGGGGAATTGAAGTGGGGTGAGGATGGAGAGAAAAGGGGCAGTTCCTACCGGCTCGGCGGGCCTCATGGAGTGGTGTATGTACAGCCCAATATGAGCCAGGTGGAACTATGGCTTGGGATGAGGCTACATGTGTGTAGCGTTGTGTAGCTTAATTTCGCGCTCAATCGGAGCGTGGGCCACCCCCCCCCCCCCCCCCCCCACCACCAACGGCTGCAGCGGCGGCGGCAGCGGCCACCACCAACTGCTGCTACGCGCTGATGCACCAGACTCAGGACTTCTTCGACGACCGTCAGATGAATTTAACTGATGTGACCCTCGAATCTTCGATAGGCGATCGGCGGCGCATAGACGTTGAAGCCGGCTCCGCGGTTATCGAAGTGAAGCGCGACCTTCGGCGCACCAAGGTTCGGCAGGAACACGCGCCGAAGAGAAAGGTGCTGTAGGATATCCGCATCATGCCAGACGAAGAGTTGCCCGATCCCAAGCCGGAGATTCTGTATCACTACACGACGATCGACGCGATGTTGAATATCGCCAAATACCGCAAGATCTGGGCCACAAGCATCAGCTACCTGAACGACTCATCCGAAGGTGACCATCTTCTTGGAATGATTCGCAAACGGCTCCCGGCACTGCTCAAAAAACACAGTCTCGACGACTCCGTCTTGAAACGACTCGACTACACCGACACAGAAATCGAGGATCGTCCCTTCATTGCATCGTTCTCGACGGATGACAACTCGCTGCCCCAGTGGCGCTCCTATTGCCCAAACGGGAACGGCGTAGCAATCGGTTTTCGGGTAGCCAGCTTACCCCAAGGCATACAATGGAAGAAAGCAGAGCCATCCGCCTTTGTGTTCATCAGACTAGAGAAGGTCGACTACAAACCGGTGAGCGACGAACTCCCGATCATCGATTCTGAAATAGCTGAACTAGTCGCGCAAGCCGATGAGATGCTGTCGTCATCAGAAGGACGCGCCATCCCCCGGCGGTCAGAGCGTGAAGACAATTTCGCAGCCATCGCCCACATGGCAGCATGCAAACGCAAACATCCTTCGTTCAGCAACGAACACGACTACCGCCTGATCGCCGATTCGATGTTCACGAAGGCCGGCGACCTTCAATTCAGACCGGCTCGCGCGACTCTCGTCCCGTATATCGAACTCTCGATCCCCACCGCAGACTTCATCGCCGAAGTAGTCATCGGCCCTTCCGGCCACACCGAGCTTTCCCTGCAAGCGGTCTGCGCTTTCTTTAAACAGTTGCAGTTGCAGGTCGACGTCAAAGACTGCCGGATTCCCTTCAGGAACTTGTAGCCATCTACCTGCCCTCGACAAAATCAACGATTGGACGATTGGCGGCAGGATGTACAAATCTAAACCAACGTTTTAGTTAGTTGTACGGCTTTTCCCATACCCAAATTCTTAGCCAGATTGCCCCAAGTGACAGCAATGTTGATGCTGGAGAACAGGGGCAGGGAGATTCCGTGCGGAAGCGATTGGCGTCTGTGTTCATTCGATGCGCGCGACGGCGGCGACGAACGCGCTCTCCAATGAGGCGGACATTGCCCAGGTGCAAGAGTGGCTGGGACATGCGAACGTATCCACGACTCGGCTTTATCGACGGAAGACGCGGCCTGAAGACAGTCCGACGTTTCATGTGAAGTATTAACTGAGCTGACCAATCGAGGATTGGCAAACTATCGGTGAAGGTTAAATCTGCAGAATTTCCCTTCGCCAAGAAAGTCAAACTTTCGTTCAAACAGCGTTGCAAGTTTCTCATTTGCCGTTGCAAAGATAATCTGTCGCCCGCCAGCGAGGACAACTTCTCGCAAATAGTCGAGAAAGGACAACGCGTTGAGATCATCGACGTGGGCAATTGGGTCGTCGATGAGCAGAACAGGCGGTGCAGTCTTCAACTGAAGATTTTGAGCTAAGAAAATTGAGAGCGCAAATGCAGCACGTTGCCCTGTGCTGATTTGGCGTCAATGACGCTTCTGTCCCGCCGGATTTGCGGACGAGCGTTGTCAGTTGTTCGCCTAGACCGGCAAACTCTGCGGGAGAATGGATGCGGCCAAATATCTCCTCGATTCCGCTACGATTCCGCTTTAAGGCAGTATCCATGGCACCATTTAGGGAATGATTTGTTTGAATATCGTCGAGCGCCTTCTCTGCCTCCGTGAATCGCTTGAGTCGAGGATTCAGTTCAGCGAGTTGCTTTGAGAGCTGTGCCTTTCTCTTGCTCGAATCTGCAAACGCGGCTTGACCCTTTCGTTCTCGTCCCAATGCCGCCTGGAATTCTGCTGCGACCCGTCGAACCGATTCAGCTTCAACGACCATATCCGAGAGGGGTTTGTCCCGTTGCCACGGGAGTGAAGTTAGCAAGCGGTCGAAACGCTCCAACAGACTGTCTGCTAGCGCACAACGTTCTCTCAGTTGTAGAACCGCTTTCTTTAGGCCTTGAACGTCAGCGTTGGTTGTTTTTAAGGTTGTCTCTAGCGCGAGTTGGAGTTTATCCGACTCTGTTCGCTGCACGTCAAGTGCCCCAGAGATTCTCGCTTGCTCCTTTTCGATAGCCTCATATATATTGTCCACGGACTTCTTTGACCAATCGGTCACATCATGCCCAGCTCTGTGTAATGCTTCCCGGAGTTCATTCAATCTAGCAACAGAAAAGCCTTTGGCACCAAGACTTATGAATTCTTGGTTAAGAGCTTCTGAGCGCCGTTGCGCAGTCTCTAGAGTCCGTTTCGTTTCTTCGACCTGTGACAACCCGTCTTGAAGCAAGATGGTTCCCGGTAGCCGCGCCCGTTCGCAAAAAATGTTGAGCCAGCTAATGGCTCGCTGAGCGAGTGACGCAACGCGAATATCCTCCTCCAGCAAGCGTATCTGGCTGAGAAGTGCTTGAGCTTTCGTCTCGATCTGCTTGTCTACGCCGAGTTGAATATGTTCAGCGAGTTCGCCTGGTCCAAACTGCGTATGGCACAACGGACATTGATCAGCATTAGGACCGCTCTGAATCAGTTGGGCTGCGATATCTCTCAGTTCCTGTGCCAATTTGAGAGACTGATCACGCAATCCTGTGAACGTGGCGTGGTCGCCTTTAGCGGCAGCCAATCTCTCAGCGGCAATATTGTAATTGGAGGAAGCAGACCTAACCAATTCCGCCACGGCGATGTTTTCTTGGCTCTCTCCAAGGGCTGATAACAGCTTTTCATCGTAACCTGCCAGTGCGCTGGTTTGTGCCGCTAGTATATTTTGCTGCGCAAGAAGCTCGGCCACGCGTGTAGGGACATCTGCTTCAACCATTCTTCGAGCGTCCGATGCCAGTGTTAACTGTGTCTGGCAGCGGCTCTGCGCCTCAGCTAAGCGTTTCTCCTCATTACGAAACCCCTCTAGTTGGGTAACGTTTGCATTCGCTTTGTCGCTTAGCTGTTTCGTGCCCTCGGAGTATGTTCTAAGTCCGTCTAGCGAGACGGGTGAATTAGCCCACTCGAACACTGCTGCTTGCCGAGCCAAAGCTCCCAACTCGGACAATAGCTCTACGAGATGCCCAATAAATTCCTCTTTATCAGCTGGAGGTATCTTCCATCCCACACGCCCAGACATTTCTTCAAGGCGGGTGAGAATCGAATCTGACTCTTGCTTGATGTCGCCCGCGTCTTTCAAGATGGCTTCGATTGCCGCCAATTCCTCGCTTATCTGAAGCTTCATCGACCGTAGTTCGCGCAGCCTTGTAGAAACTGCATCATGCATTCTCTCTATCTCGCGCCACACTTTAGATGCTTGCGGCCCCACGAGTAATTTAGAGAGGTCCTCTTCAAGCCCTGCGGTTGATTCAGCGAGGCCGACAGCGGCATCGGTATCAAGAAAATTGAATTGCGCGAAACTCAGGAACAAGTTGTTAGTCTTAACCTCGGATTGGCCATACCACGTCAGATTCCGGTCTCTAAAGGTTTTCGGGACTCGCGCGCGAGTGGCCACTTCCTTACTTCCGTCAGCGAAGACTGCTGCGATGGAATAGTCGTTCGAGGCATCGGGGTTGCGCTTGTTGCGGCCACAATACATGAGCTCAATTGCTTCGAGTAGTGAGGTCTTTCCGGAACCATTGGTACCTACAACGAGGTTAACCGTCCCGAATTCAAATGAGCGTTGAGTGGGGAAATCGCGATATTTAGTGAGGTGCAGGGAGCGCAAGAATAGGGATTTGGCAGCATGGACGGGCGGCGATGGCTTTGTCGATTTAGGCTTTGGGAGATTGGCTGAGGTTTCTAGTAGGCTCAATCGACTCGGCAATGAGGCATCACTCATGACTGCCACATCCAAACCGGCCTCTGCGAGTTTGTCGGTCCAAATAGACAGGATGTTTGCCTGAGGAAGCTGAACCGCAGGAGTGGGCGTGGGGGCCTGGATTGCAACATCCAAATCACTTTCAGTAACGATAAACTTGCGAGCGTAAGTGCGATCCAGCTCAATCAGATCCTTCGCCTCAAGGACCTCTTTGCTGTGTGATTGTTCGTCGCTTACAACAAAGTAAAGGTAATTACTCCACTGAAGACTTTTTCTGCCGTCAAAGTAGTGGCTTCCAATTATTCGGTCCTGATAGCTGTTGAGCGCCTCGGGCGTGGAGGGCAAGTGCGACGCAACATCAATATAGTAGACAGCGAACGGCTGATCTTGAGACTTCCGCGTCAGACGGATGACAGTCTCGTCAACCTGTGTGACATCTGAAAAGCGGAGAGCCATACGGTCACGCAATTCGGCAATATTTAATGTCATTCTGCCCTCGCAATGTCGAACTCGGACGTGGAACGGGGATCGTCATATTTGAGATACCGGGCGGCGTCAAATAATTCAATTTGATCAGTATCGTTGCGGAACCAAACGTGGAGGCGCTGCCTGGCTTCGATACTGCTATCAGGAGAGTCTGAAGCTCTATGAAGATATTCGGCGACTCGTTTCATTACTGTTTCAATCTGTGATGTGCTGGCGTCTTCCCCCATGTAGATAACAGTGGAGCGCTTTCCCGCAGAAGAGAGAACGTTTTGATGAGCATAATTTGGATTCCACTCTAAATGAAACCCGGCCTTGAGATCTTCCAAAGCGGCCGGTAAACCTGCCTGTGCAGTCAAGATCTCCCAGAGGCGTCCACATCTCTTGAGGCGTGCAATACGAAATGCACGTGCGTCCAAGTCGGGATCTTGGCAAAACGTAATTCTACGAATGACCTCCGAAGACTCGATGCCAAAAGAATCAAGAGAGCGGAGCGTGTACCAATCCTGGGATGGTCCGATGCTTCCGGCGCAGAGCGCGAGTACGCGTTCAGCATTGAATGGATTGATGTCGGCGAGACTCTTTATTTGGCTCTGGGCGTTGCCGCACTCCGCAACAATCGAGGCAAATCCATCTGCTGGCGTGGTGTGATCGACCCAGGAGGACGTTACTTCATCCCAGGAGCGAGTCTCGATCATTTGCGGGCCGCGACGCCGCGAAAGGGAAGCAGACACACCGATATGCGCAACCTTCGTGGCTCTAAGCAAGTATGTTGCTGGCTGATAGTTGAAGAACAGGGCGTGAGAACGTAGGGCCAGAAGCCACGTGTAGTACAGGCCGCGCTTGTGATTGGCGGTCAACGTCTGATCGCCGTCGTCAAACTTATCCGGGCGCAAATACCACGCTGAGCCGGAGATGTTGTTCCAGCATTTTGAATGTTTTCCGCTACCCTGAAACACGTCCTGCGCCCAATTGAGGCAGATTATCTCCGTCGAATCGCCGCCAAAACGCATGAGGCGGCTTCGATATTGTTTGAACTGCTCTTGTCGCGGTTTCGGATTCAACTGAATGTGAAGGACCAGCGTGCGATCATAGACGGCTGCAGCTTGCTGATCCAAAAAGTCCAAGGCGTCAGAGCAAATCAGTGATACAAGCCTTAAGGAGTTAGTTGCAGCCCCAAATTGGTAGATGCGGGTACCACGCTGCATGCCATTTATCTCGAAATGGCCGTTATCCCCCATCGGGCAAGTCTTGAATTGCACAAGAACGACCAGTTTGTCAGGACTAGTCCCGTTCGCGACGGGGGCGATGAAGACGTAAGCCAGCGGATCGACAAATCTGTTGGGATCAGCTGCCAGAGGCTCATAGAGTAGAGTCGCCTGCGGCGCGATATCTAGCTTGATGGCAGCCAGATCGCCATACTTAATACTTTCGCACCCAAGCGCCCAGAGGGCACCTTTCTCAGGCTTATGCCCGGCTTTTAATGCCCCCAGAAGTGTGGCCCACGGCATGGAATACTCTGGGGTGACTGCAAGGTCGGCTTTGGTCCTTTGGGCCTCATCCAGGAACCCACGAAATTGTTTGGCCGCTAAAACACTGTCCACGTGACGAACGCCTGTAGCATCTGCATCGATCAGTCCTTTGGGCTGAAGAAGGAGCACAGAATAGTTGTCTTCGTTTGGAATAAGCACCCGCAGCAAAGGAACACCGAGATCAGCAGGCGCGAGCATCTCATCGATCGGTGTGATTTGCATTAGAACGTTTCCGACTCAACCTTGGAGGATTCGAGCATTCTACTTTCTAAGCCTTCAATTTCTTGCATTGTTCTTCCAGCGATTCCCTGGAGGTCGCCATACATCCCGACAGTGGTTTCGATCACGCCCTTGATCTGTTCTTCACGCTTTGCCCAAAGACGCGTCATCGTTTTCCGCTCTCTGTCTAGATCGGTCTGCATATCCTCGAACTTTTCGACAATTGCCTCGACACGATGGCGAAAACGCGGGCCGGTTAAGTACTGATAGACCAATTCCATCTTTGTTTGTTGGCCCTCCCCGGCTTGGCGTGCTGTAGCAAGCTCGATCAAAGATTGCCGCAGAGCAATGGCGACAGGAATGGCGCAGCGGGACTCAGTGACCCAAACACCGTCGATGAAATCAAACGCTTCGACACCTTTTGGGAGAACTTGTGTCACAATCAACGCAATTTCTGCTTTGGCAGCTCGCTGGTCGTCTCGGAGCTTCGGAAGCCAAGTATCGCTCCAGTTTTTTGTCCGCTTGGATTCCCAAAGTATAGTGCCGCAGGGTTGACCTAGTGGACCGAATACACGGTGTAACACGTCACCGCCAAACTCCCCTTTCGGCACAGGCTCGATAGTGTCTCGTAAGAATTTTGAGCGAAGAAGAGATTCTAGTTCAAGCTCCTGTGCTTCTCCCTGAAGTTGCTGAGAGCCTTGCTCAGCCTTCCGCCTAAGCTCCTCGATCTGACGTTGCATAGAGGAGATTTGCTCTTCCTTTTCCAATACCTTGAGCTTAAGACCCTCCTCGGCCTCCAGTTTGGCCTTATCTCTCACTGCGCCCAGAGATGCTTCGACCCGCTTCTCTATGGTCAGATCTATTTCTCGCTTTGCGTCGTCAAGCTCCCGCTGTTTACGGATAAGGTCTGCCTGGGCCTTTTGGGCCTCGCCAAGTTTCAAGTCGCGTTCCTTAAGTACGCCCTGGAGGTCTTCGACTTCCTTGGCTTTCTGTTCGAGGTCGGTTTCGAGAAGCAGCCGCGCCTTCTTGGCCTCCTCTGCCGCAATCCGGTCGCGTTCAGGCTTGAGTTTTGCGGTGACCTGCTCGTCTATCGATTCCTTTGCCTTGGCGAGGTCTGCCTGCTGCGTGCGGATCGCGGCTTCGCGCCCCGCGACATCGGCTTCCTTCTGCGCGATCTGCTGCTCATACCGCTTCCGTGTTGCGTCAATCAGCGGTGCGGCGAGCGACTCCGTGAGCTTGATCTCAGTCTTGCAGGACGGGCAAATAATGGTCGGTTCATTCATTTCGGGCACTTCGGACTCTATTGAGGATGAAATTTCACAAATAGTCCTCCCAATAGCGCAGGTAGCCCGTAACCTACTGTAAACAAAGGTCGTTGGAGCCGACGCAATTGACAGATAACACATGCATCATACGCTGCGCAGCACGGAGATCACGATCTTTTTCCCCAGACGGGCGCGGTTCCTGATTCGCACGGCATCACTCCCACGTCCAGGTTTTGAATCCAAGGCTTTTTGCGTTCTCAGATACAGCGCGCTTGATCTGGTCAGAGGCACCGTTTGGGAAATCAGCATTGATCTCCACCGTTATCTTCAGGTCCGCTTGGGAATCAGAGGCGAGGTGATTGATGATTTCTTCTACCAGTTGGACCAAGCGTATCTTCGCTGTCGAGGGATTTACTTCCACGGAGCCATAGAAGGACTTGGCTTTCATAGAGGCAGTTGTGGGGGCGTGACCGGTGGTTGCAGCCGGGGGATCAAAAAGAGTTCGCGCGCCTGGTGTTATCGTTGGCGGCGGTGTGGGTCCACTGGCAGTGCCGGCGTTGGGCGTCGATGCCGCCAGTAATCTCACTTCGTATTGTTTTGCAGTCTCGGCCTCAATCAGCAACAGCGTGTCATCGAGTTGCACATTGGCATCACCGAGTCTAAATCCCTCGAAGTCGTCACCGGTCTGTCCATAGGCGGTCCCGAAGAAATCCTTAGTGGCTGCTCCCTTAACAATTGCCTGTTCTAGCGTATAGCGATCCTTAAGCCGTGGCAGGTAGAGATACCGCTGCATGTCTTCCCAGAAAGCCATTGCAGCTACAACGCCCTTTCCATCTTTCCAGTACAGCTTCTTAAGCGTGTCCCGCAGATGTATCGGTGACCAGACGCTGATGATCAGTTCATTGTCGTGACAGACCCGCTCGATTTCAGTGCCGAAAGATGAGCCGCTAGTATTCAATGGGAACGCTTCGATAGTCGGCTGGCGATCCGTTGGCGTAGCCTGAACCGGGCACAGTAGCCACTTGTAGCACTCGCGGGCCACGCGCGGCAACACGTCTTCGGCTGACTGGAGTTCTTTCTTTGCCTGCTCTTCTTGTAGTCCGTCGATGTTTAGCCGTTTCTCTCTGACATCCGCGACGATGGAGTTCCACGCAAGCGCCGTGCGAATATAGTCGCGCACACGACCCAACGAGGCATGATCCGGAGCAATAAAAATCAGCCTGTTTCCCTGATAGCGTGGCTTTGTACCATTATTGCGTACAAAATTCAGCACTTCATCAGAGGCCAGACGCGCCTCCTGCTTGCTGTAAAACTTCTCCGGTGACAGGAAGACTAAGCGCAATGCGCCGTCGTCGGGGACATCAGTGTGCGGCGTAAAGATGTGACTGCCATCAAAGAAGGATGCTCCAGCGATCAGCTTCCGCAGTACATCGGCTAACTTGCCACGGACCTCGTTCTGGTCGTTGAATCGCCCCTTCCTATCTTCCATCTCCCTGCGCAGATTGGCGCGGGTATCAAACCAAAAGCGTGTGGCGTCCAGAGCCTTGTCGCCGGAGGAATTCAGATAATGTAGCCGATCTGCAAGACGGTTGAGGGCATCGGAGAAAGTCGAGGATGATTGTCCTGGCTGAAGACAGCCTAGAAGCACGCGAGCGCGGTCCACTCCTCGCACGCCCTTCTGTGTGCCCGCCGCCGAAGGCGCACTGCCTAGAAAAATTGTCCGAGCAACGCGGCGGGCGGCAGAAATCGCACCAAATCGCGGCTCTTTCGTTTCGAGTTCTGTGGTCTCTGCCCGGTCGCCGTCAACGTCTCTTTCGAGCACGGCATCCCAGCCCGGTGCAAGGTAATAGGTAAGCTCATTGCGTGTGTTGCTGTCATAGAGGGGCAAGCTGCCGGGCAGAATCATCAGATCCTGATTTTGGTCCTTCCAAAGGCGGTGGATTACCTTGGCCATCAGTTTCAGTACCCCGCGTGTTCTCTGGAAACCTTGTAGCGTCGTCCAATCGTCATACAGGCGATCAAAGACTTCTGGATGAATCGGATAAGCCTGCACGAGCCGATTGAAATACCGTGCCTGTTGCGTCTCGGACGGCAGCTTTGAGCCCTCCCCTATGTAGGCATCAGCGAATGCGCGACACACGGCATCGCGTGATTGAGCATCGCGCACAGGCTCGAAGAGACGCCGCCGAACAATCTCGAAGGCTTCTTCGGTCGCAACGGGCTTCCATAGCGCTTGCAGCCGCCCGAATGTATTTTCCAGCGCTTGTAGTGCTGATAATCCACGATTGCTCCCGGCTTCGATTTCGGACTCGGGCAAAGACGCAAGCATGATGGCATTCGGTACCAGCTTGATGGCTTCGGTCAGTGCCTGCACAAAGGATAGATTGCTGTCGTAGCTTCCGCCGCTCAGAGTCTGGCCATTTGGGAACTGACGAATGTAAGCCACAAGCTCATCCACAAGCACAACACACGGTGCATACGTCTCTAGCAATGTCTTCAGCACGTTCTTGCCGGGAGAGGTTCCGGTCGTGTCCGCGTCTTTTACCAACGCGTAAGCGTCGTCGCCGCCGAGCTGCCAAGCCAGATCACCCCATAACGTATTGATGGTTTGCTTACCGTATTTCCAGGCCTGTCCGGGTGCGCGTGCTGTACCGTCGAGGACGACTACGCGAGACTTTGGTATATCCATCATGCCCGCATGGTCGAGCAGATCTGGAATGCCCGGCATGTCCTTTAGCGGGCACTCGCGGGTCGCCAAGTGATAGACCGCCAACATGGTGTGCGTTTTGCCGCCACCGAACGCTGTTTGCAATTGGATGACGGGATCGCCGCCTTGACCATTGAGTCGTTTCGCCACGGAGGTGAGCAATAGGCCCATGCCTTCCGTGATAAACGTACGCTGAAAAAATGCCGTCGCATTTTGATACTCAGGTGATGCCTTGCCAGTGTGAACGGCAGTGATATCCGCAGCAAATTCAGATTGCAGGAACGTGCCTTCAAGCACATCGGAATGTGGAACAGCTATTTCGCGCCAAGGTTTCATAAGTTTGTGCTCCAGCATGGTTGCATATCAATCAAAGAGGCTGCCTTGTGTTTCTTCAGTTGGTACGATACTCGCGGCGGATTCGATACCCGTCCAGCTTGTAATGAGTTCGTTGTAGGCGCGGGCATCCTCGGCCAGACCAAGGCGTTCGCAGAGGGTATAGAGGCGGTAAGCGAGCTGGCGGACGGCTTCAGCCTTGCCGCCAAGCGCGGCGAGTAGTACGCCAGAAGCGGATTCGCCTCCTTGCTTGAGCGCGCGAATGAGTTGATGTAAGGCTTCCCACACAGGCAGACGGGTGTCCGCTTTCGGGTCCCAATCGCTGGGATACTCCGCCCATTTGAGAAGACGGACTTTGCCGCCGCCGCTATGGAGAATGCCCGCAACCTTCATGCCATCGACGCTGGTGCCTTTCCCTCTCGACAAGGTGTCGGCGTCGCCATAGGCGCCCTCACTCCATGCGTGCTGCTCAAACCAGTGCAGGCAGAACTGTGTATCGGAATCGAAATCGTCCTCGGCCAGGAAGCGGTTGATGAGCTGGAGCGCGGTGCGGACGCTCATGGGGGAGCCGTCGGCTTCCAGTACGGTAGAGTATTTAGAAAATACCGCCATGCCCGGTCCGATGATGGCCTGTGACAGATCGACCGGGGCAACGGGTGAACGGTCGTCACCGGAGCCTTTGGTCATTTCATCGAGCGCCTCGGGCAGTACAGCATTTAACTCGCGGAGGAAGCCTCGGCGGGAGATTGCTGGAGCGTCCGTTGGACGCTTGCGGCACACGAGCACAACGCTTGAGGCAAGAGCACTAACGTTTTTCTTGAGATTTCCTACCAGTTCGGTGCGCATCGGCCAGGTGCCCGTGAGGGCAAACCCCGCCCTGATCACCGCTTGGAGAAATGTTTCCCAGCCTGTCGAGGCTGTGCCTTCCCTCTCTGATTCCGACTGCTTGAAAGCATAGTAGATCGTGATAGGGAATGCTGGATGTGCATCAAGAGCTAGATTATGCATAGCCTGAGTCATGCCTTCCAAAAAGAAGGCTTCCGCCGCGTCTTTTCCGCCGTGCCGATGGGGTGTCGCGACCAATTCCTCGACCTTGGGCACAGACATTGTCGCGAAAAGGGTCGGGTAGATCGGCAGGAGCGTAGGCCGTAGCCACACATAAAAGTAGTCTGACAAGTCAGCATACGATATGTTGTTGTAGTACGGAGGGTCTGTTGAGACTACGTGCAGATGGGTTGACCTAGTCTTGCTGGCGGCGTCTTCTTGAACTGCCGTGCCCGGTATTGCTGCTGCGGGCAACCGTTCCAGCACCTTCGCGACCGCGTGGGCAGTGATCGCAAAGCCTCCACCCGCGTCGGAAAGCGGGTTCGCTTCTGCGTAGTCCCAGATCATTGGAATGGCTTGACGACCAAACGCCTGTGTCAGGCGATCTGGGTCCTTCTGCCAAGTGGCTTGAGTCGTGTTCGTCAAAGTCGCCTTGTCAAGGCAGAAGGCAAGGTATACAGCCAATGCATCAGCATAAGCGGTTGCACCAGTACCCCCGGCGTCGAGGCCCAAGCCGTCGTCAGACATGCCAGCAGCAAGGGCATCTTCGCGAACGCGTTCGCGGGCCTCACGCACTAAATCACTCAAGGTTGTTAGGGCAACTAGTTGGCGCGGAGTGAAAAGTTCATGCCAATATCTAAAGCCGTATCCCCGACCACTCAAGAGATCTTGGCTGTCTTGGTTCATTTCGGCTTCAGGACGCCACTTGGGGTTCGCTGCGCGCGCAATAGCTTCCATCTCGCTCGTCGGCGCGATATATGCTCTACCGGCGGGTCCCTCTACAACAACGGCCATTAGACACGCGCCTGTGCGCTTTGCGACAAACTCTGCTTGAATATAGTTTCTATCAATTGGGGTGTCTGACAACAGACAGCGAAAACTCGCGCCTCGTCCTAACTTAGTCCCCTTCTGTGCCTCCGCTGGGGGCGTACCAACTTTCACCGCAAAGCGATAGGAGTCGCGGTCGAGGACCGGCTGCACATAAACCTCTTGTCCCTGTTTGCTTGACAGTATGAATGAAGAAGTCAGAGGTACGTCAACATGGGAAAATGCAGGGTTGGGGCTCTTAACGGTGCGCGCCCACAGCCACGCAATAACTGTAAGCTTCCGCCCGACCAGAGGCAGTAGGTCTGGGTTCTCCTTAGCTAGCTCCGCTGTTATCTCGACAGGTGGGTAGAGGTGACCAATACGTTCTTTAGCCTCCCTTTGCATCCATTTGCCATAATAGCGAACGTCGTGAGCAAGCCCCGACATTTGTGGCCAGTGCTGCTCCAAGCCCAGGTCCGCCGCAAGACTCTCGGCGGTTTGGGCCGCCAAGCTAACTGGGGTACGATTCGCAAACCTTGGAGGGATCTCTATCATGGCCTTATTGATTAGGACCGCGACGGGGTTGAGATCGGAGGCCCGCGCTTCCAGACCGAGACGCTGCGCCTCCAGCGGGATCGTACCACCACCTGCAAATGGATCGTGCAGTGCGGGCGGTTTGTCGGGGTTGAATAGGTCAGTCGCCTGGGGGTGGTCCTTGTTTAGGTCGCAAACCTCGCGCCACGAGCGAACGATCTCATCTTGAGCGCGCCGCAGGATCTCCTCGTTGTTGGTGTTGTTCCACAATACGAGATCTTCAATAATCTTGAACAGACGCTTCCGCTCGTCGGCAGCTTCCTTCTTGTTCTTTCCGTATCTGAAGCCCCCGCCCTGTTGGTAGCCTGGGTCATTGACGAACTGAGCGAAAAGAACCGCCCTAGCCGCCGCCAATGGACGGCGAGCCCACCACAGGTGTAGCGTCGACGGATGACCGTGGCGGATAGATTTTTCCCGCGCAGCCTCTATGTTAATAGCGTCAAGCGGGAGTGCCACCTCGATGAGTTTGCGGGGTGATTTAATGGGATACTCCATCAGACGCGTGCTCCTTCTTCCGTGAGGATCTTCAGGCGATAGTCGCGGACGAGAGGCACCAGACGCGCTTGGATGAAGTGAAAGTCTGTTGGACCTGGCTGCTGGAGCAGTTCGATTTTCTCGCGTAAGCTCATATTCTGCCTGATGATGGGAACTTCTGAGCGTGTGCGCAGAGGGCTCCAAGCTCAATTACATCGATATGGAATGGCATTTGCTTGTGTTTGTGGATAGCACAAAGCACCACAGCACGTGACAATTCTTCCTTTCCATACTTCTTTTGCTGATAGAGGAAGCCAGCACTGTCCCGCTTTATCTCAACCGGAACCGAATACACTGGTAGGTTCCGAAATTGGAACTCGGTTACACAGTCATATCCCTTCCCGACATAACCACCAAGAATCATGCCGAGGTGTTTCAGTGGCCCAGAGGCTCTCAATAGATCGGGCTCTTGGATATGCGCGAGGCGCGTCGAGGGTGAGTGGTCCTTGACTACCCGGCAAATTTCGTCGAGTGCCCAGCCAACAATTCCCGGTTTCTGCTTATTAATGTAGACCATTTGCTCGATCCAAAATGGACTTGCATACGTACTCGTAAACGTGAGCGGTCTGTCGATCCTGGGGATCACTTTGGTTTTCGGCCTATTTGCGTACTTGAATCCGAGTGGCGTTAGGTAAAAAACGTCATCCCTGATCTCTAAATCAACGTCGATTCGCTCGAAGTCCCCGGGAGGAAGCTGGTACCAGATTCTGATGGACTCTCCGATGCTTTCTGCGGCTAAACCCTGCTGTATCCTGTCGTGCCCAACGCCACCCGCAACGGGACGCTTCGTGCCATCCAGTTTGCGGTCTGCGCTGACAGCGAAATACTCGGACTTGGTTGCGCCGTACGGAGTGACAAGAGCAACGCGCACGGCTCCTTTCTTTCGCAAAAATGTCTTTACGGGATCAGTCAGGTCATGAAAATAGTACTGTGGACCGCCTGTGCCTCTGCTTGCTCTTTTCGTTTGCTGAAGATGCATCTATAGGTTTCCTTTCGGATCTTTCCGTGCCCGCGCCAAGAGTTCGCCAAGGTCATAATTAACTGATGAAACGCCCCAACCGGGTTCGGCTTCAAAGGGATTGCGAAGGAAATGGGGACCATCAACTGCATCGTGCTCATCTACGAGGACGATCGCCAGCAAGAATTTGTCGGCCTGGTTGAGGGCGTAAAGCATTTCGTTGCGCGTTATCGTGACGGTACTCGCTCCGATTGCGCGGCCTTTCACTTCGATGTGACGGGCATCGGGCTGCTTGCCGTCCACGGCGGGCGGATAAGAGGTGATATCCCAGCCACACTTCTGACGGGAGACATCTACCACTCGGCAGCCACGGGACTCCTCGGCTCGTCGAACGGCGTCCATGGCAAGCTTTTCGATGCGGGCGCGCGCGGCGGGATCAATGGAAAAGGTCGCGCCATCCTCTACGGGTGATTCACCGCGCAACTGACGTAGCAGTCCGGCAGGTATCACCAGAGCTCCTCCAAGGGCCACAGGAGTGGCGGAGGTGACGTGGCGCATGGAGAGCAGTTCCTTCTTGCGGTTCTCAAGGCGACCTTCAAGATCAGTGACGGTGCGACGGGCATTTTCAAGATTCAGCCGCACGTCCTTGCCAGCCTCTTGGTCTTCCTTGAGCTTGAGCCAGCGGTCGGACCAGAAGTCTATCTCTTTGGTAAGCCGTTCGTGGACGGCTGCAAGGGTCTTGTCCACATGGGCTATACGGCGGGCTGCTACTTCCTGAAAATGCTCTGGCACGAGCGTGGTGGCAGCAAGAGCGAGTGCGCGCTGCTCCTGGTCGGCGCAGATCCAGGGCGCGGTAAGCACATCATTAATTAGCACACGGTCGGCAGGCACGAGAGGTTCAAGATCGAGGTGCGGTGCCCAACCAGCAAAGGTGACCGAGCCATCGGGCGCGACACGCACAAACTGGAGGCGTTTGGAGAGCACCTGGTCATCGCCGGATTTGATCTCGTGAGTAAGGAGGAAGAGCAGGTGCGGCTCTTCACCATCATCGGCCGGGTCCACCAGAATGGCACCTTGCCTGAGAAGATTGCCGTGCTGCTGAAGGAGCAGGTCGCTCACGGCAAGCATGAGCGGATGGCCGGGATGAAGCATGGCGGCAAAAGGAACGCCGGGCTTGTCGAGCGGACGGACGGCCTCTCGGGTAAAGCAGACACGCTCGTAACGTTTGAGCACGGGAGCTAGTTCGCGGCGGTTGCGACCGGTGATGAGGCGGTCACGCTCCCGGATAGAGGCAGGGACGTGGGTGATCTCGAAGCGGGCGGCCTCTCGCGGATGGATAGAACCGCCCAGCGCCTCAAAGGCTTTCATGAAGAAGGAGCGTACGAAATACGGCTGAAGGCGGCGGGCTTCAGCTTTCTCCATCTCATCCTTCACCGCAAATAGTCGCTCGGCGCTCATGGTTTCCTGCGCAAGAGCGTTGCGGTCGAGGATGCCGCGAAGCTTGTCATGATCAAAGGCGTTTTCGACCCGCTGGACAAGACGTGCGCGGACTTCTGGCTGGTCGCCATAACGGATTGCCTGAAGGAGCAGGTCCTTGAGGCTGGTACCCTCGAAGACTTCGCCAAGGATGTCAAAGACACGGCCATTGAGCGCATCGCTTTCGACACTAAGCTTTTCGAGTAGCCGAAAAAACACATCGCCTTCGCGGGTTTCCTTGGCGACAAGATTCCAAAGGTGGCAGACTTCCTGCTGGCCGATGCGGTGTATACGACCGAAACGCTGTTCGAGTCGGTTTGGATTCCAGGGCAAATCGTAGTTCACCATCAGGTTTGCATTCTGAAGATTGACACCCTCACCGGCGGCATCAGTGGCGATAAGAACACGAACGTCCGGGTCGGAACGGAAGATCGCCTGAATACGGCGGCGCTCATCACGGTGAGTGCCGCCGTGGATGGTCACTATAGATTCGGCGTTGCCGAGCACTCCCGATATTTTCTGATAGAGGTAGTTCAAAGTATCGCGATGCTCAGAGAAGATGATGAGCTTGCGCTGGTGACCGCCTGCGTCGCGCATCGCTGGATCATTTTGCAGGATGCGAGAGAGTTCGTCCCATTTGCGGTCCTGCCCGGAGACGACAACTGCTTTTGCCTGGAGTTCGAGGCCTTGGAGGATAATGACCTCCGACTCCAACTCGGAAATTGTCCGGGCTGCAGTAGCCTGATCCACCAGCGTTTCTTCGAGGCCCTCCTGCTCCTCTGCGTTGAGGTCGTCATCATCTTCGGGGACATCGACCAGCGTTTCGGCGAGGATTTGTTGGCCGCGAACGCCGAGCCTTTCTTCGCGAATACGGCGTTCTAGTCGTTCCTTGCGGCGCTTGAGAGATTGGAAGATAGCCTCAGGACTAGAAGCCAGGCGGCGCTGAAGGGCGGCCAGAGCGAAGCCGACAGAACCTTTGCGCGAGCCGTCTAGTTGGTCAGCCTTTCCCATTTCCGTCTGTACATATTGGGTGACAGACTCATAAAGGGCGGCTTCGATGTTGGAAAGTTTGTAGTTGACTGTGTAAGCCTTGCGTTCGGGAAAGAGCTTGGTGCCGTCGAACTTAACCATCTCTTCTTTGACCATGCGGCGCATGAGGTCGGAACAATCGACTTTGTGGACGCCATCACGGAACTTTCCATAGAAACGGTCCGAATCGAGCAGAGATAGGAAAAGCTGGAAGTCCTCTTCCTTGCCGTTATGCGGGGTGGCGGTCATTAGCAGCAGGTGACGAGTGTGTTGTCCGATTTTCTCGGCAAAATTGAACCGCTTCGTGCGCTTCATTTCTTTGCCGAAAAAGTGAGCAGAGAGTTTATGGGCTTCGTCGAAAATTACCAAGTCCCATGAGGCGATGCAGAGCTTGTCCTGCGACTCTTCATTGCGCGACATCTGGTCGAGACGAACAATCAGGTGATCGTGGTCCTCAAAGGGATTCCCGCTGGGTGAGGAAGCCTCCAATTCCTTGGAAAAAATATGAAATTCCAGGCCAAATTTTTCAAACAGCTCATCACGCCATTGTTCGACGAGGCTGCCGGGAGCTACGACCAAGATGCGGCGAGCATCTGCCCGCATTATGAGTTCGCGGATATAGAGTCCAGCCATGATGGTTTTACCCGCACCGGGGTCATCCGCTAAGACGAAGCGCAACGGCTGACGCGGCAACATGGACTCATAGACCGCCGTGATCTGGTGAGGAAGAGCGTCCACGTTTGACGTATGGATGGCCATCATTGGGTCAAACAGGAAAGCGAGGTCAATACGTTTGGCCTCTACCGCGAGCTTGAAGTCTTCGCCGTTACCGTCGAAGGCCCATGGGCGTTCCACCGTGGCGAGGCTGATGTTTTCTTCATCTGCACGACCAAGCAGTCGGTCTTTGAGTGTTCCGTCCGGGGTTTTGTAGATGACCTGAATGGCACCGTCGCCGATGGGAACAACGGCAATGACAGTCGCGATCAAAGTAGGCTCGATACCAACCAGTGATATTCCGGATTTTAGGCTTTCTAGTTTCATCGTTCCCAATGCAAGTGCAATTATCTCTGAAGACTTTGAAACTCCTACCAGACCGTGCTCAAGCTGTCATTCACCTTGGAAGGTCCCATTCGTCCCTATTCGGGTTCACTGCGCTGGACCCGTTTATCCAAGATCGGACGCTTTGAATTTCTGTCTTGCGCCATGCCGGATATGGAGCACTTCGACGCGCTTCTGTTTCTCCATGACGCGGTAGATCACGCGATAGATGTGAGGCTTGTTGCCGTACAGGAGGTGCCGGAACTGATTCTTTTCAGGCGTCACTGGGCAGCGGTTTGGCTGTTCGTCCAGACTCAAGACTGCTTCCTTGAGACCCCAGTACCATTTCAAGGCCGCGTCAGAATGCTCAGCGTTGATTTCCTTGTACAGGTTGGCAAAGTCGCGCTCTGCGCGGGCAGTGATGCTAACGAGGTATGCCATTTTTGGCTTCAAACTCTTCGAAAAACTCCCTAGCGGGTCGAATCTTTCCCTGTTTCACATCCTCCAGGCCCTGACGGATGCCTTCCTCTGCGTCTGCGCGCGCAGCGATGTCGAGCAGGCGCTGATAGGCTTCGGCGTCCTGTACGACGGCGGCGGCCTTTCCATTCACCGTAAGGACCACAGGGCGTTTAGTCTTTCGTAGCTGCTTCATGAAGTCGCCGGATGACCTGCGGAAGGTTGTTAGCGATTGAATGTCACTCGTGATGTCGAGCATATGCACCTCTGTTCGTTCGCACCTTATTAAGTGCTACCAGAGTACATGGCTCACGTAAAGGGCGAAAGCCCCTCGGGAGCTTGGACTTTGGCTCAATGGGTATCGAATGGCTATAAATGCGTATAAATGGATATTTTCCTGGCCGTGGGCGGGTGCGCGATGGGGACGTACTGTCAGCAAGCGACTTAGATTTCTACCCCCTGCCCCGCCTTCTGCCCCTTTCTCTCGACCGCTGCGGCGGCGTTTTGCACGGTCAGTTGAGCGCATAACGCGGGCCATTTTCCTGCGCTTTGGCGCTCACTTCCATGAGCCGGGCGGCGGTCTCTGGGATGTCAAAGCCCCAGTCGAGGGCAGTCATGCACCAGGTGACCGAGTGGCAGCATACAGAACGCGATAGTTGCCCTGCGGATCGTCGAAGCGATTGCCAAAGGTACCGTTAGGCAGTGCGCGGGACCAGTCAGGCGGGCTCCAGGGATCTGGTTTGCGCCCAAGTCGGGGAGCCGTGAATTGGGCGTTTTCGTATCCAACATTCAGTTAGGCTCCTGCGATAAAAGCTCTCGCGGCTCCGAGAACGTTAGGCGCAATATCGTCCAAATCCCCCTCCTTCAGGAGACGTAATGGAACTCTATCCCCCAACTCCGGGTTGACGCCCGTCAACCAGGCTTGAACAACCCGAGGCGAATCATGTGCGTTCAATGTCCTGACAACTTGGTATGCGAAGCGAAGGCGAGCCTCCACATCTCCGTAGGGTTCCACCCCAGCCATCCAACGGTCGAGCGCCCGAACATCTTTTACTCCCGCTATATAGGCCGTAAGCTTGCGCCCGATCATGTCAGCGAGTCGTCTAACAATGTCCTGCCACTGGAGCGTCACGGCCTCACGATGAGCAGTAAGATCTGGTCGCGGGAGAGCAACAGCGGTAGCCATTACGAATCACCTCTTCCAGAAGTACCACACAAATAACGGCAAAATAGCAAGCGAATAGCGTTCCTATTACGGACAAATAAAGGTTAATCGCAGGACTCTGGCAGCTTGGATGGTGGCATATCGTTGTGCCGGGGCGCGCCGGGGCGTGCGCGTGAAATTCGAGGTTTCTCAGTAACGCCGTTTCCCGTTACCTACCGGCTTACCGCATCGAAGGACAGAAAGAGGATGAAAACGGTGCGTCTTCGCCCTTCCTTTTGCTAAAACTCTTCAGAGATGATGTGGACTGGCCGCATAACGATAATCGAAGGCATGGCAGGCGTTCTAGGAGGATGAATGGCAGACACTAAGACCATCATTGAGCAGGCGTATTCCGCATTCAACAAGCGGGACATCGACGGTGCGTTAGCACTGATGGCGCAAGACGTGAGCTGGCCCAAGGCTTCGGAGGGAGGCAAGGTTGTCGGAAAAGAAGAGATCCGCGCCTATTGGACCCGACAATGGGGTGAGTTCGATCCCCAGGTCGAACCGCTTGCAATGACCGAGGAAGACGGAGGCAAGACCCGCGTCAGGGTGCACCAACTCGTCAAGAGCCTTCATGGGGATGTTCTTTCGGACAGCGAGGTTCTCCACGTATTCACTGTGAACAGCGGTCTTATCGCAGCCATGTACCTCGGGGATGAGGCCGATCCAACCGCTGGTCCGTCTGCCGCATTCGCACATCGATCCTAACTGGCTATCCGCGGTGGAGCGTGCGAGTAGGATCCCGCCTTGAGAATTTGATGTACGGGCAGGAGACCACATTCTCAGCGCAACCGGATCGCTCCCGGCAAGCTGGCTTGATCGGCATAGGGGCAGCGGTTGCCCGCTGACCCCTGCCACACCACCGTGCGTACGGGTCCGTACACGGCGGTTCGAGAAGTTACGCCGTCACTCCTCGGTCAACGAAGGAAGACCGAGCGATTT
>Ga0224555_1000972_pt1 | contig 42799 bp, 47 predicted proteins | sample 714S23034metaG_FD_180687 | JGI IMG/M metagenome (GOLD analysis project Ga0224555, IMG submission 180687) | Peat soil microbial communities from Stordalen Mire, Sweden - 717 S2 30-34 | ecosystem: Environmental > Terrestrial > Soil > Wetlands > Peat | place: Sweden: Norrbotten County, Stordalen...
GAGGGGCGAGGGGCGAGGGGCGAGGGGCGAGGGGCGAGGGGCGAGGGGCGAGGGGCGAGGGGCGAGGCGCCGGCGGCGACGCAGTACCGCGCCTCAGTTCTCGGTGCCGAGCCGATCCGTGAGATAGAGCTCTGTCGCCTCGCGGGCAAGCTCGGTGAGCTGCGCGCGCGAGAGGCACGGGAGGACCGTGTCGAGTACCTGGAGCTCGCTCACACCGGCGTCGAAGGCCGAAAGGCCGCGCAGGCAGGCGGCTTGACGCAGCGCTTCGCGACGCCCGTCCCCGAGCGAGCGGAACGCGCCGAGCAGGAACTCGCGGCTCGGAATCGCGACTGCCACGCCGCATGAGCCCCACCCCGCGACGTCGCGCAGATCCTCTGGCGCAAGGCCCGCGAGCGCCTTGCGATAGTGGTCGGCGAGCTCATGCTCCGGGATCGTGTCAACCCAGGCGGTGATGACGAGCTCGACGAGCTCGCGGCGCGCTTCGCGTCCGACCGCGTCCGCGATCGCGTGGATCGCCCGCGCCGGATCGAGGATCCGAAGCGCGTCCTGCTTGCCACGCCGAGACGCCATGACACGACTGTAGAGAGGGGTGCGGACGGGGCGCGAGAGAGCTGACAACAATGCCCCGCGAGGCCGGCGCCGCGCCGAAACCTACAGCTCCGGGAGCTTCTGGCCCCCGCTCAGCACAGGGGCAAAGAGATCGCCATCCCGCGCCACACGCTGGAGGACGTGCCGTGCCTCGAAGCTGAGCGGCTTACCGTGCATCGCGCCGCTGACCTCGTCCCAGGTCACGGGTGCCGACACGGTCGGGTGCGGGCGCGCGCGCAACGAGTAGGCGCTGATCGTCGTCTTGTGCTCGTCGTTCTGGCTCCAGTCGATCAGCACCTTGCCGGGGCGCAGCGCCTTCGCCTGCTTTGAGACGACGAGCTCCCCCTGGTTGTGCTCGAAGAGCTGTGCGAGATGCTCGGAGAAGCGCTTGGTCTGCGCGAATGTCGCGCCGGCCAGCGGCACGTAGACCTGGATCCCCTTCGAGCCCGACGTCTTCGCGTAGGCCTTCAGACCGAGCTCGTCGAAGGTGCCCTTGAGCAGGCAGGCCACGTGGGCGCACTCCGCGATCCCGGCCGGCGGGCCCGGGTCGAGGTCGAACACCATTGCCGTCGGGTGCTCGGGGCCTGAGGTGAGGAAGAGTGGCGCGTGCAGCTCGAGCGCCGCCAGGTTCGCGAGCCAGGTGAGCGTCTCGAGATCGTCGACAACGGTGTAGTCGATGGTTCCCTGGTGCCCGCTCTCGATCGCGAAGGTGCGAACCCAGTCGGGACGATGGCGCGGCGAGCGCTTCTCGAAGAACGCCTTGCCTTCGACGCCGTCCGGGTAGCGCTTGACGGTCAGCGGCCGGTCGCGCAGGTGCGCCAAGAGCACGGGCGCAATCTGCTCGTAGTACTCGATCACCTCGCGCTTGGTCGTTCCCGTCTCGGGATAGAGCACCTTGTCGAGATTCGAGAGCTTGACCTCTCGCGTCAGCGTCTCGCGCACCACCTCACGGACCTCCTTGTCGTCGCGCAGCCCCTTGTAGCTAGGTGCCCGCAACGCGCCGTCGCGAGTCCACTCGCGAAACTCGATCTCCGCGACGAGCTGCGGCTCGACGAAGGTCACGCCGCGCGGCAGCTTCAAAGGACCGCCAGGAGCAAACGGCGAATCGCTGCGCACGAGGGGGCGCAGCAGGCTGCCGAGCCGGACGAGCTCCTCGTCGCTGAACCCGGTCCCGACCTTGCCGGCGAAGCGCAGCGCTCCCCGATCCTCCGGCACGCCGACAAGCAGGGCACCGATCGCCCCGCCGCGCCTTCCCTCCCCCTTCGTGAACCCTCCGATCACGAGCTCCTGGCGCGCCGTGTTCTTGATCTTGATCCATCTGGCGTCGCGCTGCCCCGGGCGATAGCGGCTGTCGAGGCGCTTCGCGACGATCCCCTCGAGCCCCGACCGCTTGCTCGCGGCGAGCATGTCCGCGCCGCGCCCGCGCAGCGGCTCGGGCGTCATCCAATGCTCACCGTGAAGCTCGAGCGCGACAAGCGCCTCGCGACGCTCGCGGTACGGACGCTCCATCAGCGAGTGTCCGTCGAGCCACAGCAGGTCGAAGATCGCGTAGGTAACGGGCGCGCTCGCGGCAAAGCGCTTGGCCGCGGCGGCCGACACATGCATCCGCTGAGCGAGCGCGCCGAAGCTCGGACGGCCGTACTCATCGAAGCCCACGATCTCGCCGTCGAGCACCGCGCGGTGCGAGCCCAGCGCGCGGCCGAGCCGTGCCAGCTCCGGGTAGCGCTCGGTGATGTCGAGCAGGTTTCGCGACTCGAAGTGAAGCTGCGAGGGCTGCCAGTACGCGATCGCACGCACGCCGTCCCACTTGACCTCGTAAGACCAGCCGGCGTCATCGCGCGGCAGTACGCCGGCGCGCGCAAGCATCGGCTTCACGCGCTCGGGCATCGGCTCGGCCGCCGGATCGGTGGGCGCGTCCATGCGGTGGATCATCCAATCCTTGGTCGGGTTCTCCTTGCCGATCGCGAACAGCGCGTAGCGCCCCTGGACGCGCTCACCGTGCAGGTCGACCTCGACCTTGCGCGGCTCCCACTTCAGCACGTCGTAGGTGCCGCGGTCCCAGATCGTCATCGTCCCGGCGCCGTAGTTGCCGGCAGGGATCTCGCCGGCGAAGTCGAGGTACTCGAGCGGGTGATCCTCGGTGTGCGGCGCAATGAAGTTCTGCTTCGGCTCGGGCGGCAACCCCCGCGGGAGCGCCCACGAGGCCAAGACCCCGTCGCGCTCGAGGCGCAGGTCCCAGTGCAGGCGACGCGCCGAATGCTCCTGGATGACGAAGCGGCTGCGGGAGCGATCCGTGGGCTCGCCCGATGCGTCGTTGCGCCCCCGGCGGCGCTGCTCGCTGGAGGGCTCAGGCGTAGCTGTGAAGTTGCGCTTGCCCCGGTAGGAGCGGAGGTGGTCGCTTTCGCGACCCTTGCTCACGAGCGCTGCGCGGCCTTGGGCTTGTTCGCGGGCGCCTTGCGAGCGCGCGGCTTCGCAGCCGGCTTCGTCGCGCCGCCACGCTCCGTGGCAAGCGCGTCGACCGAGGCCTGCAAGGCTGCCATCAGGTCAGGCACGGCCTTCGGCGCCTTCGGCGGCGGTGGGAGCGAGATCTCCTCGCCCGCCACCTTGCGCTCGATCAGGTCGATCAGCTGCTCACGATACTCGTCGTGGTAGCGCTCCGGCTCGAACGGAGCGGACAGCATGCCGATCAGCTGCTGGGCCATCGCGAGCTCGCGATCGGTGACGTTGCCCTGGACGTCACCGGCGTCCTCGAGCGCGTCCGTCGAGACGACCTCGTCCGCGTACATGAGCGTCACGAGGATCAACGCGTCGCCCTGGACGCGAAGTGCGACGAGGTGCTCCTTCTGGCGCAGCACGAAGCGCCCGATCCCCACCTTGCCCGCCTCGCGCATCGCGTCGACCATCAGGCGGAACGACTTGCCGGCGCCCGTCGCGGGCGCGACGTAGTAGGAGGAGTCGAACATCAGCGGGTCGATCTCGGTCGCATCGATGAACTGCTCGACCTCGATCATCTTGGTCTTCTTCGCGCCGAGCGACTCGAGCTCGTCGTTGGTCACGACGACGTACTGGCCGGGCGAGAACTCGTAGCCCTTGACGATCTCCTCGAAGGCGACCTCATCCCCGTCGATGCTGCAGACGCGCTTTTGCTGGATGCGCCCTTGGTCCTCAGCGTGGAGCTGGTTGAACGTGACGTTCCTGCGCTGCACGGCGTTGTAGAGCTTGACCGGCACGTTCACCAGGCCAAACGAGACAGACCCACTCCAGATCGATCGCGCCACGAAACATCCTCCTTGCCGAGCACGTCAATCTAGCAACGCGACACTCAGCTACCCGCAAGCAACATTGCGCACGCTACGCTCCGCGTGGTGGCCTACGACGAAGTTCTCGCGAGCCGCATCCGCGAGCAGCTCGCCGGCGTCGATGCCGTCACCGAGAAGAAGATGTTCGGTGGCCTCGCATTTCTCGTCAACGGCACGATGGCCGTCGCCGCCTCGGGCCAGGGCGGCCTGCTGCTGCGGGTCAGCGAGGACTTCGAGGACGAGCCCCACGCCGAACCGTTCGTGATGCGCGGGAAAGCGATGGAGGGCTGGCTGCGGGTCACCGAAGAGGGCTGCGTGAGCGAGCCGGAGCTCGCCCGCTGGGTCGCCCGCGGCGTCGCCGCCGCCCAGGGACTGCCGGCGCGGCGCTGAAAAGGCGTGTCGCTCTGGCCGTGCTTAGACGCGGCCGCTTGCGGGACGACGCGATGCGACGGGGTCGCAGAGTGCGCAAGGTGGGCTATCTCAGACCAGGGGGCGTGCCGGCTCGCCCTAGACTCCGGCCGGTGAGCACCCAACCCGCAGCCGACGTCGAACTCGCGGCTCGCGCGAGCAGCGCCGGTGGCGTACTCCCGTCCCAGCGCCTGCGCGAGGCGGTGCAGGCCGGCTGGGTGACCTCGGTCTATGCGATTGCCGAAAGCTCGATCCAGCCGGCGTCGATCGACTTGCGCCTGGGCCGCAAGGCGCTGCGCCTGCGCTGCTCGTTTCTGCCCGCGATCGGTTCGCCGGTCGAGGAGCGGGCGGAGGCGCTGACGATCGAGGAGGTCGACATCGACCGTGGCGGCGCGACGCTAGAGCCGGGCCGCCCCTACCTGATCCCGCTCGTGGAGGAGCTCCGCCTCCCGCAGCACGTGCGCGCGAAGGCAAACCCGAAGAGCTCGACCGGCCGGCTCGATGTCTTCACGCGCGTCCTCACCGACGGCAACAATCGCTTCGACGAGGTCGGCGCCGGCTACCACGGCAAGCTCTACCTCGAGGTCGTACCGCGCTCGTTCGCGGTCAAAGTCGAGGAGCTGCTGTCGCTCAACCAGATTCGGCTCGAGACGGCGCCGGCGCGCGTCAGCGACGCAACGATCCCGCAGATCCACGCCGAGTCCCCATTGCTCTACATGGACTCCCACGCCCTGCCGGCCGGCGACCTCGAGATCTCGGATGGCCTCTTCCTCTCGGTCGACCTCTCCGGCCCCCATAACCGCGTGGTCGGCTACCGCGCGAAGAAGAACTCGCATCGCCTCGACCTAGGGAAGATCCGCCACTACGAGTGGCGCGACTACTGGGAGCCGGTGTATCCAGAGCGGGGAGGGAGGATCGTGCTCGACCCGGAGCTCTTCTACCTCCTGCTGTCGGCGGAGGGGGTCTGCGTCCCGCCGGGGTACGCGGCCGAGATGATGGCCTACGACCCGACCGCGGGCGAGCTCCGCACGCATTACGCCGGCTTCTTCGACCCGGGCTTCGGCTACAGCTCAGACGGGCAGCGCTTCGGCTCGCGAGCAGCGCTCGAAGTGCGAGCGCGCGACGTGCCGTTCATGGTCGAGCACCGCCAGCGGATCGCAAAGCTCGCCTATCAGCGTATGGAGGCGCCCCCCGACCGTCTCTACGGCGCACAGGCGGGCTCCAATTATCAGGGTCAGCAGACGATGCTCAGCAAGCACTTCCGCGAGCAGACGGCCGCGGACTCGTGACCAGCTGCGGTCCTTTGGCCGCAGTCGGACTCGCGCACGCTCGCGCCGGGTCTTGAGAGACCCGGTACTGCCGGCTTTCGCCCGAACCGCTCTACTGCTTCTCGACGGGAGCCGTCTCGACGGGTGCCGGCGCGGGCGCCGGAGCAGGCTGCTGAGTGGCAGTGCTCTGGTTGAGCGTGTCGCGCTGGTTGCCGCTGACGGCGTCCTTGAAACCGCGCATTCCCTCCCCGAGCGACTTCCCGATCTCTGGCAGCCTGCGTGCGCCGAAGACGAGCAGCAGCACGAGAAGCAGAAGCAGGATATGGACTGGGTTGTCGAGTCCCATGTGGCGAGGATAGCGCAGACGGGCGGTCACACCGCGCACACCTCCGTGACGGACACGTCGCGCCCGCGTTTGCCTGATCATGCGATCGGGTACGGAATCAGCAAGCGGATGTCGAAAGCCGGCAACCGTCCACCCGCCACCGGCGCGCCCTCGCCCCCTTGTCGCGCCGGGTGGCGGGTGATTTGCTTTCAGAGCGCTGGCGGGAACAGGGCGCGCGAGACTTCCGAGGGGCCCCTTGTCAACCAATCGATGGATTCGCGCGCTGGCGCGCCTCTCGTGACCCGCGACGTCCACGAGCCTGACGAGCTCTTCGCAGAGCTGAGGCGCACGCACGACGCCGAGCTTCGCAGCGCGCTGATCGAGCGTCACCTCCCGCTCGCAAGGAGCCTCGCGGCCCGCTACCGCTATACGCCGCAACCATTCGAGGATCTCGTGCAGGTTGCGTCGCTCGCGCTCGTGAAAGCGGTCGACGCGTTCGACCCGGAGCGCGGAACCAGCTTCGTGGCGTTCGCGGTGCCGACGATCGTCGGCGAGCTCAAGCGAAGCATGCGCTCCAGCGCCTGGGCGCTGCACATGCCACGCTCTTTGCAGGAGCAGGTCGCCGCCGTATCCCGCGCCGAGCGCGTGCTCAGCGCCCGTGGTGGCGGCATCGCGCCGACCGTGCAGGAGCTGGCGGCGGAAGCGCAGCTGTCGGTCGAGGCGGTCCTCGAAGCGTTCGCAGCAAGGAACGCGCAGGACGCGACGCCGATCGAGTCCGTTGCCTCAGATCCAGCCGACGCCGGACATCTCGACGAGCTCGAGCAACGCCTCGCGCTCGATGACGCGATCGCAGGCCTTTCGCGCCGCGAGCAGGAGATCTTGCGGCTGCGCTTCCTCGAAGGCCTCACGCAGACAGCGATCGGTGAGCGGCTCGGTCTGGCGCAGTTTCAGGTCTCGCGCATCCTCCGCGCGAGCCTCGACGAGTTGCGTTCGCAGCTCGAGCGCTAGGCGCCGCTCAGCGGCGCTGCCGGCTGACGCTCGTCGCGGATCGAGAGCTCGAGCAGCTCGCCACGGTCGCTGTAGTAGACCTCGGTCGAGCTTGCCAGGCGCTCGAGGAGAGGCCCAAGCTGGCCCACGCTCGAGTCGGCTATGACCGCCCGCCCGCCGCCCCGGTCGAGCATGCCAACCTCGATCGCGAGCTCGCGCCGACCGATCCCGAGACGCGAGCGCAGCACGGCGCCGCGCAGGACGGGCACGACATGTGCCGCCAATGCATCGGCGAGCAGCTGGGCGTCCGACATGCGATCCACGGTGAAGCCCGCGCGCGCCGCGGCCGCGCAAACGAGCCGTGGCAGTACGACCGCGCCGAGCTCGGCCGGCGACATCGCGACGGCGAGCTCATCGGGTCCGGCCGGCTCGAAGACGCCACCCCGAAGCTCGTCTCCATCGCCGTCGATTCGCCACGGTGCGGTGAGCGCGAAGCGCAGGACGGCCTCAACCCCATGCGGCTCGCGCGGACGCAGCTCGAAGCCGTCGGCGAGCGCGTCCATGACGGCGATGCCGAGGCCATGGCCGGGACCGCGTTCTGCCATTGATTCACTCGCGGCCGCCTCCGCCGATTGGCGCGAGACGATGCCGAAACCCTGGTCGCGCACGCTCACTTCGAGCGCTCCGTGAAGCATGCGCACGGTTACCTCGAGGGGTCCCTCCTCGCCGGCGTAGGCGTGGACGACGACGTTGTTGGCGGCCTCGCTAACAGCCGCGCGGATGTCATCGCGAGAGCGTCCCGTCTCGGCGACTTCCGCTATGGCCGCGATGAGCTCGCGCACGAGGGCAACGTTCTCCGCGCGCGCCGAAAGCGTGAGCCGCACCGTTGGTGTCATCGCCGTCCCACGGGCCGAACCGTTCCCTCGCGCACCCTGCCCCCGCACGCTACTGAGTCTGCCACTCAGAAGCGCGGGGGACGCCGACTCAAGCCGGTGAGTCGGCATCCGCATCCTCGGCCCGCACGAGGATGCGGAGCTGCTCGAGGGCGCGTCGCAGAAGGCGGGACACATGCATCTGCGATACCCCGATGCGTTCGGCGATCTCCGATTGCGTCAAGTCTTCGATGAAGCGGAGCGCGAGCACTGTGCGCTCCCGTTCAGGAATGTGCTCGAGCGCACTCGCGATCGTCGCGGCGCCATCGACAAGCTCGTAACGCTCATCGATATCCCCGAGTGACTCGGCGTAGCTTCCCGCGTCTTCATTTGCGCCCGTGCCGCGCGGCGCATCGAGCGAGACCGTGCCGTATGCCTGCGCGGCCTGCAGAGCGTCGAGAACCTGCTCGAGGCCAAGCTCGAGGTATTCAGCGAGCTCGGCGACCGAAGGTGACCGACCCTGGTCAAGCGTCAGGCGGCGCTGCGCCGCCTCGATTGCAAGCACATGCTCTTGGGTCCCGCGCGGGACATGCACGTCCCAGCAGCAGTCGCGGAAATAACGGCGAAGCTCGCCCAAGATCGTTGGCACCGCAAACGAGGCGAAGGCGACGCCACGGTCGACATCGAAGCGATCGACTGCCTTCACCAGCCCGACTGCCGCCACCTGCACCAGATCGTCGAGCGGCTCCGACGAACGCTCGTAGCGGCGCGCGAGACTGCGGGCAAGGGGCATGTACTCCTCGACAAGCGCGGCACGAATGCGTGGATCGCTCGACCGCCAATGCCTGGTCCTCGAAACGGACGCCCTGGCGCCCAGCGCGTCAGCAGACCTCGTGCTCATCCGTACCTCACGCCGTCGAGGTTGGGCAGATGCCTTCAGGGGGTCAGTACCCAGCGAGGGCGCAGGTTATGCAGTGGGCTGCGCCCCGCCCGGCGGGTATGCACGGTCGATAGGGGGCGGCGGCTGGCCCGGCCCAGGGACAGGCGGGTCGGGGTCAGGCGGCGGCAGCGGCTGCGGGCCTGGCCCCGGTGTGCGGCCGGCGCGCGCGCTAGTCGGCCGGCACGATCGGGGTTGCAGGCTCAGTGGGCTGCGGGACGCGCGCGGGCTGCCGTGGCTCAGCCGGAGTCCCGGGCTCGGACGCGGGCGGCGTCGGCGGCTCCTGCGGTTCGGGCACCTGATCGGGCTCCTGCGGTTCGCTCGGGTCGCATGGAGTCTCGGGGACTCGCTCAACGGGATCGGACTCGGGCACACGCTCGTGACCGGGAACCGGGCTCAGCGGGGAGCGCCGGTGCGGGTCCCCGGCAGCTTGGTCACCCCGCTCGATCGGGGGACCGATCTGCTCGCCGCTCATCCGATTGCGAATACCCTGTGGCGGATGGCTGGAAACAGCTAGCCTCCCGGAGGACGGGGGCGCCGCGGGGGAGCCCGTGCTGAGCGCACGCTACGTGTTCACTGGCCTAGTCACGAAAGCCGGAACCTCGACTGCGTCGCGGAGCAGGCGCGTCCTCGCGCTGGTACTCGGCTGTCTCATCAACGGCGGCGTCGCGCTCGCCGGAGTGCTGGGCGGAACCCATTCGGTCGTCTTCGGGGCCGCCGGGCTCGCCCCGGTCGTGACCGCGATGCTCGGAGCGCCGGCCGAGACCGCGTTCGTCGCGATAGCGGCGTCGGGCATCGTGTTCGGAAGCGGCATCTGGGAGGGCACGCTTGCGGACTGGACGTTCTACATCCGCTGGGCGGCCGTCACGCTCACCGGGATCCTCGCCATCGTGGTCGCTTTCGAGCGAGCGCGGCGAGAGCTTGCCCGGCAGCGCTTCGATCTGCTGATCCGCATGTCGCGGATCGGCAACACGATCGAAACCGCGCCCGATACAGCGGCCCGGATCGCCGCATTGATCGTTCCGCTGGTGGCCGACGTCGCGATCTTCGATGTCATGCGCGGGGCGACGCGAAGGCGCCTGCATGTACGCGCCCACGGGCCGCGCGCCGAGCAGATCGAATCCTTCCTGCGCCGCCACGGGCCGGACCAGCCGCTCGCCATCGACCCGAGCGGGGCCGAGCTCGCCACCGGCCAGCCGACGCTGCTCGAGCACGTTGGTGACCACGAGCTGGAGCGCTGGGCGCAAACACCCAGCGAGCGGGCCGAGCTCGTTCGCTTGCTCGCGGCGAACTCGCTGATCAGTGTCCCGTTGCAGGCGCGCGGAGAACTGGTTGGCACGCTCACGCTGCTCGTTGGCGCGGCGTCTGGGCGCAAGTACGACGACGAGGATCTCGACTTTGCGGCGATCCTCGGCGGCCGGGCGGCGCTTGCGCTCGAGATCGCCGGCCTGACGCGGCGGATGACCCAGCTCGAGCAGCGCCTCGTCAGCGCGCTCGGCAATCTCAGCGACGCGATCTCCGTCTTCGACCCCACAGGCGCAGTGCTTTACGTGAGCGAAGCGGCGTTGCAGCTTGTCGGCGTGGACTCCTTCGAGGAGTTCACCTCGGCCGGGAACTTATCGGCGCTCGGCTTCGAGATCTACACCGAAGACCACGCCCCCGCGACGCGGGACGATCTGCCTCTGTGGCGGATCATCCGCGGCGAGCTGGAGCCGCCGCCGATGCTGTTGATGCGCCCGAGCGACATCAGCGGCGAGGAACGCTGGCTGCGCGCCTCTTCGCGCCCGGTGCGCGACGCCAGCGGCCAACTTCGCTCTGTCGTCGGGCGGTTCGAGGACGTCACCGAGTCCACGCGGGCGGAGCTCGCAACCCGCACGCTTGCGCGAGCGAGCGAGCTGCTTTCAACGTCACTCGACTACGAGACGGTCGTCGAGCGGATTGCCGCGCTCGCGGTCGAGCGGCTGGCCGACTTTTGCACCGTCTATCTGCCCGACGCGCGTGGCGCGCTGCGGCGCGTTGCCGCCGCCGGGGCCTCGAGCGAGCGCGGACAGCGGATGCTCGCGCAACTCGAGCGCTGGCCCGATAGCCCTGGTAGCGACGAGGGTGTCGCGAGTGCTTTCACCGAAGGGCGCACGCGACTGATGAACGACATCTCCGATGCGACGCTCGTCGCTGCGGCCGATAATCCAGAAGAGCTCGCGCTCTGGCGTCAGCTCGGCCTGACCGCCTCGCTGACCGTGCCGCTGTCGGCCGGCGGCCAGCCGGTTGGGGCGATGTCGCTCGCGATCGCGAGGCCCGGGCGGCGCTTCGGCGACAGCGACCAGGCGCTCGCCGAGGAGCTCGGACGTCGCGCCGGGCAGGCGCTCGAGAATGCGCGCCATTACACGACCCGCAGCACGATCGCGAGCACGCTGCAGGAAGCGCTGCGCCCGCCTCAGCTCGTCGCGCCCGCGGGCTGGGAGCTCGCCAGCTGGTACGCCCCCGCGGGCGATGAGAGCATGGTCGGCGGCGACTTCTATGACGTCTTCCCGGTCACCAACGGCCATGTCGTCCTGGTCGGCGACGTCACCGGCCACGGAGCGCTCGCGGCGCGGCTCACGGGACTGGCCCGCTTCACCTTGCGCACTGCGGCGGAGCTCACGCACGACCCGCGCACGGCGATACACCGCCTCGACGCGGCGCTTGCCGCGCAACCCGAGGTCGCACCCGTCAGCGCCATCTGCGCCCACTTCGCCGATCGCCGTGAAGGCGTCGTCGAGGTCCGCCTGGCGATCGCCGGGCACCCGCTGCCGCTACTGATCCGCGACGGACAGCCACGATCGGTTGGTCGTCACGGGACCGTCGCCGGCGTATCGACAGGCGCCGACTGGACCGAGACGCAGGTCGATCTCGGCCCGGGCGACGCGATCGTCTTCTACACCGACGGCGTGACGGAAGCGCGCAGCGCGGGTGAGCTCTTCGGGATCGCACGCCTGACCGACGCGCTGCGCGGGGACGGGGAACCAAACGCGATCGTGGCGCGCGTCGCCGACGCACTCCGGCGCTTCCAGGCGACGGCGCAAAGCGATGACATCACGCTGCTGGCGCTACGCTGCGTCGGCGTCCCCAGCGAAGACGACGCGCACGAAAACGCGCCGCCACTACGCCGGCGGCGGGTCTGGGCGCTCGGGCGAAGGCGCTAACCGCGCAGCGGCAGCTGGTCGCGAACGCCCGTGATCTGCAACAGGCGGTCGAGGGCCGGCGAGCCGATGATCTCGAGCCGGCCCGCGTTGCGTTCGCTGAGACGCAGAAGGAGTTGGAGTCCGGTCGAGTCGATGAAGCTGATTCCGCTGAGGTCGAGCAGCACGGGACCGTGCTCGAGCTCCTCGTAGGAGGCCTCCAGCAGCGGCACGGTTGCGATGTCGAGCTCACCCGCTGGTGCCAGCAGATGACCGTCGGGTGTGCGTTCGTGCGCGATCGGGAATGACTCGGTTACATCCATCGGGCTCACCAGCTGTCTTACTCCGTATAGCCGCCGGTTCGAGAAGACGGCGATGATTTTAGTCGGCCCGGAGAAGCTGTCAAACGTGTCCGCACAGGCATAGCCGGACGGTCCCGCGGGTATTACCAGCGCGACCGAAAGGAGCCACAATGGCCGAGGAGTACGACCCGATGCGCGGCGCCGGCGAAGGTGAGCGCGAGCTCAAGGAAGACGACGACGATCCGACGCGCGGCGCGGGCGAGCGCATCGAGGATGACGCAGAGGACGAGGACGCGCCCGTCGGCGACCCGATGCGCGGGCGCGACGAGTAGCCAGTCCGGCGCTTGCCAGTCCGGCGCTTGCGGCGCGAGCAATCCGACCCCGGTTGCAGAGAGAATGCGCAGGGTTGACATGTTCGCGCTGCTTCGCCGCCTCGACAGCTACCAGCGCCGCAAGGCCCCAGCGGCGATCGTCGTGGCGACCCTCAAGAAGACGAGCGACGACGGCGGCGGCGGCTTCGCTGCGGTGCTCTCCTATTACGGCTTCCTTTCACTGTTCCCGCTGCTGCTGCTTGCGATCTCGATCCTCGGCTTCATCGTGCAGTCGAACGCGAGCGCGCTGAAAGCGATCGAGCATTCGGGTCTGCCGAATATCGCACTGGTCGGCGACACGCTCAAACACGGGCACCTGCGGGGCAGCGGCATCGGGCTGGCCGTCGGCGCACTCGGGACACTCTGGGGCGGCCTCGCGATAACGCTCGCCGTCCAGAACGCGTTCAACCAGATCGTCGCCGTGCCTTACGACCGGCGACCCAACTTCATCAAGTTGCGCCTACGTGGTCTGCGGCTGCTGGTAACGGTCGGCACGCTCGAGATCGTCGCGACAACGATCGCAGGCGTGATGTCGGGTGGGCTCCACGCCGCGGTCTGGCTCGAGGTGGCCGGATTCGCCGTCGCGCTCGCCTTCAACGTCCTGCTCTTCTTCATCGCGTTCCGCCAGCTCACGAATGCGACGGTGCCAACGCGCGCCCTGTGGCCCGGGATCGCGCTTGCTGCCGCCGGCTGGGAGCTCCTGCAGTCGCTCGGCGGCGTATACGTCGCACACGTGCTGAAGAACGCGGGCGCGACCTACGGCAGCTTCGCCACGGTGATCGGGCTGCTGACATGGATCTATCTCGGCGCGCGGCTCGTCATCTATGCCGCCGAGCTCAATAGCGTGCTCTTGCATCACTACTGGCCGCGGAGCATCCTCGACCCGCCAACCGCCGCCGACAATGCCGTGCACCGCAGCCTCGCGCAGATTCAGGACAGTGAGCGCGAGGAAGTCGACGTCACGTTCACGCCGCCTCCCGTGGCACACTAGCCGGCTCATGCGGCGCTTCAACGTGCTCAGTGCGCCAACCGCCTCGGACGAGAGCGACCCGTCCGGGTACCAGGCGAAGACGGCGCGGATCGGCCCCGAGATCGGAATGCAGAAGCTCGGCGGCTCGGTCTATGAACTGCCGCCGGGTCAGAGCGTGTGCCCCTACCACTGGGAAGCCGGAGATGAGGAGCTCTTACTCGTCCTGCGCGGCGAAGTGACCGTGCGCCACCCCGAGGGCGAGGATGCTCTGGGTGAAGGCGAGATCGTGTGCTTTGCCGCGGGGCCTACGGGCGCGCACAAGGTCACGAACAACTCGGCGGAAACGGCGCGCATCCTGATGCTCTCGGAGATGATCGAGCCCGCGATCACCGTCTACCCGGATTCAGGGAAGATTGGCGCGTTCGACAAGCCGTCGAGCACGCGAATGCTGTTTCGGATTCGCGAAGCAGTCGACTACTACGAGGGGGAAGTGACATGAAGATCCCGCTGATCGGAGTCCGGCTCGGACTGCCGGCGATCGTCTACCTCGTGATCGGAGCATTTGTCGCGCAGGGGTACAACTACTTCAAACACGCCGGCAGCTTCGACCAGGTGCTGAGCGCCGTGCTCGCGATCGTGCTCTGGCCGCTCGTCCTCTTCGGCGTCCATTTCCACGTCACCTGAGCACACGTTCGCTTCGCGCGAGCAATGGGGCGAGTGGTTGGAGCGCGAACATGCGAAATCGCCCCCGATCTGGCTGGCAATCGCGAAGAAGGGGAGCAGAATCGCCTCCGTCAGCTACGCGGAGGCGCTCGAGGAGGCGCTTCGCTACGGCTGGATCGACGGGCAGCGACGCAGCTTCGACGAGCGCTACCACCTCGTCGGTTTCGGAGCTCGCAGGGCGCGCAGCAAGTGGTCGCAGCGCAACCGCGAGATCGCGGAACGGCTGATCGCGGAACGGCGGATGCAGCCGGCGGGCCTCGCAGCAGTTGAAGCGGCGAAGGCCGACGGGCGCTGGGATGACGCTTATCCGCGCCAGAGCGACGCCGTGCCGTCAACCGACTTCCAAGCCGCGCTCGATGCCGACCCGGCGGCGGCCGCGCGCTTTGCGACGCTCAATTCCATCGAGCGCTACCGGATGATCTACCGCCTGCATCACGTCAAGGGGCCGGCGACGCGCGCGGCGCGGATCGAGCGCTACCTGCAAGAGCTCCGCCAGCAGGGCCCGTCGCACTAGCAACCGATCGATCCGCGGGGCGATGGCGCCGAGCCCGGCGAGCGGCCTGGGGCGAGGGAATGCGTAGTCTCTCGAGCGAACGTCACGCACGACATGACCGAGACCGCAACGTGACAAGCATCGAGCAGGAGGACTCGGGGCACGCGACCGAGATCGTCGAGGCGCCAGAGTCGCAGGCGCGGCGACTGCGCAACGGGATCGTCGCCGCGGCCGTGCTCGTCGTGCTGATCATCGCGCTGCTGATCGCCGTGCCCGGTCTGCACGGCGTCGGGCGGGTCGTCACGCAGATGAACATCTGGTGGCTCGTCGCGGCGATCGCGCTGCAGCTTCTTTCCTGCGTCGGCTACATCCTCGTCTTCCTCGGAGTTTTCGAGCGAGTGTCCGCTTCGTTCGGGGCGCGCGTAGCGCTCACGGAGCTCGCCTTCGGAGCGGCCGTCTCGCTCGGTGGCGCAGGCAGCCTCGTGGTGGGAGGGTGGCTGTTGCGCGAGCGCGGGTTCCGGCTCGGCGAGGTTGCCGAGCGCTCCGCCGTCCTGTTTCTGCTGACGAGCGCAGTCAATGCGGTCACGCTGATCGCTGCCGGCCTGCTTCTGGGGCTCGGGATCGTGCCCGGTCCGACCGACCCATGGCTGACGCTCCTCCCCGCCGGGCTCGTCGCTCTGATCCTCGCCGGCTTTATGGTGCTGCCTCCGATCAGCGACCGTTTCGCGACGCAACGCGGTAGTGGAAAGCGGGCGGCGCTCGCGCGTGCGACCGCGCGCACGGTGCGCGACACGCGCAAGGCGCTTCTAAGCCCCGACTGGCGGCTGTTCGGAGCCTTCGGCTACCTGTGGTTCAACATCGCGGTTCTGTGGGCGTGCTTCGAGGCGGCAGGACACAGCCCATCGTTGATGGTGATCGTGCTCGCCTACCAGATCGGCTGGCTCGCGAATGTGCTCCCGGTGCCCGGCAGCGTCGGCGTGCTCGAGGGTTCGATCGTCGGCATGTTCGTGCTGTACGGCGTGAAGGCCACGCCTGCTGCCGCAGCGTCGGTCGTCTACCACGCGATCACGCTTTGGCTCCCGCTCGCCTGGGGCACGGTCAGCTTCATTCGGCTGCGCCGCGACCACAGCCGGAGGATCGGACGAGCGCCGCGGCCAGTCCGGTAGTGTCCGGCCGTGGTGCTGCCGGTTCGCCGGCAGCGATCATGCGATGCTCGTAGCTCACGGCGAGAACCGTCCGCTCGACCGCCGGCTGGCGTGCGCGGTCGTCGCCGCCCTCGGCTTGGCGCTGAGCGCGTGCGGGTCGAGCGCGGCCGACCCGCGGCTGCCGACCAGCGTCCCAGCGGCAGACCCGGCAGCGGCGGCAGCGAATGCGATCACCGTCTCGCCGCTCCCCGGCACGAGCGATGCGTCGCCGGCCACGCAGATCAGCTTCCTCGGTGGCGCGGGAACGACGGTCACCGACGTGAAGGCCGTCGGCTCGCTCAGCGGTGGCCATAGCGGGACGCTCGAGGCGTACTCGACCGGCACCGGGGAGAGCTTCCTGCCGGCCGGGCGGTTCGCGCAGGGCGAGACCGTGACCGTCACCGCACTCGTGAACGGCGGGTCGGCGAACGGCCAGACCGTGCGCACGACGTTCACCGTCGCGCACCAGGCGCCAATCGCGCAGACCCAGTTCCCCGTCAAGCCCGGCAATCCGGCGGACGTGCAGCACTACCGCACGCTCCCGGGTCTGGCGCCATCGATCGTGCGCATCATCACGCCTGCGCAGACGGGGGCGACGCCGGGGGATCTGTTCCTGGCGCCCTACCAGGGCCACGGCACACCAGGCGTGATGATCGCGACCCAGAGCGGCCGGCTCCTCTGGTTTCACGCGCTGCCCCCACACGACTACGCGAGCAACTTCCACCCCCAGACCTACGACGGGCAGACCGTGCTCACCTGGTGGCAGGGCCGCGTTCTCCAGCTCGGCTTCGGTCAGGGCGAGGACGAGATCTACACGAGCGACTACCAGCCGCTCGCGGTCGTGCGGGCCGGCAATGGCTACCGGGCGGATCTGCACCAGTTCACGATCACCGCGCAGGGAACCGCGTGGATCGACGACTTCGACCCCGTCAAGCTCAACCTGTCACGGATCGGCGGCCTCGCCGACGAATACGTGAACGACTCCGTCGTCCAGGAGATCGACATCAAGACGGGTCTCGTGATGTACGAGTGGCACGCGTTCGGACACATCCCGCTGTCGGACGCGCATTCGCCGATCCCGCACACGACCGACTGGGACTACGTTCACGTCAACTCGATCGACCCCGGCACGAACGGCGACCTGCTGATCTCGTCGCGCGGCGCGTGGGCGGTCTATGACCTCGACCTCCACAGCGGCGCCTTCAACTGGCAGATCGGCGGCAAGCACTCGACGTTCAAGCTCGGCCCTGGCGTGAAGTTCTACTGGCAGCATGATGCGCGCTGGGAGCCGGGCGGCCTGATCTCGGTGTTCGACAACGGCTCCTCGCCGCCCGAGGAGAAGCAGTCGCGCGGTCTGCTGCTGGACCCCAACACGACGACCCGCACGGTCACGCTCGTGAAGGCATTCACGAACCCTGCGCGAACGCTGCTCGCCTCGAGCCAGGGCGACCTCGTCAGCCTCGACGACGGCAACTGGCTGATGGGCTACGGCGGGCTCCCCGACTTCACCGAGTACGACTCAAACGGCAAGGTCCTGCTGGACGGGACACTCGGCCTTGACGTCCAGGACTTCCGCACCTTCCTGGCGCCATGGAACGCGCAGCCGAGCACGACGCCCGCGGTCGTCGCGCAAAGCGCCGGCGGCAGGCTCACCGTCGAGGCGAGCTGGAACGGCGCCACCGACGTCGGCTCGTGGAAGCTCCTGACCGGCAGCTCACCGGCGTCGCTCAGCGCGGCCGCAACGGCGGCCGCCACCGGGTTCGAGACGACACTCCAGGCCAGCGGGGGCCCATACGTACAGATCCAAGCACTGGGCTCCTCGGGCCAGGTGCTCGCGAGCTCGGCTGTGCGCCGGGCGCGCTGACTCAAAGTCCTGGCGGGCGGCGGTGCTTGCGCTTCGGCTTGCCCGCCAGCGAACCGCCGAGACTGCCGACGATCTCCTCGAGCCGCTTACGACGACGAGCGCTCGTGCCGTTCTCGACGACCGCCGCGCTCTGGAAGTAGTTCTTGAAGCCGTCGGTCTGGGCCTGCAGCAGGCGGGACGGCAAGCTCGCGTGGAGCTCGCTCGCCACCACGCTTGCCAGCATCCGCTGTAGTTGCGACTCGATTTGGCTGCGCCCGGCGACGTTGTCGACCTCGAGGCGCCCGCCCTGCGTCGAGTAGTCGTAGAGCTCGTGATCGGAGTCCGCGAGTCGTGGGTTCGTCGAATGCGAGCTCCAATTCGAGTACACGCCGTACTTGGCTTTGTCGGTGATCAGGCCGACGATGTGCAGCGGCGCGTTTGCGCTGTAGGGCTCGAGCGCGAACTCCGTCACGATCTCGTCGGTCGCATGGAGGGCGTACTCGCGCCCCGGCGCGTTGGGGTCGAGCAGGACGCGCGCGAGGTCGGCGCGGTTGTGGAGGTGGGCGAATCTGGAGTCGCGCCGCCAGGCGTTGGAGCCCGTCGCCAGCGTCAGGATCAGCGGCACGACATCGACGCTCGAGCTGAGCTGGTTGCGCGTGATGTTCTCACCCTTCGTAGCGACACCGCGCAGGTCGCTGACGATCAGCGGCACGTTGATGCCCTCCTCGTAGAGCCCTGCGCCCTTCCCACGCAGGCCGTGCGACGCGCCGTACTCCCCGTGGTCGGCAGTGAAGATGACGATTGTGTTCGCGGCGGCGGCAGGGTGACTGGCGAGCGCGTCGAGCACCCGCCCGATCTGGACGTCGACCGCGAGCTGGAGCTTCACGTACAGATCGAGGAAGGGCAGCCACGCGGGCAGGAGCTCGCGGCCGCTATAAGGCACGTCGCCGAAGGAGAGATCTGTCGTCTGAAGCAGCGAACGCTGCACGCGTGGCTTGTTACGCGAGACGAGCTGCTGCGGGGTCTCGAAGTTCGGCGGCAGGTGCTTGATCACGCTCGGCGCCGAGAACTCGTTACGCGAGATCTCCGTCCAGCGATACCACCAAGCGATGTCGTGCGGGTTCACGAACGAGACGGTCGCGCACCACGGCTGAGTCGTCGCCTCGGAGGCGAACCACGAGATGAACTGATCGGCGATCTGCGGGTCCGCGTGCCAGCCCTGGTTCGGCGCGCCGTTCGGTGACGGGTAGGTTCCGCCCGAGAAGCCATAGCGGTCGAGCGTGGGCGGGCCGTCGATTTCGTTCCACAGGCGATCACCGCGCGCCAGGTGCCACTTGCCGTAGTAATACGTGTTGTAGCCGAGGTTCCGCAGCAGGCTCCCCCACGTGTCGAAGCTCGGGGAGAGCGTGCTGACGCCGGTGATCATGCAACCGGTCTGGTGGGTGTGCAGCCCGGTCAGGAGCGCGGCACGGGCCGGCGTGCAGTCGTTGGACGCGGTGTAGTGGCGCGCGAAGCTGACGCCGCTGCTCGCCAGGCGCTGGATGTTCGGCGGCAGCCCGACCTGCGGCCCGGAGCCGCCAAACCAGCGGGGGTAGCGCATCTGGTCGACGATGATCACGAGGATGTTCGGCCGGCTGCGCGTCGCGGGCGGCAGCGCGGCGCGCGGGCGCGCGGCCGCCGCGGCCTGAGCGACCGTGAGCGCACTACCCGAGCCGAGAACCGCGGCGCTCCGAGCGAGAAAGCTCCGGCGGTCCAACCGCTCGCCGCCTTCGGTTGTGCGAGCGTCAGTCATCTCATCGGGATGGTCGGGTATACCCTCAAACCTAAGCGTCTGATTGTTTCGTGGCGTTAAGTCGGGGCTTCGGCGAGCGGCGCCGGCCGGAACCCACTCCCCCAGCTTCACACGTACGGCGGATCGTGTGCGCCGTCGACGCGCTAGCGCAAGCCGCCGATGTCGTAGAGCAGGCCGCGCTTGGTCGAGAGATGGAGCTGGTCGGTGACGTCATCGGCGTGGGCGCGGACCCACTCCGAGGCCCTCGAGCAGGCGGGGAGGTCGGTGTACCGCGCGCCGGGGCAGACGCCTTCGGTGAAGACGTAGCGGACGCGGCCGGCGGCCGCCTCGCGCCTCAGCTGCGCGAGCGTCGTGAGGGGGCGCGCCTTGAGCGAGGTGAGCAGGAGAACCGGGCGGGCGTCGCGGACGATGATCGGAGCGGCGAGCGTGGGAGCGCTGAAGGCGGCCTCGTAATGCACGCCGCCGTCGTGGTTGCGAAGGAAATGCGAGAGGGCGCTGATCAGCGACGGGGAGAGCGTGACCTCAGCGGCCTGGACGGTGCTGTTGTGGCGGATGATCCGCAGATCGTCATTCAGCAGCACGAGGGCGAGGACGGCAGCGAGCAGAGCGCTCGCGAGGGCCTGCGGGCTGACCGGCAGAGGCGTTCCGGCGCGGCCGAGGAGGATCACCGCCCCCACCGCCAGCGCGACGGCGAGCAGGACTCCCGCGTAGAGCCCGGCACGGCCGATATCGCCGCTACCGGCCGCGGACTCGACGACGCAGCCGAGTAGCAGTAGCGGGAGCGCGTAGGACCACACGCGGGATCGCCTCGTGCGCCGCGCGAGCACGACGAACGTGACGCCAAGCGTCGTCGCGACAGCCGGCGTGAACGCCTCGAGATAGCGCGGGTGGGTGCGACTCGAGGCGCTGAAGAGAACCAACCCGGCGAGCAGCCAGAGCGCGAGACCCGCAAGCCCGGCGCGCTCGAGTTGGCCGGCGGGAAGACGCGGCCGCCAGCCGCGACCTGCGAGCGCGGCGAGCGCGAGGACCAAGCCGGCGAACAACGCCGTGCCGATCAACCCGCCGTAGTCGATCTCGTTGTGAGCGAACAGGCGCAGCGGGCCGGGGGGCGACAGGACCGCGAGCAGACCACCCGCGAACGTCGCCGCATGGCCGGCCAGGATCGTTGCGCCAATGCGGTCGATCCCGTTGTAGACGAACACCGCATTCCAGACGCTTCCGTTCGTCGAGCCGATCGGCCACGGGCGGTCGTGGGCGGGAGTCAGCGAAACGAACGCGAGCCACACCACGCAGACGCAGGCAAAGACGGCGCCCGCAACGGCGAGCCGCGCGGCACGCCGGCGCTCGCCAGCCATGCCCAGCCAGTAGAACACCACGAACGCGGGGAGCGGCACGAGGGCCTCGAACAGCTTGACGTTGAACGCGAGCCCGAGCAGCACACCGGCGCCGACGACGAAGCGCAACCGGCGCGTTGACACCGCGGTCACGAGGAGCCATGCCGTGCCGATGAGCATCGCGCTCATTACCGAATCCATCGTGTCGCTGCGCGAGGCGACGACGCTGAGCGGAAGGATCGCGAGAACGAACGCGCTCGCGAGCGCCGCGAGGCGACCCGCGACGCGCCGCAGCGCGCCGTAGAGCAGCGGAACAGCGAGCGTGCCGCCGACCGCCTCGGGGAGCTTCAGCACGGTCGGCCCGAAGCCGAACAGCTTGACCGCGATCACCTGCAGCCAGAGATCGAGTGGTGGCTTGTCGATCGCAGCGCTCCCACCCGGCTCGAGCGCGCCATAGAAGAAGTTGTGCCATGAGAGCCCCATCGAACGGACGGCGGCGTCGTAGAACTCGTCCTCGGGTACACGGCCGAGGTGCACGACGCGCAGCACGAGTGCGAGCAGGGTGATCGCGGCGAGCGCAAGCGCCACGACGCGGTCGCGCCGCCCCGCGGCGAGCATCCTCATCGAGAGGGCGGCTGGTCCGGCAGCACCGGACCCTCGCCGCCGAACGTCCAGACACGGTTGATGAAGAACGTGACGACGACGACCGGGACCGTCAGGATCGCCTGGGCCGCGATCTTCTCGACATGTGAGTTGTGGACGAGCACGTAGAGGAGCAGTTCGTTTACGAGAATCGCAACGACCTGCACGACCGCAAAGCGAGTGCCGGCACGCGAATGCGACAGATGCCCGGCGTGGAACGTCCAATGCCGGTTCAGCAGGTAGCTGTTGAGCCCCCCGAGCGCATAGCCGATCAGCAAAGCGATCAGGTACGGAACGCCGAGCAGCTTCACGCACAGGCTGTACGTCGCGAGCGTGATCAGCGTGTTCGAAGCCCCAACCAGGCCGTACTTGATGAACTGCCAGGCAGCAGCTCGCCCCGCCACGCGATCGGGAGCATGATCAGTACCCGTGCTGGGCGGGTCTGCGCGGATGCTCATCACGCGCGTGGACTGCGCTTTGTAGTTGCGTCAGCAGGCTGCACGACAGGCGAGAGCGTACGCAAGGCGCTGGCTGACCGCCGCGCGCGCCCGTCGGCGGCGCACCAGACGCACGTCGCGCCCGCGAGCTCCGCCGCGCCAGGCCAGGCGCGCTCCCTCGGTATTAGCGAGGACGACGGCCCAGCAAGGACCCGGAGCGTGCCCGTGATCCCAAGGCCGGCCCCGCAGCGCCCGGCCCAGCAAGGACCCGGAGCGTTCCCATGATCACGCGGCCGTCACCGCAGCGTGTTAGCTTCGCGCAATAAAATACGCAGAGTGGGCCTTCGCGGGTACCCTTTCAAGGTCGCGGGGCACCCCGCATTTGCAACGACGGCAGTGACCGCCCTACCCACAACGCGCACGCTGGACCTGCTCAGTGTCTGCGCCCCGGTCTTCAACGAGGAAGAGCTCGTCGAGGAGTTCTACGCGCGCGCGAGCGCGGCGCTCGAGGACGTGGCGCAGGGCTTCGACTACGAGCTGATCATCGTCAACGACGGCTCGAGGGACCGCACCGGCGAGATCCTCGATCGCCTCGCCGAGGGCGACTCCCGCTTGCGCGTCGTGCACCTCGCGCGCAATTTCGGCCACCAGCCCGCGCTGACCGCGGGTCTCGAGCACGCGCGTGGCGACGCCGTCGTGATGCTCGATGCCGACCTCCAGGACCCGCCGGAGCTGATCGGCAAGATGGTCGAGCGCTGGCGCGAAGGCTCGGACGTCGTCTACATGGTCCGCGAGGCGCGCGAAGGCGAGTCCTTCTTCAAGCTCGCGACGGCCCGCTGGTTCTACAAGCTGTTCCGCGCGCTTGCGAACGTCGAACTGGCACCGAACTCGGGCGACTTCCGCCTGCTCGACCGGCGCGCACTGGACGCCCTGCTCTCGATGGGCGAGCGCAGCCGCTTCCTGCGCGGCATGACGGTCTGGGTCGGCTTCACGCAATCCGCGATCCCCTACCACCGCGACGCGCGCTACGCCGGCGAGACGAAGTACCCGCTCTCGAAGATGCTGCGGTTCTCCTTCGACGCGATCGCCTCCTTCTCGCACAAGCCACTGCAGCTGTCGATGTACCTCGGCTTCCTGATCTCGACGATCGCCCTGCTCGCGATCCCGGCCGTGATCGGCCTGCGCCTCGCGCACTCCTACCTCCCGGGCTTCGGCACGATCACGATCGCGATCCTGCTGCTCGGCGGCATCCAGCTGATCGCGATCGGCGTGATCGGCGAGTACGTCGCGCGGATCTACGACGAGGTCAAGCGCCGCCCGCTGTACATCGTGCGCGAGCAGCGTAACGAGCCGCTGTCGCTCGCCGCCCGCGAAGAGGCGCGCGAGATCGAGGCGATGAAGTAGTTCCGGTCGGCGCATGCGCGGGCCGGACAACGTGGGGGCCGCTATGGACAGCTGGGATCTGAACACGCTCGAGCTCAAGCCGCGACTGCCGGAGATCCTGTCCTCGAGCGATGCCGCCCGCGCGATCGCGCTCGATCTCGAGGCGGGTGAGATGCTCGCCGAGCATCAGGTCCGCGAGCGCGCGTGGATCTTCGTCGTCGAGGGGACGGTCCGCGTCAGCACCGCGGGCGGTGAGGTGAGCGGCGGGAGCGGCCTGCTCGTCGAGCTCGCGCCGGGCGAGCGCCACGAGGTTGCGGCGGAGACAAAGGCACGGCTGCTGTTGCTGCTCACGCCGTGGCCGGGGAGCGGGCATCCGGGTGCGATGACGATCCGCGAGAAGCTCTACACGCGCCGCCACGCGGCCAAGCGCCGGCAACCCTGACTGCGCCTCAGCCGCCCGCGAGCTGCCAGAGCGCGGTGATCGTGTTCCAGTTGCGCGCCGTGCCGCCGGTCCGCCGATCGGCGACGAGCTTCGCGAGGTCCGAGCGAGCGATGCCGTCCGGGTGCCACGCGTAGATCTCGCGGCCGATGACGGCAACCCCCTCCCCGCCCTTCGCGACCGCGCGCAGGCGCGCCTCGAGCTCCGCAGATCCCTCGCTCGCGAGGAACGTGACCTGGTAGCGCCGCGGATCCGTGACGCGCGCGCCGAACGGGTCGCGCGCAATCACCTCGCCGAGCTCCCCGCGTGAGCGGACGATCACCGGGATCTGGAAGCCGAAGCGCAATGCGAGCTGCTCTTCTAGCTGCGCCCGGAGCGCGGCCGGCGCCGCCTCGCTTTCGAGCAGGACGTTGCCGCTCTGCAGGTGCGTGCGAACTGCGCCGTAGCCGGCGCCGGTCAGCAGCGCGCGCAGCTCAGTCATCGGCACGCGCCGGGTAGGGCCGAGGTTGATGCCCCGCAGCAGTGCGATCTGGACGGGCACCTGATCAGCGAGCTGCGATCCGCGGGGAGGCTCGCAGCGCCCGGTATCCGAAAGCGCGCGCCACGAGCTCACTCTAGCCCGAGCGGAGGGGCAGGGATTCGAACCCTGGGTGCGGGTGTTGCCCGCACAACGGTTTTCAAGACCGCCGCATTCAACCGCTCTGCCACCCCTCCGGGTAGCGCTCATCATGACGGCAGCGCTGCGGGACCGCTCCGCGCGCCCAGGGTGATGTGGCGGCTTCGTGCTGGTCGGGGTCGCTGCGGGACCGCTCCGCGCCCGCAGGGTGATGTGGCGGCTTCGTGCTGGTCGGGTCTCCTCGCTGGTCTCAGCGCGCGCTTGCTGCGTCGAATCGCGGGCTCTCGCCCTTCAGTGCGCGCGTCGCGTGGCGCACCGCCGCACGCCGCGCCAGCGGGCGTGGCCGCTCCACATGATCCGCGCGCTCCAGCCAGCGAGGATGACGGCCCAGTACGGACCCGGACCGTGCCTGATCCCGAGGCCGTCACCGCAGCCTGGCTACACTGACGCGGCCTCCCGGAGAGGTGGCCGAGTGGCTGAAGGCACTCGCCTGCTAAGCGAGTATGGGGTTAACTCTCCATCGCGGGTTCGAATCCCGCCCTCTCCGCTGCGCGGACCGGCCCGTGTCCGGGCAGAACTAATCAGGACGCACCCGGACTGGCTGCCGCATTCTGTCGCTCGAGCCTGCGGGTCAGCCGTTGGTCAGCGCGAGCTCCCGGCGCGCCTGGGCGGCGAGGCGTTCTGCGCGGGCGCCGATCTCCTGGACGCGAACGAGCGTGTCGGCGACCGATTGGCGGCCGGCGCAGAGTGACCAGCACTCGATCATCGTTGGTCGCCCGCGGATCGCGCCGTCCAGTCGCGCCAGCTCGCTGTCCTCGAGGGTGACGTGGCGCCGATAGCGGGAGCTGACGAGCTCGAGCAGGCGTGGGTGCATGGATCCCGCGGCCCACAGCAGGAAGCCGATCGCCCACAGGCGGGGTCCGCGTCCGGCTCCGGCCCAGTCGACGATGACGAACCGCTCGTCGGCGGTGGGGATTGCGTTCGCAAGCACGAAGTCCGGGTGCACGAAGGCGTGTGGTAGGTCCGAGCAGTCGTCGCTCTGCTCGACCAGGTCGCAGAGGCGGTGGTAGTCGCCGAGATCGCGCAGGCCGATCTGGGACGCGTGCTCTTCGAGCCCCTGGCGGGCCGCGGCGATCTCTTGCGTCGGCCCACCGGTCGGCGAGAGGTGGTGCCAGGCGCCGCCGGCGCGCAGCCCCTCGGCCGCGTGGGCGCTGAGCTGCCCCAGCAGCGCGCCGAGCAGCGCGGCCGAGCGGCCCGGGCGCAGCGGGGCGGCCGGCTCGACGAACCCGGTCACGAGCACCGGGCGCCCGTCGAGCATCGATACCGGGTCCGCCACGGCACAGCGCTCGGCCGGGAAGCCGGCGCGCTCGAGCAAGCGGAGGATCTCGGCGTCGGCCTCAGCCTCGGCGAGCGGCCGGGCGGCGCTGAAGACGCGCGCAACCCAGCTCGGCCCATCGGCGCGACCGACGCGCACCACGCCAACATCGAGCGTCGCAGTCGCCGTCACCGCAACCCCATAGCAGTCAGCCAAGTGCCCAGCGACGCGATCGCCGCTTACTGATTCAAGGACGTTGAAGGCTGCCGACGTTCGCGGCAAGGTCGCGTCGGCGCGAGCGTCGCGAGTAGCGCCTGCCGTGATCGCACCGATCGGATGACGGCGTCCAAACGCCCACGCCACCATCAGCGGGAACTCTTCCCTCCAAAACGCGTCGCCGTGGGACCCGACCCGCTCGTTCATTACAACGTCCGCACCTGCATCGCGCAGCGCGTCCGCCCACCGCGTCGCGTTCTCGAGGAAGAATGGCTCCTGCCTACCGGCCACGAGGTACGCGCGCGGAAGCGAGCTCGGCATCACCGCAGGCGGCCGGTAACCCGCGCCCGGCGACGCGCAAAAAACCGCGCCGTAGATACCGGGATGGCGAAGCCCCATGGCGAGCGCGAGCTCTCCACTCGCCGAGACACCGAACACCGCAGTCCGCTCGGCAGGCAGCGCGACGTCAAAGCGCGACTGCGCCCACCGGCGCACGTCCTCGACAAAAAACTCCTCGTGTGCCGCGAACCGTTCAGGATCAAAGGCGAAGACGGACGTGTTCTCGCCCGGCGAGTACTCATGAATTCGCAGCGTGTCACCGTCCGCCCGGTGTGCACCGATGATCATCGTGGGCGGTAGATCGGCAGCCTCGAGGACGCCTCCCCACGTTGCGATCAACTGGCCGTCACCAGCGAAGACGACGGCCTCAGGCGCAGCCGGCGGGACATACGCCGTGACCCGGCGGCCACCGTCGTATTCAAACGTCTCGGTGACGAACTGGCCAGCTGCGGGCGACATTCGCGCGGGCCCCTCCTATCTGCCGTTCTCCAGCTATTGCCGGAGCCGTGGCGCGCACCTGGTTAGGCGTCTGGGCCACCGGCGCTAGCGAGTCGGTGGGCAGCGTAGGCGCGTTCGTGGTCCGTAAAGATCTCTGCCCAGCGCGTCTGGGTGATCTCGTGCTCCATTGTGAGCTCGGGCCGTCCGTGCTCGACGAGCCACGGCGTGACCGGAAGGACCCGGCCGATTGATAGAAGATGCTTCGCAGCTTCAACAGCCCCCATCGTGTTGATCAACTCGATCCACACTCCGGGGGTAAAGCCAGCCGCCATGATCTCGGCAATGAGTTCGCGGCAGCGAACCTGAAACTGCCCGGCGGGCGCCGAGGCATCCTCGGGTTCCGCGACCTCCGGGCTAGCTCCCATCCCCATCATTGGTCGCTGTCGCTGCACCGGGGTCACGGCGAGCGTCCACCCACACGATCCACAGTACGTGACAGACATCGGAGCTCGCGGGTTATCCGTCGTAGCTACAGCGGCGACTTGTTCGCTCCGCAGTGTCTCGCGCAACGGCTGGCGACAGTTCGGACAGATCGGACCACCGACGGGACTAGCACCGACATCGCTCGACACGCTGCCCAGTGTCCCAGACACGAGCGCCCGACTCCTCCGCCCAGTGTCGCAAGGCGCGGGAGGTAGCTACGGCACGAAGCCGCGTTAGCGAGCGATGTCGGGTCCGTGCCCGCTGGCGCGCCAATTCGAACGGGCCGTATTGGTTTGTCCTGGCGGTTCCGGGTCAGGGCCTGGTGGTGCCGAGGTCGTCGGAGTGTCCGACTTGTAGGCGGGTCCACTGTGCCGTTGGACGACCGTTGCTGCGCATCAGGTCGCGGAGTTGTGGCCGTCCGGCGGGCGAGTCCTCCCACGTTTGTTGCCGCCCGTAGACGGTCAGGTCCAAGAGGCCGTAGGTGTTGTCCATCGCCTCAACCCCGCGGCCGTTGGTCCAGTAGGTCTCGAACACGCGGTCGCCGCGTCGCAGGTAGCAAACTAGGTAGAACCTGTTCACCCTGCGTCCCGCGAGCAGGGCCTCGGCGGAATTCTCCACCGAGTACCAGGGCATGGTCCATCCCATGAAGTCGCGGTAGCCGACGCTCTCTTCGTACGGGCCTTGGCAGAACGTGGCGTAGGTGACATCGCGGTAGTGCAGATAGGAAAGCTCGCGGACCTGCCCGTTGAAGAATGTGCAGCCTTCGCACTGGTCGGCAGCGGGCTGTCCGGCGTACCACATGTGGTAGTAGGCAATGAGCTGTTGGCGGTCCTCGAACGCGTGCAGTAGCGTGATCGGCCCGTCCGGGCCGATCACTGCGATGGTCGCGTCGACCTCGACCATCGGCAGCCTGCGCCGGGCAGCGGCGAGCGCGTCACCTGCGTGCGTGTGCGCCTTCTCCCGGGTCCGTAGCTCGTCCACTTCGGACTGCCACGTGGCCCGGTCGACGATTAGCGGTCGATCGGGGGTGGCGTCGGCGGCTGTCGTGTTGGCGTCATCCTGCATGGCTGGTCTCCTTCTGGGTACTGCAATTGGTGCTGTGGACGTGTTCGTCGCTGCGTCGGTGAGGCTGACCGCGACCGCCGTGGCGAGTTCGGCGACCGGCGACGGTGTCATCCGCTCCGCCGGGGTGTGAGGACGATCATCGGGATTACCCGCTGGGTCTTGCTGGCGGCTTCACCGAGTTGCGGGTAGCGCTCGGTTGCTTTTGCGAAGAGGCGCTCGCGCTCCTCGCCTGTCGTCTCCGCGGCCACGACATCGATCACGTCGCTCCCAACCTCGATCCTGGTCGTCGGATGCGCCTTGAGGTTGTGATACCAGTCGGGGTTGTTTGGCGCGCCGCCGTTTGCGGCCCAGATCAGGCAGCCCGGATCGTTGGGCAGGTAGGCGACCGGGTTGACTCGGCTCACGCCGGACTTCGCGCCGGCGTGATGGAGCAAGAGCAGCGGGGTTTGTTCCCACATGCCGCCAGCGCGTCCCCGGTTGGAGCGGAACTCGCCGATGATCTTGGCGTTGTAGTCGCTGCGTGTCGCGGACATGTGGCCTCTTCTCGTGTCACGGGGTGGGTGGGCGTCTGCTGCGACCGCGACCTGGAGCTGACCGGCGCGACGGCCGTGCTGGCCCGCGACCGTCGTAACGGCCGCGGGCCAAGTTTCGGGAATGTCGACGAGCTGACCGGACCTCTGCGTCGGGCATTCAGGCAGCGAGTGCCAGCGGCGCGATGAGCGCCGCGTTCTGGCGCTCGAGCTCCTTGGCCGCGCTCGCGCTCCAGCTCTCGGCCTGCATCTGCGAGAACGGGTCGGGAAAGATCTCCTCCTCCCCAAGCTCCACTCCGTCGAGGATCGCTCGCGCGACCGACTCGGGCGAGGCCTTGGGGATCGGAAGGTCCCGGACCATGTCGGTGTCGATCGGACCTGGCAGGACGGCGTGAACCTTCACGCCACGTCCCGCCAGGAGCGCGCGCAGCGACTGCGTCACCGAGAACGCCGCCGCCTTCGAGGCGGAGTAGGCCGGGAGAATCGGTACCGCGGCGAACGCGCCGATCGATACGACATTGACGATCCGCCCCCTGCTTTGGGTCAGTGACGGGAGCAACGCCTGGGTCACCATCAGCGGGCCGTAGACGTTGACGTCGAAGTGCTGCTCGAACGCGGCCCGACTGTTCAGGTCGTCCGGCAGCGACACGCCGGCGTTGTTGATCAGGATGTCAAGCGATTCGACGCTCTCGACAGCCCGCTCGATCTGCGCCCAGTCAGTGACGTCCATGATCAGCGGCGTTACACGGTCATCCGAGTGAGCGAACGGCTGGCGTGATGCCGCATACACCCGCGTCGCGCCCCTGCGGAGGGCTTCGTCGACCAGCGCCAGCCCGAGACCTCGATTGGCGCCGGTGACCAGAACTGTCTTTTCTGCGACTGCTGTGGTGGACATGGTTGAGTCTCCTTCTTCTCGTTGGGTTGTTCGAACGGTGGTTGCTATTCGTTCAAACCCGCCCGGTGCGAGGAACTCACCGATGACTTTCCGGTGCCGGTGGTGTTGTTCGTAACGATGCTGTTGAAAGGAACAGGCTGTGCGAGACTGCGCGCGTGATCGAGAAGACGCTCTCCCGCGCCCGTGCGGGAGACGAGCAGGCGTTTCGCGAGCTGACCGACCCGTACCGTCGCGAGCTGCAGCTGCACTGCTATCGGATCCTCGGCTCGGTGCAGGACGCCGAGGACGCGCTCCAGGAGACTCTGTTGGCGGCCTGGCGCGCATTTGAGCGCTACGAGGACCGGGACTCGCTGCGCGCGTGGCTGTATCGGATCGCGACCAATCGCTGCCTGAACCAGCTGCGCGACTCAGGGCGCCGCAGCCACCCGGCATCCCCAGGGATTGCGTTCGAACCGCCCGAGCCGACTCGGCTTGGTGAGCTCACGTGGCTCGAACCGTATCCCGACGCGCTGCTCGAAGGCGTGCCCGACACGACGCCCGGTCCCGACGCGCGCTACGAGACCAAGGAGACCGTCACGCTCGCGTTCCTCACCACACTCCAACGCCTCCCGCCACGCCAGCGGGCAGCGCTCGTGCTCCGCGATGTGCTCGGCTTTCACTCCAGCGAGGTCGCAGGCATGCTTGACCAAAGCGAGGTGTCCGTCAACAGCGCGCTGCAACGCGCCAGAGCGACGCTCGAAACGCTCACGCCACCCGCGCCAGAACGCGCACCGCTGCCCAACTCGCCGGCCGAGCGCGAGCTGGTCGGCGCCTTCGCGGACGCGTTCGAGAGCGGCGACATCGACCGTGTCGTCGCGTTGCTAACCGACGACGCCTGGCTGACGATGCCGCCCGAACCATACGAGTACCAAGGCCACGATGCCATCGCGAGATTTTTCGCGATGGCGTACGGAGTGCACGACGCCGGCCGCCTCCGACTTGTACCTACGCGCGCCAACTCCCAACCCGCGTTCGGGTTCTACGTCAAAGACCCGCAAGCGGACATCGCGCGCGCACGAGGAGTATGGGTGCTCACTCTTGAAGGCGCCCAGATATCAGCCCTCACCCGTTTCGGCAACAACGGGATACTGCCCGCCTTCGGGCTCCCGCGCACGCTGCCATGGTGAGCGCCCACCTGGCAAACCAGGAGCGCGGACCTGGAACATGGCAGCTGACGATCTGACGGGAGCGCACGAGGCTGCGGGGCGTCCGATGCCGATCTTCACAGGCTTTCTCCTGCTCGTCCGCAGGGGGCGCGAGCGGCTCGCCCCTCAGAGTGTCTCTGCCACACGGTTTTATGCGTGCATTCGCAGTGCTTGGGCGTACCACTCCCATGCGTCTGCCCTGCCCGCGTTCGCTGCGCGGCGCGCGTCGGGCCAGCCGTTGATGATGCCGACGAGCTCCCAGTAGCGAAACACGCGGCGGTCGGTGAACGCCTCGATCCGGTTAGGAGGTTGCCGCGTGCGCGGCGGCGGCGGGCGCGACCCGCACCGAGGCCCGCGCCTCGGCGAAGGTGACCAGGCGACGCTGGTCCTCGTCCCAGAGCTTGAGGCGCGTGGCGCGCAGGCCGTCCCAGAAGGTGATGGTCGGCACGCTCGCGAAGACGTCGTTCTCCTCGTGCGCGCGCTGGAGGTTGTAGTTGGGGATCAGCGCGCAGAGATGGTGCACATGGTGGAAGCCGATGTTGCCGGTGAACCACTGCAACGGCTGGGGCAGCTTGAGGAAGGAGCTGCCGCGTAGGCCGGCGTCGCTGTAGGTCCAATCGCCGCCGCGCTCCCAATAGGTGTCCTCGAACTGATGCTGGACGTAGAACAGCCAGATCCCGGCCGAGCCGGCGAGCATCGCCGCCGGACCCTGGATGAGGAGGTATTCGCGCCAGCCAACCAGCAGGCAGAGGCCGGCGACCACGATCGCCAGCGTGATGTTCGTCGCGTGGATGCTGCGGCGCTGCGCCGGCCTCGCTGAGCTCGTGACGATCCGCGGGCCGATGATCATCGCGAACAGCGGACCGAGACCGAACATCACGAGCGGGTTGCGGAACAGGCGGTAGCCGAAGCGGCCACGCCGATCGCGCCCGACGTATTCGGCGACCGTCAGGGTCGGGACGTCGCCTTGCCCGCGGCGGTCGAGGTCGGCGGCGGTCGCGTGATGGACGGCGTGGTTGTGGCGCCAGCAGTGAAACGGGGTCATCACGAAGAGCCCGAGGACGGTGCCGAGATAGCGGTTCCCGCGCCGCGAAGGCAGGAACGAGCCGTGGGCGCAGTCGTGAAACATGATGTAGGTGCGCAGCAGGAAGCCGGCCGCCGGCACCGCGAGCGCGAGCGTGAGCAGGTACGACACGCGCAGCGAGAAGTACATCGCGACCCACAGGGCGAGATACGGCAACACAGAGGTCGCCAGGTCGAGGATGCTCCGCGGGAGGCTTGGCCGCGCGTATACCGCCAGCTCCTTCGACCAGGAGATCGGAGTCGACTGGTCGGGCAAAGCGGAGTATGTAGCGGCCTGCCAGGCCGCTTCCTGGGATCTCACGGTGGCTCCCGTCGATGTGAGCGCGGCCGGAGCCGCCGCGACGTTGGGCCCGAGCATACCGCGCATCGCGGCGTCGCGAGCCAATTAACACAGGCAGGTTCCGCACCGTCCAAGAAGGGACGGATCGAGACTGCGCTCCGCTGCGGCCCGGACGACGCCGGCGATGGGACAAGCTGGACGAATGTGCGGGTGCGGCTTGCCGCCCTGATCGGAGCCTAGAAGATCGCGCCGAGCAGCCCGGGCCGGCGTTCGACGAACACGAGCCGCAGTGCGGTACGCGCCCCGTCTCCGAGCGCGGCGGGTGCGCTGGCCACCCCGCGAACGAGGCGGCACCACCACCGGGGACCGCCGACGATCCGCGCGAGGCGGCGCTCGACGTCGCGCGGGAGCAGCGCCGCGCTCATCACCGATACCGCGACGAAGATGCTCAAGACGGCCGGCAGGACGGTCAGCTCGAATGGCCCCTGGCCTGGCAGGAGGCGAAGTCCAACCGCGAGCTTCTCGCGCGCCACCGTCCCTCCGTTAACGACTTCGGGCCCCGCCGCCGGTCGTCCGGCACAGGGCCCGTGGTCTTACGGTTGTATGTCCCGCCTCTGACGCCCCGTTACGCGCTAGCACGCGGTCGGGTCCCATCTGCTCTCACTGGGACACCTCGCCAGATCGGGCGCCGTGGCCGGCGGGTTTTTACGAAAGGCGACTCCGGTCCATCGGGAACTCCTTTCTCCGTACTACCTCCCTCCGTTTTACCACCAACTCGGGGACTGTCAAGGGTAGGCCCGAGAGCCGTTCAGATCAGCTCGACCACGACCTGCGCGCCGACGTCGAGTTGTCCCTCCCCGGCCGGGATCAGCGCGAACGCGTCGGCGCCGAGGAGCGAGCGCAGGACGTGCGATCCCTGCGCGCCGGTGCTCGTCGCCCACCAGCCGTCGTCACGGAGCTCGAGCGTGCAGCGCACCGCATGGATCCTTCCCGGCTCGCGCGCGGCAGGCTTAGCGAGCTTGGCGCGAGCGCGGCGGGCGTCGGGGCGCTCGCCCGCAAGGGCGAGCAGCGCTGGGCGCACGAAAATGAGGAAGGTGACGAACGACGACACGGGGTTCCCGGGCAAGCCGAAGACGAGCGTCTCGCCCCGGGTGCCGAACAGCGTGGGACGACCCGGGCGTAGCGCGACGCCGGCGAACTCGCGCGCGACGCCAAGCGCGTCGAGGACGGCTCCGACATGGTCGTGCTCGCCGACCGACATCCCGCCGCAAACGACGACGACGTCGGCGACAAGGGCGCGCTCTAGCGCCTGCTCGATGGCGACCGCGCTGTCGCGAGCGTGCGCGACCGAGTCGACCTCCCCCCGGCCCGCCCGACGAGCGCTGGGACCACGATCGCACCCGAATCGTGAACGCCCCCCGGCGGCAGACGGCCACCGACCGCAATGAGCTCGTCACCGGTCGTGACGACGCCGACACGAGGCCGCCGGTACGCGGTCAGCTCGCCAGATCCGAGCGCGGCGAGGATCCCGAGCTCGGCCGGGCCGAGGCGCACCCCTGGCTCGAGCAGCGCCTCGCCGGCCTTGACGTCCTCGCCGGCGTAGCGAACGCTCGCGCCGACGGGCACGGCAACCGCGAGCTCGACATCATCGCCGTCCCGGCGCGTGTCCTCGACGCGCACGACCGCGTCGGCTCCGGGGGGAATCGCGGCGCCGGTCGAGATCGCGCACGCCTCCCCCGCGCCGAGCGCCGGCCGCGACGGAGCGCCGGCGCGCGATTCCCCGACGACCCGAAGGCGCGCGCCGGGGGCGCTCTCGCCGGCTCGCAGCGCGAAGCCGTCCATCGCCGAGTTGTCAAACCCGGGCAGGTCAGCCGCGGCTCGCAGCGGTTCCGCAAGCATACGACCCAGCGCCTGCGCGAGCTCGACACGCTCGGTGGCGAGTGGCACCACGCGCGAGAGCACGAGCGCGCGCGCTTCGTCGAGCTCAATCGCCTGCCTGGGCACGCCTTGACTCTAGTGGCGCGCGCGCGGCTAACATCGGTCCTTGGGGGGTGCTGCATCGCGGGCCTTCAGCGGCCATGTCGCTGCGTTGCGCGAGATCGTCGGCAGCGGCCTGCAGGGCGACGCCGCCTCGGTCGCTGGCGTAGCGCCTCCCGCGTACGCGGGGCCTTGAGCCAAACCCCCGGTACTCAGCCGCCGATGTAGGACATCTCGACGCGCGAGCGGGGCCCGTCCACACTTGCGCGCAGCTGCGCACGCTCCGCCGAGTAGCGATCGACGCGCGAGCGCCAAATCGCGCTGACCAGCGCCTCGAGCTCGGCGTCGCTCGCGCCGGAGCGCAGCGGCGCGCGCAGGTCGCGGCCGGCGCTCGCAAACAGGCAGGTGTAGAGCCGCCCGTCGGCGGAGAGACGGGCGCGCATGCACGACGAGCAGAAAGGGCCGCTCACAGAGTGGATGAAGCCAATCTCGCCGGCGCCGTCGCGGTAGCGATAGCGCGTCGCGACCTCGCCGGAATGGCAGGGCGCGAGCGGCTCGATCGGCCAGCGCGCAGCGATCGCATCGCGCAGCTCGGCCGCGGGCACGACCTCGGCTGCGCGCCACCCATTGGTCATGCCGACGTCCATGTACTCGATGAAGCGCACGATCTCGTCGCGGCCACGGAAGCGCTCTGCCATCGGGATCACGCAGTGCTCGTTGACGCCACGGCGCACCACCATGTTGATCTTCACCGGCGTGAGGCCGGCGGCCCGAGCCGCGTCGATGCCGGCGAGCACCGCCGCAAGCGGCGCGCGCGCGTCGCTCATCGCAGTGAAGACCGCCGGGTCGAGCGCGTCCAAGCTGACGGTTACGCGCCTCAGACCGGCGTCACGCAAAGCGCGCGCGTTGCGCGCCAAGAGCGTCCCGTTCGTCGTCAGGGCAAGGTCCTCGATCTCGGGGATCGCCGCGATCTGTGCCACGAGCAGCTCGAGCTGATTGCGCAGCAGCGGCTCCCCGCCGGTGAGGCGGACCTTGCGCACGCCGACGCGCGCGAAAACACGACAGATCCGCGCGAGCTCTTCGAAGCTCAGGAGCTCGTGTCGTGGCATGAATGCGTAGCCGCGCCCAAAGACCTCGCGCGGCATGCAGTAGGGACAGCGCAGGTTGCAGCGGTCTGTGACCGAGATACGCAGGTCGCGAAGCGGCCGCGCGAAGCGGTCGATGACTCCCGTCATCGGATCCAGCTTAGAGGCCGTCTGGGAGCGCGCGGCATCAAGCACCTTGACGCTGGCGCAGCGAATCGGCGGCGACTACGTGCGGCGCAGCTGCGCCGCCAGCTCCGCCGCGGCGCTTTCGTTGAGCGGGCAGCAGCGAGGGTCGTGCTCGGTGGCGAGCACGACAAGCAGGCGCTGGAGCGTCGCGCGCTCGTCGGCTGTGAGCGGCGAGAAGAACTCCTCCTCCATCGCGTTCACGATCCGCCGCATCTTGGCGAGCTCAGCGATGCCCTGAGCGGTGATGCTGACGACGTGGCGGCGCCGGTCCTGCGGGTCGCGCTGGCGAACGATCATGCCGCGCTCCTCGAGTGAATCCAGCAGTGCCACCAGCCGGCTCGGGTCGAGCATGAGCGCGTCGGCGATCGCCGCCTGCGTCGCGCGGGCGCCCTCACTGAGCAATGCGAGGACGCTGTAGTCGTATAGCTCGAAGCCAGCGTCGGCGACGCGCGCGACCGCCAGCGCCTTGCAGCCGACAGCGAGGCTCACGAGCAGGTACGCAGTACTGTCCGCGAGCTCGCGGGCAATCGCCGGCGCGGGCTGAGGCTGCTCGTCGAAGACCACGGCACTCATCTGTTACGTAAGTGTAGCGGTCAAACGATCGGCCTGTGCTACCGTTCGGTCTCCAAACGATTGGGAGGCGCAAACATGGCGCATGAAAACGTTACACAGCCCCGGGCCGAGCCGGACCCGCGCCGCTGGGTGATCCTCGCGCTGATCGTGATGGCGCAGTTCATGGTCGTCCTCGACGTGGCGATCGTCAACGTTGCCCTGCCGTCGATCAAAAACAGCCTGCACTTCTCGCAGGTCAGCCTGCAGTGGGTCATCACCGCTTATTCGATCCTTTTCGGCGGCGTGCTGATGCTCGGCGGCCGCCTCTCCGACCTACTCGGGCGCAGGCGCCTATTCGTGATCGGCCTCGCCCTGTTCAGCGTGAGCTCGCTGCTCGACGGTCTGGCGTGGTCGGAGCCGTCGTTGATCGTCTTCCGCGCCCTCCAGGGCCTCGGCGCCGCGCTCGTATCGCCGGCAGCGCTGTCGATCCTGACGACGACCTTCCAGGAGGGACGCGAGCGCAATGTCGCGCTCGGCGTCTGGGGCGCAGTCTCCGGCAGCGGCGGCGCCGTCGGCGTGCTGCTGGGCGGCGTCCTGACGAGTGGCCTCGGCTGGTCGTGGATCTTCTTCGTCAACGTCCCGGTCGGTGTGGCCGTCATTGCGGCAACCCCGTTCCTGCTGCACGAGAGCGTCGCCGGGCTTGGGCATCGGCACTTCGACTTCGCGGGTGCGGCATCGATCACCGCCGGCTTGATGCTGCTCGTTTACGCGATGACCCACGCCGCGCAGCACGGCTGGGGCACGACTGAAACGATCGTCCTGATCGCCCTCTCGGTCGCGCTCATCGGCGGCTTCTTCGCGATCGAGATCCGCTCGAAGGCGCCGCTGCTCCCGCTGCGAATCTTCCGCCTACGGACGCTCTCCGGCTCGAACGTCGGCGGGCTCTTGCTGGGCGCGTCGGTCTTCGCGCAGTTCTTCGTCCTCACCCTCTACATGCAGCAGGTCCTCCACTACTCAGCGCTGACGACGGGCTTCGCCTACATCGGCCTCGCGCTGACGATCGTCCTCTGCGCGGGCATCGCCCAGGCCCTCACCACGCGCCTCGGCGTGCACGTCGTGATGCCGGTCGGCATGGCGATCGCTGCCGGCGCGCTCGTCTGGCTTGCGCAGGTTCCGGTGCATGGCGAGTACTGGACGAACCTGTTCGGTCCGTTCCTACTCGGCGGCCTCGGCCTCGCGCTGGCGTTCGTGCCGATGTCGATCGGCGCGCTGACGGGCGTGCGCGGATCCGAGGCCGGTGTCGCCTCGGGCCTGATCAACACCGTCCAGCAGGTCGGCGGTGCGATCGGCGTCGCGATCGTCACCACGATCGCGACGACGTTCACCAACAACTACGCCAGCGCTCATCACACGGGGGCGTTCGCGCCGGCGGCGCTCGTCAACGGATTCCGAGCCGCCTTCTACGTGCTCGCCGGCATCGCCGCCGCGGGCGCAGTCATCTCCGCGCTCTTGCTCGAGCGCCGGCCGGCCCTCCAGGCCGCGCCGGGCGAGGAACCAGGGCTCGCACAGGCAGAGGCAGCTGCCTGACGCCGAGCTGGCGCCGCCGCCCCGCAGATCTCCCCGCGGGGCGGCGGCGCTACGTGTTGAGCGCGACGGCGTCACCGAGCCACACGGCGCCCGGCTCGATCACCTCGCCGTAGATGCCGCAGGCAAGCGGCTCCGGCTTGGCGCCGCCGATCCGATGCCCGGCACCGCCGGCGAGGATCGCCACGAGCGCTGGCGACACCGAGTCCACCAGGCAAGCCTGGCAGTGGCGGATACTCTGGACGCTGTGCACGTGCAAGTGCGACTGTTCGCGATGTTGCGCGAGCGCGCCGGGTCCAGCCGGATCGAGCTCGAGCTGCCGGACGGTGCCACGGTTGGCGATGCGCTCGCCAAGCTCGCCGCCGGCGGACCTCTGGGCGGACTGATCGAGCTGCTGCCGGTGCGCATGGCGGTGAACCGCGACTACGCCAGCGCGGACACCGTGCTCGGTCCCGACGACGAGCTCGCGCTTATACCCCCCGTCAGTGGCGGCGCGCCGTACGCCGCGACGCGCCTGCGCGAGGAGCCCCTCGCGATCGAGGAGCTGGCGCGCGCGGTGGGGCGCGACGAGGCTGGCGCGATTGTCGTTTTCTGCGGTGTGGCGCGCGAGGTCGCAAGCCTCGACTACGAGGCCTACAGCGAGATGGCCGAGGAGCAGCTGGCGCGGATCGCGCAGGAGTGCGCCGAGCGACACGGGCTCGCGGCGATTGCGATCGATCACCGTGTCGGCAGCGTGCCGCTCGGCGAGCCGAGCGTCGTCGTCGCCGTGTCCGCGGCGCATCGCGAGGAGGCTTTCGCGGGGGCGCGCGAGGCGATCGACCGCGTCAAGGAGCAGGCCGCGATCTGGAAGCGCGCGGTCGAGCGCGACGGGACCGCGCAGTGGGCCGACGGGGTGGCGCCGCGGTGAGCGGTGAGCTGTCGCACGTGGGAGCGGACGGAAGCGCGCGGATGGTCGACGTCGGGGACAAGCCGCCGAGCGAGCGGCGCGCGGTCGCGCGGGCGCGCGTGCGGATGTCGCCAGAGACGGCGCGCGCGGTGGCCGAGGCCAGCGGACCGAAAGGCGAGGTGCTCGCCGTAGCGCGGATCGCGGGCGTGCAAGCCGCAAAGCAGACGGGCCAGTTGATCCCGCTCGCGCATCCGATCGAGCTCACGTTCGCGGACGTCAGCGCGAGCGTCGAAATTGCAAGCGGACTCGTTGGGCTCCGCAGCGAGGTGCGCAGCGTTGGACGCACCGGCGTCGAGATGGAGGCGATGACCGCGTGCGCCGTCGCAGCGCTGACCGTCTACGACATGGTCAAGGGGCTCGAGCGCGGCGTAGCGCTCGAAGAGATCGTGTTGCTCGAGAAGACGGGCGGCAGGCGCGGCGACTGGCGGCGCGAGTAGTGCGGGCCGCGCTGATCACGATCAGCACCTCCAAGGCGGCCGGCGCTGGCCACGACGAATCCGGTGAGCGCCTCGCGGAGCTCGCGGCCGCACTCGGGCTCGAGGTGGCGGGACGCGAGCTGATCGCAGACGACCGCGAGCTGATAGAGCGGCGCCTTCGCCACTGGAGCGAAGGCGGGCGGTGCGAGCTCGTGCTCACGAGCGGCGGCACCGGCGTCGCCCCGAGCGACGTGACTCCCGAGGCCACGCGCGCAGTGATCGAGCGCGAGGTTCCCGGGATTGCCGAGGCGCTGCGCGCGAGCTCGCGCGCGCGCACGAAACATTGGCTGCTCTCGCGTGGTGTGGCGGGCATTCGCGGCACGACGTTGATCGTCAACCTGCCCGGCAGCCCGAAGGCCGTGGCGCAGGCCGGCGAAGCGATTGCCGAGGCGCTGCCGCATGCGCTCGAGCTGATCGCGGGCCGCCCTAGCGAGCACGCCAGCGCGCCATACTGAGCCGATGGAGCAGAGCCTGCCGCTCGGTGAGGCCGCTGGCGCGATCGGTGTCAGCGTCGACACGCTGCGACGCTGGGACCGTACGGGGAAGCTGGCAACCGAGCGCGACGAACGCAACCGGCGCTTGGTCCCGAAATCGGAGATCGAGCGACTCACGCAGCGGCCCGAGCGCCACCGCACGCAGGCGCCCAACTCGCCGCGCAACCGCTTCACGGGCGTCGTGCGCTCGGTCGAGGTTGGTGGGGTGATGGCGCTCGTCGAGATCGAGGCGGGCCCATTCCTCGTGACCGCCGCGATCACGCGCGACTCGGTCGAGGAGCTCGGACTCAAGCCGGGCGTCGCCGCGACGGCGTTCGTCAAGGCGACGTCCGTGATGGTCGAGCGGGGCTGACTTCGTCCGCCGCTAGCGGCGGACGAGCACCGCGATCGCGGCCGGCGGGAGGTCAAAGCGGCAGCGCTCACCAGGCGCGAGCGCCGGGGCGGTCGCGTCGCGTGCCCGCAGGATGAGGTCAGGACCGAGTCGCAACGCCACCTCGTGCGTCAGCGGTCAGTCGCTCGCGGAGCGCGCGTCTTTACGTACTTCGTAGCGCGCCGGGACGATCCGCTCGGTCGTCTTTGGCGGACGCACGTAGTCGCGCTCCTGGCGTTTGGGCAGCTTCACGTGGTCGTGGTTGTGTAGGTGCTCGTAGGGGACCATTGAGAGGAGGTGATCGATCAGGTTCAGGCGCGCCGTGCGCTTGTCGTCGGCCTCGACCACCCACCACGGGCTGTGGGCCGTGTCCGTGTGCTCGAACATGCGGTCCTTCGCCTCCGCGTAGTCGACCCAGCGGGCTCGCGCTTCGAGATCCGTCGGGCTGAACTTCCAGCGCTTGCGAGGATCCTCGAGGCGAGCTTTGAAGCGGCGCTCCTGCTCGCGGTCGGAAACCGAGAGCCAGTACTTCAACAGCGTGATCCCGTCGTTCTGCAGCGCCAGCTCGAACTCGGGGGCGAAGCGCAGGAACTCCCGGTATTGCTCCTCAGTGCAGTAGCCCATCACATGCTCGACGCCGGCGCGGTTGTACCAGGAGCGGTCGAAGAGGATGATCTCGCCCGCCGCCGGGAGACGCTCGACGTAGCGCTGGAAGAACCACTGCGTCTCCTCGCGCTCGGTCGGCGTCGGCACCGCGATGACGCGGCACGTGCGCGGGTTCAGGTAGGCCGTGATGCGGCGGATGACCCCGTCCTTGCCCGCCGTGTCGCGGCCCTCGAACAGGACGACGAGGCGCTCGCCGCGCTTCACGATCCACTCCTGCATGTACACGAGCTCCGTCTGCAGACGCAGCAGCTCCTTCTCGTATTGGCGCGGCGTCAGCTCGATCGGGGGCATGGCTGCATGATCGGTCATTCGTTGACCGCCGTTGAGAGTAGAAGCCCGTATGTCACAAATTGCGTGAAACGACGTATTAAGCAGAGAGCGATGGGCGCGCACCTCAACTGTCCCCGATGCGACTGGCACTACCAGACGCGCAACGCAAGCTGGCACATCGAGTACTGCCCGCGCTGCCTTGCGCAGGCGCACCGGGCTGTCCGCCTGCAGGCGAGCGCTCTCGGGCTGAAGAGCGGCGGGCGCAGCCCGCACAGACACGCCACGAACAAAGCCGCCTAGCGCAGCGCGGGGGGGGCAGCGGGGCGAGCGAGCCGGGACCGCGGCTTAGGGGCGGCTAGACTTGCCTGCTCTGCGCCCGTAGCTCAGCTGGATAGAGCGTCGGTCTACGGAACCGAAGGTCGGGGGTTCGAATCCCTCCGGGCGCGTGCGGAAGGCCTGGCTCGCGTAAGGCTGCCAACGCGGCTCGTCGGTTTAGCGCTGTGGCGGAGCAGCGTGGGCTAGAATGTTCTTGGTGGTCTTCGCTCTCATGGAGTTCTCCGAATCCGCAGTGAACCGCCACACGCCTCAGGCGACTTCGCCTAGGCACGGTGACGTGCTGAGCGCGATCTCCGATGGGATGGTCGCGCTGTTGAAGGAGTTCTACGGTCACGGGCCGACGCGAACGAAGTCCTATTACGCGGATGACCTGGTCGTGTGTGTGCTGCGCGGCGGCTTCTCGCGCGTTGAGCAGACGCTGCTTGAAGGTGGGCGTGGTACTGCGGTGATCGAGCAGCGGATGGCGTTTCAGGACCTGATGCGGGCGCGTTTCGAGGAGGTCATCGAGCAGGCGACCGGCCGGCGCGTGATCGGCTTCATGAGTGGCAACCAACAGCACCCCGACATGATGTGCGAGGTCTTCATTCTCGCTCCGACGGACCTCGTTGACCCCTCCGAGCTTGCATCCGGCGTTCCGCGCTCTTTCGCTGACTGAGACAGCCGCGTCGACTGTCTAGACCGCTGTTGCTGCGTGCTTGTCGGCGGAGTACGATGGGTAGCGAAGGGCATCTTTGTGGGGTCGGCCTGTAGCGGGCTGGCAGCGCGACGTGACTTTCGAGGATTTGTTTTCCCCTCGGAGGTAGTGATGCCCTGGCAGTCAGGTCTTTCTGGTTCGACGTCGAAGGTGGCTGATGTCGTCGAGCCACCGTTTGGCTGCACGTTGGACGACGCAGGCAGCGGCGGGTCTTTGGTCCGCGTCAGCGGCGAGTTGGATCGCATTACCGCGCCACGGCTCACGCAGATGTTGCGCCAGGCCACGCGGCGAGCGCGGACTGTCGTTGTCGATCTTCGCGGCCTGACGCGCGTCGACAGCACCGGCGTCAACGCGATCGCCGATGCGAGTCGTGCGGCTCACCGCGCGGGCCGGCGGCTGGTTCTCGTTCGCGGACTCTCACAGGTCGAGCGCCTACTGGCACTCACCGGGGCCTTGAACACCGTTGAGATCGTTGACCTCGCCGCTGGCGAACCGCCGGTCCTCGCGCTGCTCCAGCTCGCGCGCCACGACCGCACCGAAACCGCCCAACGAGCACACGCGACCCGCCGCGTAGCCGCGTTACTGCGGACCCGCCAGGTCACTCGCCGTATCGACGCGCTGATCACGCGCAGCATCCAACCCGACTTCATCGACGGATAGCACAGCCAAAGCAGCCCCGATGGCGCACAAGGAGGACGGATGGGCTTTTCAACGAGCATCGTCGTAATCGCAGTCGGCGCGATCCTGCGCTTCGCAGTGTCAGTCACAACGACCGGATTCAACCTCCACACGATCGGACTGATCCTGATGATCGTCGGCATCGTCAGCCTCCTACTCTCACTCGCCTTCTGGAACTCCTGGGGCGGATTCGGCGGCGGCGGCGGCACCCGACGCCAACGACGCGTCACACAAGACGGCGCCGGCGGCTACACCGAAGAAGAACGCACCGGCCCCACCACATGAC
>Ga0224555_1000974_pt1 | contig 42739 bp, 38 predicted proteins | sample 714S23034metaG_FD_180687 | JGI IMG/M metagenome (GOLD analysis project Ga0224555, IMG submission 180687) | Peat soil microbial communities from Stordalen Mire, Sweden - 717 S2 30-34 | ecosystem: Environmental > Terrestrial > Soil > Wetlands > Peat | place: Sweden: Norrbotten County, Stordalen...
AGAGTTGTGGCGGGCGGAGAAGGTACGGCCTCGGGATTCACCGGGGACGGCGCGTTGCGGAGCTCCCATTCTGCGGCGAACGCAAGAATCTCATCCTTGAGCTTCGTACTCGTGAGCTGAGGTTTGGTTGGAGCAGCCGAAGATGTCTGCTCAGGCGCGTGATGCAACGGGAGCGTCCTCAACATACGGTGGCGTTATGGGGAAAGTCCCACAACCTGTGGTGTTCTGTCAAGGGGAGTGGCGTGGTAGGCCGGATTGCAGGTTTCTACTGGTCGAGAGCACTGACTAGAGAGATCTCTAAAGAAAGACCTAGAAAGAGACCTACGGCCGGGCCTGGTGTATACGGGTGCGTTAGGGCCGTGGTCCCAGGTCTGTTGCACGTGGGGTCCCACGAGCGTTAGCCGATGGGTCCCACTGGGGTTATGGGGATGGTCCCGGAACCGTTATGAAGAGGGTCCCGCGTTATTGAAGAGGTCCCGGGTGGGGGCATGGGGATGAATTGAGGCCGTTAGGGGGAAGGTCCCACCGAGGGGTGCTGAGGGAGGTCGCGGTGGGAAGGCAGGGCGGACCGGCGCGGCATATTGGGACCTTCCGTATAACGCTGCGTGTAGCGGTCGGTGTAGCCACGCGGCAGCGCGGGGAGGAATTGTCGGATACCTTCCTCCTCATCCGTGGAGCACAAGTATGACTCGGGAGTATAGGCCAAGGCTAGGCCAAGGCAGGCACTAGTCCCGGCGCAGCCTCGGCCCGCATGCTTCGAGCCGTGTCGCCTAGAAACTGGGGATTGGAGCGTCTGGTGATCTCCGTGACGCCGGAGCAGCGAGCATGGCTCGAGGAGGCCGCGCAAGCGCGGCGCGTGTCGGTGGCGCTGATCGTCCGCGAATTGGTGGACGCGGCGCGGCGCAAGGACGCGCACAGCGCAGGGACAGGGGCGTAGCCACAGATCGGCTTGGTCGCATCGTCGCCACGAGCGCGGACGCCGCGGTCGACGAGCTTTGGCGAACGCGCGACCGCCCGCGCTCGAGCCCTTACCTCCGCTGGTATCGACGGCTTGACGGTCGACCCGTCTGGAACGCGCGTGGCGGTGGAGGGCGGTTGAGGAGCGCTCGCACGTTACAGCCCCCCCTCCTCGAGCGCTCGCCGGGCCTCGCCCCGTCTCCTCTCGGTGATCTTGGTGTAGCCGGAGACAGATGCCAGGCCGGTGTGGCCGAGGGTCTCGGCGGTGAGGCGGGCGTCGCCCAGGCGCTCCTGGAGGAGGGTGCCCAGGGTGTGGCGGAGCTGGTGGGGGTGGAAGGGGGCCACCCCCGCCTCCTGGGCGAGCTGGTGGCAGATGTGGCGGGTGCCCTGGGCGCTGAGCCGGTTGCCCGGAAGGCCCCGGGAAGCGGGCTGGAAGGAGATGAAGAGGGCCGGGGAGCGGTCGTCGCGGGCGCGCAGGTAGGTGTCGACGGCGCGCCGGGCCCGCTCGGTGATCAGGGCGGGGCGCTCGCGGTCGCCCTTACCCCGCAGGATGAGGCGGTCGCGGGCCCAGTCGCTGCGGTCGAGGCGGAGCAGCTCGCTGATCCGGGCGCCGGTCGAGAGGAGCAGGAGGAGGAGCGCCCGGTCGCGCTTCTCGGGGAGGCTGGAGGCGGTGAGGGAGGCGACCAGGCGCTCACGCGCGGTGTCCTCGAGGGGCTTGGGAAGGCGCTCGGGAAGGCGGGGCAGGTCGATCCCGGAAGCCAGGTCCTGGTCGATCCACTCCTCGCGCCGGCAGAAGCGCAGGAAGGTGCGGAGAGCGATGAGGCGGCGCCGGCGCGTGGCCGGAGCCAGGCGCTGCCGGCCCGTGCCCGCTGCCCGGGTGGTACGGGCGATGGCCCGCTGGAAGGCACGCAGCAGGTCGCGGTCGAGGGCGCCCACCTCCAGGGGGCCGGAGCGCTCACAGAAGGCCTGGAAGCGGCTCAGCTCGCCGGTGTAGGCGGCGACCGTGGTCAGGCTGGCGTGGCGGTCCAGCTCCAGCCACTGGAGGAATTCGGTGACTGCCTCCGCGAGGGGGACGGAGGGGGCGGGAGGCTCGGCCACCCCACCATGCTACAGCCTAACTGCGCTAAATTGCAGTTTAGATTAGTTACCCCGCGGGACCGCCAGAGTACGGCCTCTGGGCGTACCCATCCGGGTAGAAGCGGCCATCCGGTGACGGTTGGCGTGGCGGAGCGAGAACGCCGCGAGCGAGGCTGCCCTTGCATTTCGCCCATGGGCGCCGTGGACGGCAGGCTCTGCGCACCTTCTCCGGGGCGCACGGTTTCTCTGCGGGAAAGGGGGGCAACCATCGTCCGATGGGGCCAGCCAGCCTGTCCATGGACCGTCGGGCGCACCGTGCGCCCTGCCTCGCCGTAGGAGGGCGACAAGCGCAGACAAGTCTTTACAGTTGTGGTCTATTTCGCTTGCAGCCTGTGCTGCGTGTAGGGTGGGGCGTTGGCAGCCACGAGGACCCTCCCCAAAGGCGGCCAGGACGCGGGCGGTCCGAGTGCAGGAGCGCTGGCTGGTGGCGGCGAGGTCGGACTGGACGAGGAATGCGTCGACGCGATCCGCCACCACCACCTCGCAGCACTGGTCTACTGGCGAACGATCCGCGACCTCGAGTAACGTCGGACGGCCGCCCTCATCGGCGCTTGACCTAGCAGAATCCCCCGGAGCCTCTCATCACGGCAGGAAGCCGTCTCTGCCGAGCACCCGCGGAGGACCCGAAGCTGTCAGCGGATGAGCAGCGCGATCACAAAGACGGCGAACACGTATAGGAGGTACAGGCTCAGGCTGCCGCCCTGCACCCGGGTGAAGCCACGCGAAACGAGCCGAGCCGCGGCGACCACGGGACGGTAGAGGTAGCGTTCCACGGGTTCGATGACCCGGTGCCGATAGCGCACGTCACGGACAAAGAACGGCGCCTGATGGTAGTCAGTCTCGATCTCCTTCTGCGAGCTATACACGCCGCCGAAGATGGACCGGAAGGGGTTGGTGAAGCCCGTCGCCGTGTACTGCATGCTCGCGGTCCGCTGCGCCACCGCCCCGGCCCACACCGGGGACTCGCGGCGGCTCTGGCGGCAGAGCAGCCGGAGCCCAGCCGCCGTGAGCAGGATGATGAACGCCAGGCTGAGGAAGATGTAGGTGGGCGAGATGAATGCGAAGTTGGCACTGGTGGGGACGATGACCAGGCCATTGGCGGGGACGATCGGGCTCAGGAAGGTCCCGCCCAGTTTCACCAGGCCGGCGTACTGCCCGGGATGGGTGAAGATCGGCGGCAGCACCGCCGCGAGCAGGTTGGGGGCGTGACTGGCGCTCTGCGCGGCGGAGGCAGCGGCGCCGACGCCGAGCGGGGGTAGCAGGGCCATCGCGACCGCAACCACGACCGGAAACGCCATGCCCACCACCATCGCCCGGGGCGCCTCGTGCGCCTGCTCGGCGGCGCTGCTGCGGGGAGCACCCAGGAAAGCGCCGCCCACGATCCTGATGTAGGTGGTCACGGCGAGGGCAAAGGTCAGGGTCAGGAGCGCGCCGGCGGCGGCCAGGTAGACGCGGTCTCCGGCACTGGAGAGGTCGTGGGCGCGGATCAGCGTCTGCAGCCCGAGCCACTCGGTCTGGAACCCGTTCATGGGCGGGATGCCGGCCAGCCCCATCGCCCCGAGCAGAAAGAGGGGCGTCGTCCACCGCATCCGCTTGGCCAGGCCGCCGAGCTGGTCCATGTCGCGCGTCCCGGTACCGACGTCCACTGATCCGGCACCGAGGAACAGGGCTCCCTTGAGCAGCGCGTGGTACAGCGCATGCAGGCAGAGCACCAGCAGGGCGAGGCCCGCGAGCAGGGTCTTGCCGGCCGCGGTGAAGACCAGTGCCGCCCCCAGCATCGCGATCATGAAGCCGAGGTTCTCGATGGTGCTGTAGGCCAGCGCACGCTTGAGATCGGAGGCGAGCAGTGAGAAGAGGATGCCGTAGGCGGCGGTCCCCACTCCCGCTGCCAGCGCCAGGTACCCCCACCAGGCCGGCGGCGGGCCGAGGAACACGAACGTCGACAGCACCATGCCGTAGATGGCGGCCTTCACCACCACCGCCGAGAGCAGCGCAGAGACGTTCGAAGGTGCCGCGGGGTGCGCTTCGGGGAGCCAGCCCTGCAGTGGCACCAGCCCGGCCTTGGCGCCGAAGCCGAAGAAGAAGAGCACGAAGGCGGCGTCGGCCACTCCGCCCGACGGATGGTGCGCGGCCAGCCAGGCGAAGGTGACCCCGGGGGCGAAGCCCCCGATCAGGGCGAAGCCGACCGCCATGCCGAAGAAGCCCACCTCGCTGAGGGCCAACATGAGGAACGCCGCTCGGGGCCGCCCGGGATGGTCGAACTCGACAGTGACCAGCAGGTAGGTGAGGATGGACATCGCCTCCCAGGCGACCAGCAGGGTGAGCGCGGTGCCGGCGGCCACGACCAGGACGACCGCGCCCACGCTCAGGTTGAGAAGGGCGAGACTGGCAGCCTGGCGTAGCGTCCCACCCAGGTTCCGGGTGTAACCCGCGCTGTACACGAAGATGCCGATGCCGACCAGCCCGGTGAGAAGCAGGAAGACGCCGGCGAGCGGCGACGACCGGAGCTCGAACGCTCCCAGCGGGGTGGTCGCCGGGAGCCCTCCGGTCACGCTGGGCCCGCTCAGCCAGACTGTCGCCGCGACCACCAGGACGGCACATCCGACGCTCCCGGCGGCAGTGGAGACGTAGCTCATCCACAGCCAGCGGACCATCAGCACGCCGCTCACGGCCCCCAGGGCAAAGCAGAGAAGGCCCTCGACGAGAAGGCTAAGCGCCATCACTACCTCCCGCAGGGTGGTACCGCTCCTCGGCCCGTCCCACCGCCAGGAGCAGGCCGTGGAGCAGCGCCAGCGGGGTGGGCGGGCACCCGGGGACGTACACGTCCACCGGGAGGATCCGGTCGAGTGGCCCGTGGACCATGAGGCTGCCCGCGAACGGACCTCCGCCGATGGCGCAGACGCCGGCGGCAACGACCAGCTTCGGCTCGGGCATGGCGTCATAGGTGTCACGGAGCGGCTGCTCCATCTGGCGTGTCACCACCCCGGTGACCAGCAGGGCGTCCGCGTGGCGCGGCGTGGGGGTGAAGAACAGGCCGAGGCGATGCAGGTCGTACTGCGGCGCGCTGAGCATCTGCAGCTCGGACTCGCAGCCGTTGCAGGAGCCGGCGTCGACGTGGCGGATGTGCAGTGAATGCCGGAAGAGCCGGAGCGAACGCCGTGCCAGCGTGGCTGCGACCGCGGCCTCTTCCAGGGCCGGCCCCGATCCCGGGGTCCACGTCGCTCGAACACTGAGGCGCTCGCGGGAACGCACGGCCACCTCCGGCCGGTGCACGGAGCGAAAGGCGTTGGGGAAGGCCCGGACGCAGGCGCCGCACATGACGCACTGGCCCGCGTCGAAGGTGATGCTTCCCTCGCTGGCATCGCCGTCGGTGCGGAGGGCGCTGGTGGGACAGAGGCCGGCCGCCTCCACCGCCTGCACTCCCGACAGCTCGGAGATCTCGAGGGCCACTGCCGATGGCGCGGTGCCGTCGGCGGGATCGGGGCGCGACGGGTAACGCGTGGTCAACACTCCGCGGTGGAGCCCGATCCCGATCCAGCGGCTCATCGGTCGAACTCCGCGTGGGAGAGGGCGAAGCTGGCCTCGATGACGGGGTAGTCGGTGAGGTTGTTGCCACTGGCGCACGCGTCGGCGTAGACGTGCCAGTTGACCAAGGCGGCGGGCCGGGCGCGCCATCTCGCCACCCGCCCCTCAGGGGTGACCTCGACCCAGTGCAGTGTCTCGCCACCCGCGCCCTCGCTCCACCCGAGGGCAGAACCGGGAGCCTCTCCGGGAGCCCCTCCCCCTCCCGTCGTGGCAGGCGGCCAGCTGTCCAGCAGCTGCTCGACGATGGCGAGCGACTGCTGGACCTCGGTCAGGCGGATGCCGAGACGAGCGAGCGCATCCCCCTCGGATCGAACCGGCACCTCAAAGGTCACCCGGTCGTAGGCGGCGTAGGGGTGGTCACGGCGGCAGTCGCGGTCCGCCCCCGTGGAGCGGCCGATCGGTCCTACGAGGTTGTGCTGTGCCGCGTGGCGAGGCCGGAGGAACGCGGTGGTCTCCAGGCGGTCGGTGAACGTGCCGGTGTCCTCGAGCACCGCCTGCAGTCGTCGGCTGCGGCGACGCCACCGTGGCACATCGCGGCCCAGCATCCGAAGCTCCGCCTGGGGCAGCGGCGCGGTCAGCCCACCCACGGCGAGTGCGCCGCGCAGGTAACGATGCGAGGTCAGCTCGGCGCAGCGGCGGAGAACCTCCTCCTTGAGCGCAGCGTACTGTGCTCCCGCCACCAGCAGGCCGGTGGCGTCCGCCAGGCGCCCAATGTCTCCGAAATGGTTGTGCAGCCGCTCCAGCTCGTTCATGAGGGTGCGTGCCGTGCACGCCCCGTCATCGATGGAGACCCCCATGGCACGCTCGGCGGCTTGGACAAAGGCCAGTCCGTTGGCGAAGGCTGATACGCCGGCGAGGCGCTCGGCGAGGACGAGGCCCTGATCCACAGTCCGGCCTTCGGCAAGGCGCTCTATGGCGCGGAATTTGTAACCGAGGAGAGGGCTCACCGCCACCAGGTCCTCGCCACCGCTGTCGAAGAGAAACTCACCGGACTCCTGGGGACCGCTCCGCACCGGCCCCAAGGGGATCTGGAACACGCCCCGTCCCCTCACCATGGGCACCCGCTCGGGGATCCCGGGACCGGCGCCCAGTCGTTCGTCGACCGGCGCGCGCATCGGTGGCTGCCCCTCCGGCCAGTCATGGAGTCGCAGGCGCGCCGGCAGCGGGTGCCCGACCGGCTCCAGCCCGTGCATCTCGCGGATTTCGCGCTCGTACCAGCTGGCGGCGTGAACGGAGCGCGTGATGGACGCGAACGAGTCCCCGCTCAGCCGGCAGCGCACCGCCAGCCACTCCGGGTCGCCCCGAAGCTCGAACACAGCGGTGAGCGACGGCTCGCCCTCGCCGGTCGTGGCGAAGAGGTCGGCGAGCACCGCCGCGGCGGCGATCGCCGCCACCCAACCGGTGAACTGCTCCTCCGGGATCTCCGACCACAGCTCACCGGGCGCTCGCGTCGAGACCTCGATCCCGAACGTCTGAGCCAGTTCGCGCAGGGTCGTCATCGCCCCATCACCGACGCCGCGCTGTGGAGCAGATCTTCCAGAGGGCCGGGTACCCAGACCCCGATCACCAGGATGACGGCGAGCAGCGCCAGCGCGGGGGCCAGGATCAACAGGTTCAGGTCTCCCATGACCACCGCCTCCGAATCCGCTCGCCGGCTGAATGTCATGGTGTGAAAGGGCGCCACCATGGCGATGAACCCGACCAGGAGCAGCCCCGCGACCGCCGCCGCCAGCACCCACAGGTGTCCGGCGAGGGCACCGGTGATGATCGAGAGCTCCGCGATGAACACGCCGAACGGGGGCGCGCCGGCGATGGCCAGGGCGCCACCGACGAGCAGGGTGGCCGTCCACGGCATGGCCTGCACCACCCCGCGCACCCCCGAGATGGCGGTGGTTCGGAAGCGGAGCAGGAGGTTGCCGGTGGCGAAGAACATCAGGCACTTGGTCAGTCCATGGGCGACGATCAGGAGCAGAGCCCCGAGCAGCGCCAGCGGCGTGCCGATGCCGACGCCCACGCAGATCAACCCGATCTGCTCGACCGACGAGTAGGCGAGCAGCCGCTTGAAGTCACGCTGGGAGATCAGGAAGATGACGCCCACCGCCATCGAGAGAAGTCCGAAGGCGAGCAGGCCGCTGCGCAATGGTGCGGCACCCGCCGCGGGCGCGGCGAGCGTGTAGACGCGGAAGATGCCGAGCAGGGCGCAGTTGAGCTCGGCGCCGGACAGCATGGCGCACACCGGCGATGGGGCCTGGCTGTGGGCATCCGGCAGCCAGGTGTGCATCGGAGCCAGGCCCGCCTTGGTGCCGAAGCCGACCAGCACCAGCAGGAACGCCGTGCCGGCCAGCACCGGCGAGAGGTGGCCGGCAGCGCCTGCCAGGACCGGTATCGAGAAGTCGTACGAGTTGCCCAGCGCCCCCACCCCGGATTGGTACAGGAGGAGGAACCCGAAGAGCGCCACCAGGCTGCCGGTGACGGTGAGGACGATGAACTTCCAGGCGGCTTCGAGTGATTGGTGCGACCCGTAGAAATCGACCAGCGGCGCCGACGCCAGGGTGGTGGCGCTGATCGCCGTCCAGAGCATGCCGAGGTTGCCGGAGACGGTGACGGCGATCATGGTGAAGACGAAGAGGTGAAGCACCACGAAGTACTTGCGCAGCTCGTCTGCCCTGACCGCCCCCTCACGCAGCTCGTGGCGCAGGTACCCGATCGAGTAGATCGAGGCCAGGCTGGACACCACCGCCACCACCAGCAGGACGACCCCGGAGAGCCCGTCCAGGTACAGCCAGTGCCCGAAGCAGTCAAGCGCCGGCCCCTGCACGGCGAGGGTGATCAGGGTCAGGGCGATGCCGAGGGTTGCCGCCTCGAAGATGGCGGCGACGCCGTACAGCCACCTCGGCTTCAGAACGAGGCTGAGAAGAGCCGCCAGCAGGGGCACCACCAGCACGGCCACGAGCAGACCCGCGTTCGTCATCCGCGCAGCCTCGAGAGCTCTGATGTGTCGGTGGAGGAGACGGTCTCGTGCATCCGGGCGATGAGAAAGCCCATCACGGCGACACCGACGAGAACGTCGAGGAAGAGGGCGAACTCGATGAGCAGGCCCAGTCCGGAGGCCACCACCAGACCGACTAGGATCACGCCGTTCTCGGCCACCAGCAGGCCGGCCAGCTGGAGCACCGCGTCACGCCGAGCCATGGCCGTGAAGAAACCGAGGAGGGTGACCGCGATGGCCACTCCGAACACGGGCTCGGCGAGCAGGGCGGGATGGTACGGGAGCCGCGCCGCCGCGACGAAGCCGATCAGCGTCAGGCCGGCGCCGACCAGCAGCGCCGTGGGGAAACCAACGTGGTACTGAAGCTCCCTCTTCCCGTATGTGGTCTTCGCCTGCCGCTCGATCACGGCGGGGATGGCTACGCCCTTGATGGCGATGGTGAGGATCCCGAGGGCGAGCAGGTCGGGGTCACGCGTCGCGCCGAACAGGGCAAGGGCGAGGCAGCCGAGCAGGATCGACTGGATAGCGTAGCCGTCAACGGCCGCTCTGATCTGCCGGGCGACCAGGAGCCAGAAGCCGACCAGGAGGATCAGGGTCGAAAAGACTGCTGCAGCGAGATCCATCACCGGCCCAGACTGAAGAGAACGATGGAGAGGAACGACAGCACGAAGGTGCCCCCGAGGTACTCGGGCACCCGGAGGATGCGGATCTTGGACAGAGCGGACTCGATGCCGGCGATGAGCACCGCTGCTCCGAGCATCTTCGCGGCGAGGGTCCCGATGGCGATGGCGAAAGCGGGCAGCGTTATCTGGGTGGCGAGGCCGTCAGGCCAGATGAGGACGTTGAGCCACACCACCAGGAGCACGAAGAGCTTCATCCATCCGCCCCACTCCATCAGCGCCTGATCGGGACCGGAGAACTCGAAAAGGCGCGACGCCTCGATCATGGACAGTTCCTGCGTCGTACCGGGATTGTCGATGGGAAGGCGGCCGGTCTCGGCAAGGAGCACCATCAGGAAGGCGGCAGCGATGAGGGCGTGGCTGGGAGTGATCAGCGGCGAGGCGTTGTGCAGAACGTCGTTGACGACGAAGGGCACCGTGCCGCCCGAGATGTAACCCACCGCGAAGAAGATGACGATGAGGGTGGGTTCGGCGAGCGAGGAGACGAGGCGGGAACGGCTCGCCCCCAGGCCTCCGTAGGGACTGGCGCTGTCCATGGCGGCGAGGTTCGTGAAGAAGCCGCCGATGCCGATGACAAAGCCGCTTCCGACCATGTCCGCCATGAAGGCCCAGCTCAGCGGGAACGCCGTGAGCACGGGGATCAGCATGGCGAAGGCGATCGGCGCGGCAAAGACGATGTAGGGCGTGAACCGGAATACCCAGGAGGCCTCGGGGGTCGCCGATCGCTGCTTGCCGAAGAGCTTGACGAGATCGAAGTAGGGCTGGAAGAGCGATGGGCCCCGGCGCGACTGGACCACAGCCTCCAGCCTCGCGATGACGCCCTTGAGCAGGGGGGCCAGAGCAAGAACGACAAAGACGGCGACGCACTGGCCGATCGCCGCGGCTAGCACAGCGCATCGCCCCGGCGCGGGGTAGTCGGCAGCACCCTAACCTCCATGAAAGATGGCGGTCAGGGGCCATCAGCTCCGCGGAGCGCTGTCGGCGCCGAGGCGCCGTGGCGAGCCCCATCGCCGGGGGTGGACTCTACCATGGCCCTCCCTCCTCGCCGACCCGCCGCGGTGACGGGCGGCGACAGGTCACTCCTGCCGGTGTCGACCGGCCGACGGCGACGGCCCGGGCGTTAGACTGTGAAGCCCTGGCGATGAGGCCCGCCTGACCGCCGCGCCCCGGCTGATGGCTTCTACGAACGCGTAGCGAGCCATGACCCGAGCACTGAACCCCCCACCCACCCAAGCGGCGGCGTCGCCTCCCCTCCCAGAGCTGGCCTCGTTCAGCATCCTCTTCCCCGACGCCGAGACGGCTGTGGAGCCGCGCGGCCAAGCGGTGCCGGACCCCCTCCCGGACCTGAATCTCGACCAGGTGTTCGCGGCCATCGCCGCCAACCGGCGCGATTACGAGCTGAGCCCGTTCTTCACGACCCTCCTGCGCGACGAGCGGGCGGTCGCCTATCGCCAGTCAGTCTTCGTGGACCTCGAGACCGGGCTCTCCGGAGCAGTCGAGGCGTTCGCGGCTCAGATGCGCCATGTGCGGAGCTACCTCACAGCGTCGTCCCAACGTACTCACCGCTACGGGAAGGCCGCGTGGTTCCTGGATGCCGCCCGGATCCACTGCGATGCCCTCACCTCGCTGCGCGACGAGCTGGCTCACGCCCATCCTGCGTCCGAGAGCCTGCGCCGCTTCAGCCGACTCTTGGACGGCTATCTGCGGTCGGAAGGGTTCGGGGTTCTCGATGCCGAGACTCGGCGGCTCCAGGATGAGCTCGGAGCACTTCGCTTCTGCGTGCGGGTCCACGACGGGCGGGTGACCGTGAGCGACTTCCACGGTGAGCCCGACTACAGCACTGAGGTGCTGGCGACCTTCGAGAAGTTCCGGACCGGCAACGCGAAGAGCCGCCTCGTGGAGTTCCGCCACGACTTCGCCAACCACGTCCAGGAGATGATCGTCGACCGCGTTGCCATCCTCCATCCCGACCTGTTCCACTCCCTGCTCGCCTACCACGAGCGCTACGCGGACCTGGTCGATCCGGTGATCGCCCGCTTCGAGCGCGAGGCCCAGGTCTACCTGGGCTATCTCGGCTTCATCCAGCCGCTCAAAGAGGCCGGGCTGAGCTTCTGCCTACCTGAGGTCAGCCTGAGCGCCAAGGAGCACCGGGCTTCCGACACCTTCGATCTAGCTCTCGCTGGCAAGCTGGTTGCCGAGAGACGCCCGGTGGTGGTCAACGACCTCGAGCTACGGGGCGCCGAGCGCGTCCTGGTGGTGTCGGGGCCCAACCAGGGAGGTAAGACCACCATCGCCCGCGCCTTCGGGCAGCTTCACCATCTGGCCGCACTCGGCTTCCCGGTGCCGGGGACGAGCGCCCGCCTCCTCCTCTGCGACCGCGTCCTGACTCACTTCGCCAAGCAGGAGCAGATCGAGGACCTCCACAGCGGACTGGAGAACGAGCTCCTGCGGATCCGGGCCATGATCGAACAGGCGACCGGGCGGAGCATCGTGGTGATGAACGAGAGCTTCGCCTCCACCACCGCCGAGGACCAGCTCCTTCTGGGTCGCAGGATCCTGAAACGGCTCATCGGGATGGATGTGCTTGCAGTGTATGTCACGTTCATCGACGAGCTGTCCCGGCTCGGCCCGAGTGTTGTCAGCATGCTGAGCACGGTGGCGCCCGACAACCCGGCACAGCGCACCTTCAAGGTGGTGCGCAGGCCGGCGGACGGCCGCGCCTACGCCATGGTGCTGGCTGAGGCCCACGGTCTCAGCTATGCAGCGGTCACGGAACGGCTCCACGGATGACCCCTCACGTCAGCGCTGTGTCGCCATGAGGGTTCGCCTCCTGCACCCGGACCGCGACTTCGACCGGAGCTCGGCGCCTCCGGCCCAGGCTCCCGACCTGGCCGAGGACCTTGGCCTCGCTGTCCTCCTGGGGACGATGGCGGCTGGTGACGCCGTCATCCGCACCGTCGCCGAGCAGGCGCTGCTCGCAAGTCTCCACGACTGCGACGTCATCCTCTACCGGCAGCAGGCGCTCGACGACGCCGTCAAGCATCCCGATGCCGTGCGTGCCCTGTACGACCTGGCGGTCGAGACACTGCAAGAGGAGAAGAAGATCTGGAGCTGGCATGGGTACACCCCGGAGATGAACCTCCACCACGCCGTCAACGTCCTGCAACTCCTCGTCCGCAAGCTCCGGATCCTTCGTCAGCGGGTGTCGGAGAATGCCCAACACTTCAGCTCGCCGGCGTTCCGGCGCCTGTTCGCCACGCTCCTCGAGGAACTCGACGACAGGTATTTCGGGGAGATCGAGGAGCAGCTCGAGCGGCTGCGCTTCCGCCGGGGCGTGCTGGTGAGCGAGGGTCTGGGCAGGGGGAGCGCGGGGGTCGGGGTCGTCCTGCGCCGCCCGCTCGGCGCGCGGCGGGGCTGGCTCCGGCATGTCCGGGAGCGTGGCGATCCGCGTCTCAAGTTCGAGATCTCTCCCCAGGACGACGGTGGGCACGCGGCCCTCGACGAGCTTCGCGCCCGCGGCATCAACCTGGTGGCCAACGCGCTCTCCCAGTCGAGCGATCACGTTCTGAGTTTCTTCACCCAGCTGCGGGCTGAGCTTGCCTTCTACGTCGGCTGCCTCAACCTGTACGCCGAGCTCGGGCGACGTGGGTATCCGACCTCGCTTCCGGCCCCACGCCAAGCCTCAGCCCGAATCCTCTGCGTCTCGGGACTGTACGACGTGGTCCTGGCGCTGACCATGCCAACCAGGGTCGTGGCCAACGACCTGACGGCCGATGGGAAGGGGCTGGTGCTGATCACCGGTGCCAACCGGGGGGGCAAGTCGACCTTCCTGCGCAGCGTGGGACTGGCTCAGCTCATGATGCAGGCGGGGATGTTCGTTCCCGCCACCTCGTTCTCGGCCGACATCGCCAGCGGAGTCTTCACCCACTTCCTGCGTGAGGAGGACGAGACGATGACGCGGGGCAAGCTCGACGAGGAACTCGATCGAATGAGCCGGGTCGTCGATCTCATCGGGCCGCGGGCGCTGTTGCTCTGCAATGAGTCCTTCGGCTCGACAAATGAGTGGGAGGGAGCCGACATCGGCGAGCAGGTCGTCCGCGCCCTGACCGACGCCGGTATCAGGGTGGTCCTGGTCACCCACCTCTACGAGCTGGCGCGGCGGCTCAGCGGCGACACAACGGACGGCGTCCTCTCCCTGCGGGCCGAGCGGCTACCCGACGGCACCCGCACCTTCAAGGTGCGCGAGGCGAGGCCGCTGCCGACCAGTTTCGGCAACGACGTCTACGAGGCTGTCTTCGGCGGCGCCAACCCCACAGCTCAGGCGGATGCGGCTGCAGAGGGGACGCCGGTCTGAGCCTCGGCACGGGGCAAGGTCTCTCTCCGCGCGTAACCGGTTCCCGTGGGCCAGCTCACACTCGATGCGCAGCAGCCGTTTGTACGTGGTGACGCACTCGGAGCGCGAGGGCGCCCCTGACTTCAGCTGGCCTCCAGTGAAGGCGGGGAGCGACGCCACGCAAGGTCGTGGCGACGCCTTTGCCAGGTCGGCCTCACGGCCCGAAAGCTCAGAGCGTGGCCCGGATGCCCCCCTCAGAAGCGCACCGGACGGCAGAAGGCCAACTTCCCGGCGTAGCTGGCACTGGCGCCGAGCTGCTCCTCGATGCGCATGAGCTGGTTGTACTTCTCCACCCGCTCACCCCGACAGGGCGCTCCCGTCTTGAGGTGCCCGGTGTCCAGCGCCACCGTCATGTCGGCGATGAAGCTGTCCACGGTCTCCCCGGAGCGGTGGGAGACGAAGGCGCCCCACCCGTGGAACTGGGCCAGCCGCGTGGCCGCGATGGTCTCGGTCAGGGTGCCGATCTGGTTGAGCTTGATCAGGGCCGAGTTGGCGATGTCCTCCTCGATGGCACGGGCGATGATGGCCGGATTGGTGCAGAAGATGTCGTCGCCGACCAGCTCGATCGTGGCACCCAGCGCGCGGTTGAGGACCTTCCAGCTCTCCCAGTCGCTCTCGGCCAGACCGTCTTCCAAGAGGCAGATCGGATAGTCCGCCACCATCGACTCGTAATAGCCCACCATCTCCTCGCTGGTGAGCTGGCGGCCCTCGCTCTTCAGGTCGTACTTCCCGTCATGGAAGAACTCACTGGGAGCCGGATCCATGGCGATCCCCACGTCAGCTCCGGGCCGCAGCCCGGCCTTCTCGATGGCGGACACGATCAGGTCCAGGGGCTCGCGATTGGACTTCACGTGCGGCGCAAAACCACCCTCGTCGCCGACCCCCACCGTGAGACCCTTCTCGATCAGGATCCCCTGCAGCGCACGATAGATCTCGCTGCTCCAGCGGACTGCCTCACGGAAGTCGGGGGCGCCATACGGAGCGATCATGTACTCCTGAATGTCCGCCCCCTGGCCGTGGGCGTGCACCCCGCCGTTCAAGATGTTCATCATCGGCACCGGCAGGCGGGTCGCCCCGGGACCTCCGAGGTACTGGTACAGGGGACGGCCGCTGGCCTCGGCGGCACCGCGGGCGCAGGCCATCGACACACCGAGGATGGCGTTGGCGCCGAGGCGGCCCTTGTTGGGTGTCCCGTCGAGGGCGATCATCCCCGCGTCGACCTCGGCTTGGGCGCTCGCATCCATGCCGAGGAGGCCGGGAGCGATGGTCTCCTCGATTCCGGCCACGGCTTTGAGGACACCTTTACCACCGAAGCGATGTGGATCGCCATCGCGGAGCTCCACCGCCTCGCGACTGCCCGTGGATGCCCCCGACGGCACCCCGGCGCGGGCCCTGATCCCGCAGGCCAGATCCACCTCCACCTCCACGGTGGGGTTCCCGCGCGAATCGAGGATCTCGCGTCCATGGATTCGAGTGATGGTGGTGTCCACTTCGCTCCTCCCGTACCGTCAGGTACGCACACACTGAGGGCGCTCACTCCCGGGCTTGCTGCCGAGAGTCTCACCCAATATCGTTTGCGCCGGCATCATCGTAGGTCGGCAAGGCTCCGGTGCTCCTGACCGTTGCGCCCGCCGTGAGCCACTTCACCAATCCTCCACGTTCACCATCGGGATCTCTCCCGGGGGTGACACAACAGCATCCCTCAGAAGCCATCGGCCCAGTGGGCGGTTGGTGAGGAGCAGGCTTCACTGCTCAGCCATCGATGATACGCCCGGCCGGCCCGGGCGGTCCGGGGTCGGCTCGCCGTAGCCGCCCCGCCGAGGGCGTCCGCCTCGTCGCTCGCCCCGACTCCGTCTCCGCAACCGGTTTTGGTAGAGTCGCCTGACCGGCGATGAGGCTCGCCGTGGCGCCGTTGGCGCCTGCAGTGCTCCCTACGAGCTGATGGCCTCTGACCACCATCTCTCGTGGAGGTTAGGGTGCTGCCAGCCATCCCGGGCCAGAGCGGAAGCACGTACTCGCCGCTGCAGCCGGCCCGTGCGTTGCCCTCATCGTCGTCATGGTCATGACGCCGCTTCTCGAGGCCGTCCTCGACATCCGCCCTGCGGGCCGCGCCCCAGCGCGACCCTCGCCGCTCCACGCCGGCCTCTGCCATCCGATGACCTGTTGGGCGCAGCGCGCTCGTCTGTCACATCCGACGAGTTGCGTTGCAACGCAGAGACCAGAGGAAAGGAGGTGAGTAACGAATGACCGGTACACGGATCAACCCCGATTGGACAGGCGGGGCCAGCGTCTTCGCGGTGAGCGAAGATCGCCTGCCGACGATCCCCGACTGGAGGGGACTACCCGCTCAGGCCCATTTCACTTCTCATGTGGCGCGGGTCGTGGCTCAACTGGATCGGCCCGCCCGCGAGCGGCTGATCCAGGCGCTGCGCCTGGACTCCGCCGTCTGAAGCTCTACCGGCGTCGCGGCTCTCGCCGTGCCGCCGATGCGACGGAGGGGCCGGGGGTCACCACCCCTGGCCCTCGTCGCGACCAGCGTGAAAGTCAGGGAGGCAGCCTGCGTGTGAGGCTATGACTCCGTCTCGGCAACCGGCCAGCCGCGCGCGCCGTCGCCATAACTCCACCTTGGCCATCGCCGGTTCGAAGGCGTCTCCCTCGTCAGTTTCTCCGACCAGGTCCGCTCACTTTCGCCCAGCACCGTCACTGCGCTTGCCCATACTGAACTCGGTGCTGCCGGAGAAGCGGCGCGCTAGCACTGCGCTGCCCGCCAGGAGCGCCAGGCACTCGATTGCGGCCCCCTCCTCGTCAGGACTTATGCGCCCACTGTGCAGCGCCTCACGCTTCAACGCGTAAATGCGCATATCCTCCGACAGGCGCACCATGGTCGCCCCCAGCCGCTGTACAACCGTGCGCGCACCCGATGTTTCGATGCCGCCGTTGACGACGAGCAGGGCGTGATGCAAGCACAGTGACGGGGCCGGGGCGGAGGGCAAGGACGTGTCGAGTGATTTGACGAGCGCTTGAACAAGGTCGCGTTCAGTGGTCTGCAGCGTGTTGCACCCGGGGCAGCGGTCGGGCTCAACCGCGAGTCCGGCAACTCCGAGCAAGATCTCCTCCCGATCGCGGCCGCTCTGGCCGAGACCGAGGAGCGTCTCGCCGACCGCTGCGGCCAGCCTCGCGTAGGCCGCGGCCATGCCGAGGGGCGAGGCTAGGTCCGAGAAGACCCACGTATGAAAGGCGCAGAACCCGCCATTGGCCACGTGCTCTGCCTGTCGGATTGGGTCGGTCGCCAGCTCATACTGCGCGTGGGCAAGGAAGTCGAACTGGGACCGGCTGAGGCCGGAGCAGACAACGCAGCGAGTGCGCGCGCGCCGCCCTCCCTCCAGGCCAACCCCAGGCTGCGGTGCTGGCAAGGGTTCCCCTTCCGGCCGCCCCTCAGGCGCGGATCCCAATTCATCGACCGCGCTCCGCAGCCGGACGAGGCGCCGCTGCATCTCCTCGAGCCGGCGAGCGTGTCGCTGCGCCTGAGAGGGATCGGCAGCAATGAGGCGCTCTGCCACCATGCCTGCTCGCGACGGCAACTCTTCGGACACCGTGGCCAACCAGTTGTCGAGATCGCTGTCCACGTGGACCTGGAGTTCCCTGCAGTATCCGTCGACCGCGCCACTGAGCCACTGGAGTGCGTCCGCATACCACGCACTGCGTCCGCGCCGCAGCAATGCGCGGCGGCGGGGTGGCGCGAGGTCGAGTGACCAGACGAGCTGGGGCGAGGTCAGGGGTGGCGGCAGGATGCTGGGCCCACCAGACCACTCGGGAGGTGAGGGGACGCCGAACTCAGCGGCTGCGGCGGCTTCGACAAGTCGATCCACCCACTGAAAAGGGCCGAGGGTATCGACGGTGATGGACACAAGGCGCTGTCGAACGCGGTCCAGGCACTCGTCGCGCCATGCTCGGAGCGCTGGTACGGCCGCGGCGGCGAGAGCAGCGGAGAGGTCCTCCACGCCCCCGGCCTGCGCGTGCGGGGAGGCCGGCTCGCTGAGGGCATCGAGGGCGCGCACGAGCCGGTCACTCAGCTCCGCCGCCCAGCGCCGACGCTGGGCCAGGAGGGCGGCATCGATCTTGATGGCTTGGCGCAGCTCTGTCGCCCGCCGGCGGGCCTCGGCAATAACCTCGTCGCGCCGGACACCGAACCGCGCGCGCGCCTGGCCCCCATCGCGAGCCGGATCTCCCGCCATCACCGCCACGTCCGCGGACATGCGCGTCCGTCCCACCAGCCGCTCGGCACGATCACACGCCCGGCGGAGCAAATCTCGCGCCTTGTGACGGGTCAGGTAGTCGACGAGCGCCGCCTCGAAGGCTGCCATGCCGGTGTGGGCGAGCCGACCGGGATCTGAGGCCTGCTTGGCCCTGAGGCCCTCGAGTGCGGAGAGGGGGAAGATGCCAACCGCGGCGCCAGAGGCCTGCTCAGCCGCCTGGCTGCGAACGAAGGCGAGGGCTGCCTCGGCATCCGCCCCCTCCACGAGATCGATCTTGTTGACCACCAGGAAGACCGCCAACCCATGCTCCAGGGCCTGCTGAAGGAGATCGACCTCGGCCTCCGTCATCGGGGAGTCGACGCTGGTCACCAGGATGGCGGCGTCCGTCTGAGGAAGGAAGCGCTGGGCGGCCTCGGTGTTGGCTCGGATCGCCGAACCGACCCCCGGAGTGTCGACGAAGTTGAATCCCAGCCGCAGCACCTCAGCCGGAAGCTCCACGTCGATACCGGCGACATCTCCCGACCGTCCGGCGAGCCCGGCGACGTACTCGGCGACTGCTGCGATCCCCACCTCGAAGGGAAGTCCGCCGCCCTCCCGATGAACCAGGGCCCGGGGGCGGCTACCGAAGCGAACGCTGGTCACCAGCGAGGTGGTGGGCCGAGGTCCGGTGGGCAGGTAGGGGTGGCCCATGACGGCATTCATCAGGGTGCTCTTGCCGCGACTGAACTGTCCGAGGACAGCCACATCGAAGCGATCCGTGGCGAGACGAGCCAGCAGATCACGCACCTCCTGCTCAAGATGCTCATCGCGCCGCTCCCGTGCCACAGCGATGAGGTCGCGGAGGGTGTCGGCGAGGTCCAGCTTCAGCCGCTGATACGCACGAAGGCCGCGAGATGGGGGGTCAGGTTCGGCCACTGGCGACCCCCTCAGTGAGACCCTCAACTCCCCCTGCGAGGGTGTCCACAAAGTACGTCTCGCACGCCTCGTCGAGTAGCCCCGGTGTCATCTGTGCCTCGATCTCCAGGTAGCGGCAGAGGTGAATGACGTGGTCGACGAGGTCCCGAGGATGCGAGCCATGAAAGTCGCGCCCCTTGGCCAGGTAGTGGCGCTCTATCACGTAGGTGATCACGTCCTCGGAGCTGGCGAGAGCATGCTGGGCGCACGCGCGGCGCCAGATCTCCCGGAACTCCTCGGCGGTCGGATCCGGGACGTGGACCTTGTAGCGGACCCGGCGGAGGAAAGCCTCGTCGATCAGCTCATGGGGGTTCAGGTTGGTGCTCAGCATCAATAGGCAGGTGAAGGGCACCCCCACGCTGGTCCCGGCGCGAGCGATGTTGACGTAGTCGACCCGATTCTCCAGGGGCACGATCAGCCGGTTGAGCAGCTCACGGGGGGACATGTGCTGCTGCCTGCCGAAGTCGTCGACGAGGAGGAGCCCGCCATTTGCCTTGAGCTGCAGCGACGCCTCGTAAAAGCCGAGGGTGGGATCGAAGGCCAACTCCAGCATGCGGGGGCTCAGCTCTCCCCCCGCCTTGACCGAGGGCCGGGCCGCGAGCTGCCAGCGGGCATCGTGAGGAGGCAGCTCCCGCTCAATCGGCGTGTGATAGACGGGGTCGAAGAAGCGGATGACCTCGCCGTGCGCATAGAGGGCGTGCGGGATGAAGATGGGCGGCCCCATCAGTCCCGCGCTGGCGTCGGCGATGCTGGTCTTGCCATTGCCCGAGGGCCCGTAGAGGAAGCATGCGTGGCGCGCGGAGATGGCTGGGCCGAGGTGGTCCAGCAATCGCAGGTTGAGGACGAGGTGGGCGAACGCTTCCTGAAGCCGGGCCCGGTTGACGACGACCTCCACCTCGGCCTGACGGGCCGCCATGGCGCTGTAGTCGCCGATCGGCACCGGGGCGGGGCCGGCATACTGGTTGATCTCCAGAAGCTCGCGCGCCCGCTGCCGGCCCGTGGTGGTGATCGTGAACTGCATGCCGGCTTTGATCGGCTCGTTGCCGGTCAGCACGGCCGTCCTCACCCCCGCCGAAGCGCAGTAGCCCTCGTCGGCGAGGAACTTGAGAGCGTTCTCGACGAAGGGGAAGGGAAGGCGCACATGGCGGGCGAGATCGCGACCGAGCATGCTCCCGTTGAAGTAGACGACCTTGAGGACGAGGTCGCAGATGAAGCCAAAGGGGAGTCCAGTCTCTTCCACGCTTCGAGGCATCGGAGGGACGACGAGCGGTCTCGTGGCGCTCACGTTACCGGCTTCAACTTTGCCGGTGTGGGCAGCCCTCTGCGGAGCGCCACGTCGGCGTCGATGAGGTCGGAGACACCGCCCTTTCGAATTGTCATCTCCCCGCCCAGCGCTGACGGCTGATGGGTGGGTCCGTAGCGACCTGGAGTGTCATTTCGCGTTGAGCCCCCGAAGCTCCACCACGAGAAGGTCGAGGTCGCGTCGTCGGCCGATGTGCACCGCCACCTGTTTCGACCTGCCGGCAACGACCGCAGTGAAATCGAGCAACCACGCCCCGCTTCTCCCGCGGACCAGAAAGACGTCGTCGATGCGCAGCAACGGTGCGCCACTCGTGGTCTTCTCCAAGCGCGGTCCCTGAGTGGTGGTCATGCCGGCTGACCAGCAACGGAAGGCGGCATGGGTGACGCGCCCCTCGTCCGCCTGCGGACGGCAACGAGAAGCGGCAGGGCTGCGACCTCGGCGACCAGGGCAAAGGCCACCGCGGCGGGGACCGCCACCGAATACAGGATTCCGATGAGCACGCTGCCCAGGAACCAGGCGATCCCGTAGCCGGCGGTGAAGAGACCGTAGGCGGAGGCCCGACGGGCGGCGGGCACCATGGTGGCGACGGCGGCCGGGATGATCGACTCCTGGACCCCCATCCCGAGACCCCAGAGTGAGGCCCCCACCAGGGCGACCCAGAAGCCACCCAGGAAAGCCAAGGGCGCGTACAGCGCCGAGACGACGGTGAGCGGCAGCAGCACGCCGATCCCGAAGCGGTCGTAGAGGCGCCCGAAGAGGAACGATCCGGCACCGCTCACCGCCATGGCGACCGCGTAGAAGATCGGGATGACGTCCGCGCCGACGACCGACCCCTGGGCGAAGTGGAAGGCGATCAGCGGCCAGTCCGCGAAACCGGCCCCGGCCAGGGCGGCCCCGCCCAGGTAGATCCAGAAGATCCGGGGCAAACCGCGGGTCTGCACGTCGGCGGGCTTGGCAGCCAGATCCTGGGGCCGGGGGTAGACGAACCGGGCGACTCCCACCAGGATCAGGCAGATCCCGGCCGGGATGGCGAGGGTGGCGAAGGCGAACCGGTAGCCGCCGACGCGGAGGGCCAGGATGCCGGCGATGGCGAGCGGCCCCAGCATCGCCCCGAACTGATCGAGGGCCTCGTGGATGCCGAAGACGGTCCCGTAGCCGATGTCGGTCGCGGCATGGGAGAGCATCGCGTCGCGGGGAGGGTTGCGGGTCGCCTTGCCCACGCGTTCGAGAACGATGAGCACCGCGGCAACCGGCCAGCTCGCGGCCAGGGCCAGGAGCGGAACGGAGACCATCTGGATGATGTAGCCGGCGATGGTGATCGGCCAGAACTGATGGGTGGCGTCGGCGAACCGCCCCGACACCAGGCGGAGGCCGTAGCCGAGCAGCTCGCCCAGACCGCTCACCACCGCGATCACCACCGCCCCGGCGCCCAGCGTGCCGAGGTAGGGACCGAGAACGGACCGCGACCCCTCGTAGGTGAAATCGGCGAAGAGGCTCAGGACGCCGATGAGGAGGACGAATCGGATGGCCCGCGAGTGCCCCGCCGATCTCACGGCCCCACGCTCGGCCGGCGGCTCGGGTGGCGTGCGTTCAGTCCCCATTACGTGGCCTCCTATTCCGGTCGGCATCGATCTGGCGCTGCGCCTCCACCCACTCCCGGAAGCCCGGATGCAGGTTGAGCATCTCCATCTCATCAAGTGCAAACCAGCCGGTGGCGTCGGTCTCACGAGCCGCGTGCACCGTCCTTGGCCGTTCCACCTCGGCGCGGACGATCTTGAATTGCCAACCGCCACCGCAGTCCTGGGTTTCCACGCCCCAGATCCGATGCCGGGGAACGGGCCAGATCTCCTCCCCCGCCTCCCGGCGGGCGCCGGACTCGGCCGTCTCGCCCTCGTGCAGGGCCCCACCGGGGATGCCCCAGGTGCCCCCGTGGTCCACGCATCGGGACCGTTGCACCAGCAAGTACAGGTCCTTGCCCTGAGCGCGAACGTAGCGCAGCAGCAGCCCGGCACCACCGTGAGTTCCCCAATGCAGGTGATCGCTCGCGCAGCCCGTCCAGCGGTCGGATCGCGTCCCTCCAGGAGCGTTCATCTCATCGCTCCCCTGAGCAGGAAACGGCCCGCCGGGTCGGTGGCCGTTAGGTCCTCGTGGCAGGCGACGGTGCCCAGGGGGCGGTCCAGCCGCCAGGCCCTGTGGCGGACGAACCGTATCTTGCCGCAGCCGGTCGGGCGCTTGAGCAACACCGGCAGCCGATTGCGGAAGGCCGCTTCGAGGACATCGGCCTCGCGCCACAGTTCGCACGCTTCGGCCACGATGCCGCTCATCGAAGGCGGGGTCGGCTCGCCCGTCGGCGAAGAGGCGCGGCGGGTCTATACAGCCAAAGTCCGTGGGGTCGCTCACGCCAGGACGTCCTCGGCCAACGAGCGCGCAGCCGCAATGAGCCCGCGATCCTCGTCCCAGGTGAGCCGCTCAGCTGCGGCGTCCAAACTCAGCCACACCGCCTGCCGGAAGCCGTGCATCCGTAGGACGACGGTTCCCGATTCTGGGGTCATCAGGAACCAGCGGACCGTCTTCTCGATCGGCAGACCCCCGCTCTTGTAGACGTAATGAGTCGATTGCAGCGGGCGCATGATGCGTGCGCGCAACCCCGTCTCCTCCGCCACCTCACGGGTCGCCGCCCGGGAGTACGGCTCTCCTCTCTTGAGCTTGCCCTTGGGGAACACCCACTCGCGGCTCGTGTTCTCGAGGACGAGGACCCGACCGTCGTCAACGACGACACCTCCCGCAGAGATCTCCTTGAAGCGCATCACTCATCCTCCCTCGGGTGCAGAGCGCGCCATGTCGAATCCAGGCCTTGCCCCAGCCGGTCGGCCAACCTGGCCAGCTCGATTGCGGGCTGGCCTAGGCCACGACTGCCCAGTGCCCGCTCGGTGCGCTCGGTCTGGTCGCCGTACGCCATCAGCGCGGCTTGTCCGATGAGCTCGGCGTGGTAATCGAGCAACTGCATCAGCCGTGTGCGCAGGGGCTCTCCCAGCGGAAGCTGCCGCACCCTGTCAGCCATCCGCTGGAAGTCCGAGGCCGCACGCTCACCGGTCCTGGCCGGCTCCGGGCCCTCAGTGCCGGGCTGGTCACCGGTGGCCACGACGGCCGCTGCCAGGGGCAGCAGCACCGCCACTTCGCGAACCACCTCTAGGAGCTCAGCCCGAGCCCACGGTGCCACGAGTCCCGCCAAGCCCTCAGGGGAAAGCACCAGCATTTCCTCTGTCATCTCGCGGCGCCTCGGTCATGAACATCGCCCGTGTGGGGCAGAACGGGTAGAGCCTGAGATAGCGCGGCATCAGGCATGGCCCCTCCCCTTTCCGCTCCGCACATCATCCGACTGGCGGTGCACTTCGACCCATTCCCGGAAGCCTGGATGCAGGTTGAGCAGCTCCATCTCATCAAGTGGAAACCAGCCGGTGGCGTCGGTCTCGCGCGCCGCGTACACCGTCCTCGGGCGCTCCACCTCGGCGCAGACGATCTTGAATTGCCAACCCCCACGGCAATCCTGGGTTTCCACGCCCGAGATCCGATGCCGGGGAACGGGCCAGATCTCCTCCCCCGCCTCGCGGCGGGCGCCGGACTCCGCCGTCTCGCCCTCGTGCAGTGCCCCACCGGGGATGCCCCAGGTGCCCCCGTGGTCCACCCATCGGGAACGCTGCACCAGCAGGTACAGGGCCTTGCCCCGCTCGGGGACGTAGCGCAGCAGCAGCCCAGCGCCACCGTGGGCTCCCCAATGCAGGTGGTCGCTCGCGCAGCCAGTCCAGCGGTCGGATCGCGTCCTGCCCGGAGCATTCATCTCATCCCTGCCCCCGGCTCGGCCACACCGCCCCAGAGCAGGTGGGCGGCGCGAGCCCACGCCTGCGTCCTCGGGTCGCCCGACGCACCACCGCGCAGCGATGCGTACCAGCTATCGATCTCGGCCTCCGCGATGCGAAGACGGCCTTGCATGTCCTCGGCCAGCCAGTCGCTCACCTCCTTCGGCGCCTCACGAAGAGCGATCCACAGGTGCGGGCCGCAGAGCCCTTCGCTCGCCTGGTACGCAGAACGACCCCGGCCATCGTGAAGAAGCTCCACCACGTCCGCGACCGCTACGACGGCGGCGGCACTGCCCGCTGCGCAGAACTGGCAGCGATCCGGCCGATCCACGGGCTGCGCCTCTGCGGGCAGTCGGCGGCCACGCTGGAAGGCAAAGGACCATGGCGCACGCCAGCGGCGTCGCAGCCCCTGGCGAAACCCCTCCAGGGTCGCAACCTGGCGTCGGGCGAGGAACTCCAGGGTGACTCCCAGGTGCGGATCGCGACTGGCAAGAAGCATCGCAAGATGAGGTCCGCAAAAGCGACGGTGGATCAGGGCCGTCAGCGTGGCCGCTTCGTGATAGTTCTCGCGGAGGAACCAGCCGACCGACGAGGCCCCCGCCTCACGGCGGGCGTTGCAGGCCGTGCAGCCGGTGCCCTCGAGGCGCCACAGCAGGGATGCGGGATCGCTGACGTCGTCGGCGTCACCGGGAGCGGCGTGCTCACCAAGAGATCTGCGCGGCGTCACAGGCGTGCGCGCTCGTAGAGGGTGAGCAGAGCATCCGGCAGCCTGCGAGCCTCGCTGACGACCGTCCACGAAGCAGGACCGCACATACGGGGAAGGTACTGATTGGCGGTCACATCGACATCCAGGCAGTACGGCCGGACTCCGCGGGCCCGCGCCTCCAGCCAGGCCCGCCGCGTGTCCTCGACAGCGTAGGCACCACCATACCCATCGGTGTCGAAGGGCATGCCGTCGGTCACCAGGAGGAGTATCCGGTGGCGCCGTGCCGTGGCAGCCAAACGGACCGTCACGTGCCGCAGCGCCGGGGCGATCCGCGTGTAGCCGGAGGATCGAAGGTGGGCGATCCTATCGACCGCTGCCGGATACGGCTCATCGAAGTCCTTGACCCGGAGCAGCTCGCAGCGCAGCCGGGAGCGACCGCGAAACCCATAGAAAGCGAAGGTGTCTCCGACGGCCTCGAGGGCGGCTCCGAGGAGAAGGAGCGCGGTCTTCTCGATCTCGAGGGTCACACCGAACACCGACTCGCTGAGATCGACGACCACGGCGACCGCGGCATCCGCCTGGGGAACGACCCGCGACATGAAGACTCGGTCCGTGGCGAAGCGGTGCCCGCCAGCCTCCGCCCGGGCCTCCACCACCGCCTCCAGGTCCAGCTCCTGGCCGTCCGGTTCACGCCGGTTCCAACGGCTGGAGACGCGGTAGCGTTCGAACGCCCGTCGAATCCGTCTGACCGAGGCCGGTGTTGCGGCATCGGACGAGCGGGGAGCGGCGGGAGCGTCAGCAACCGGCTGCTCGAAGACCGCGCACCAGTGCGACAGGTAGCCGCTCCGCCCGGCGTCCCACTCGTCGTACCAGGCCGTGGGCTCCATCGACCCAGACATCGCGGTGCGGGCAGGGTCGGTGGATACGGTTCCCAAGCTCTCGACGCCGCCCTCGACAGGGGCTTCGCTGTCGGATCGGGCCGGCACCGAGACGAGGAAGCGCCGGCCATCGGCTGCGGCGAGCTCAAAGAGGCCGCGGCGGGCGGGCGTGCCACCCGGGGCCTCCACGACGGCGCGGTCCTCGTCCCTCTCGCGCAGTGACCTCCATGTCGCCTGATACCACAGCCGACCGCTTGGAGGTGGTACCGGGGGCAGCGGCACCGGGCCTCCATGGCTGGACAACCAGGTCTCCCACGCCGCCGACCAGGAGCGGTAGGCGGCGCCCAGCTCCGGAGGTGTTGACCCGGCGGCCATCTCACCTCCGAGGATCAGGTCGAGGAACCGATCACCCGAGGCGCTCCCGCCCGACTGTCCCGCCCACCCGCCGCCGGGCGTGACGGGACGCAGGGCGTCGTACACCTTGCCGAGCCCCTCGAAGTGCCTCCGCACCCACGCCTCGGCCTGCAGGCTGGCCAGCAGCTCTTCCCACGCCCCTCGGCTTTTCCCGGCCGACGCGGCCAGCGGGCCCGACCCCACCCTGGCGGCGTGCAGGGCTCTCACCAGGTGGGCCGGAAAGGGCAGCCACTCGCGCGGCAGGCACACCGTCTCCCCGTCGCCGGCGAGCGTCCGCCCCCATCTCACCGCCTGCCGGCGCCCGAGCAGGGCGTGCAGGGTGATCTCCAGCCGCCGCAGGACGGCGTCCGGCTCGGAGCCAGCTCTCACCTCAGGATCGCCTCCACCACGGCCTGGATGGCCGCGAGCAGGTCGGGGTCGTCGGTGAGCGGCTCCGCGATAGCGGCCCGGCAGGCGTCCACACTGGGCACGCCGGACTGGATCAGGGTGGCGGCGTAGATCAGCACGCGCGTGCTCGCCCCCTCCTCGAGCCCCTCCTCCACTAGCCTCCGGATACTGATGCCCAGCCTCACGAGGCGAGCAGCCATGGGGCCGTCGATCCCGGTCTCGTGCTCGATGATCTCGGCTTCGACGTCCGGATCCGGATATCCCAGTCCGATGCTCACGAAGCGCTGACGGGTGCTCTGCTTGAGGTCTTTGAGAGCGCTCTGATAGCCGGGATTGAAGGAGGCGACGAGCATGAACTCCGGGGGTGCCTCGAGCACCGTCCCCAGCTTCTCGATGGGCAGGATGCGGCGGTCGTCGGCCAGGGGGTGGATGACAACCACGATGTCTCGCCGCGCCTCCACCACCTCGTCGAGGTAGACAAGGGCTCCTTCGCGCACACCTGTGGTGAGCGGCCCATCGGACCAGGCCGTCTCACCGCCCCGGAGCAGGAACCGGCCCACCAGGTCGGTCGCCGTCAGATCCTCGTGGCAGGCGACCGTGATCAAGGGGCGACCCAGCCGCCAGGCCATGTGACGGACGAACCGGGTCTTGCCGCAGCCGGTCGGGCCCTTGAGCAGGATCGGCAGCCGATGACGGAAGGCCGCTTCAAAGAGCTCGGCCTCACCCCCCTGTCTGCGGTAGTAGGGCTCGGCGGTTCCGCGCCGGAGCTCGTGCCCTTCGGCCACGCGGTCGCTCATGGAGTGTGTGCGACGGCTCGGCGGTCGGCGAGGAAGCGTGAGGATCGGATCCGGCCGGGGGCCGCGAACCCAGTCACGTCGCGGTATTCCCGGACGACGCGCGCGCAGCCGCGATCAGCTCGCGATCCTCCTCCCAGGTGAGCCGATGAGCTGCATCCTCGAGGCCCAGCCATATCGCCTGGCGGAACCGTTCCACGGGCATGACGACAGTTCCCGATTCCGGCGCCATCAGGAACCAGTGGACCGTCTTCTCGATCGGCTGACCTCCGCTCTGGTAGACGTAGCAGGTCAACTGCAGGGGGCGCACGACGCGCGCACGCAGTCCCGTCTCCTCCGCTACTTCGCGGATCGCCGCGCCGGAATAGTGCTCTCCCCGCTCGAGCTTGCCCTTGGGGAGCACCCACTCGCCCCTCGCGTTCTCGAGGACCAGCACCCGATCACCGCTGACCACGACACCTCCGGCAGCGATCTCCTTGATCCGCATCAGTCGTCCTCCGTCCCCTGCAGGCTGCACAATGCCGAATCCAGGTCCCGGGCCAGCTGGGCCAGCTCGATCGCAGGCGGCCCCAGGCCGCCTCTGCCTCGGCCCCGCTCCTGGCGTTCGGTCCGCTCGCGGTACGCCATCAGCGAGGCCTGCCCGATCAGCTCGGCGTGATAGTCGAGCAGCCGAGCGATCCGCGAACGCAGCGGCTCCTTGACCGGAAGGCTCCGTACCCGTCCCGCCATCCGGATGAAGGCGGAGGCCACCAGCCCGGCGCTCTTGGCCGGTTCGGTCGCCCGGATCCCCGGCACGTCGCAGGCAGCCACCACGGCTTCCGCAACCGGCAGCAGCGCCGCCGCCTCCCGGAGCACGGAGAGGAGCTCCCCCCGCGCCTGTGGCGGCACGAGCTGCGCCGTCCTCTCCAGAGAGAGAGCCGTCAGCTCGCTGCTCATGCCCCACCGGCGGAGAGCGCTGACACAGCGAGATTCCCGTCACCCAGGATCCGCTCGTAGAGGTCCTTTCCATAGCTGGTCGGCAGTGGCTCGGCGGGCAGAATCCGGAAAGTGCGCGATCCGTCCGCGTGCCTCTCGGCCCGCAGGAAGAGGACGTTCCCCGATGGCTGCTGGTGGTATCCGCGTGCCAGCTCAAAGAGGTGGGTCACGAGGAACACCCGGACGTCGGCCTGGAGGAGCGCGCCGATCACCTCCCGCCCGATCTCCGACCCCTCCCATTCGTTGGTCGAGGCGAACGACTCGTTGCACAGCAGGACGGATCTCGGCCCGATGCGATCGGCGATCCGGCTGAGGCGGCGGAGCTCCTCGTCGAGCTTGCCGCTCTCCATGGTGGCATCCTCCTCACGCTTGAAGTGCGTGAAGAGGCCGTCGCACACGGCGCCCGCAAAGCTCTCCGCCGCCACGAACATCCCGCACTGCATCATCAGGTAGGCGAGTCCCACGCCGCGCAGGAAGGTGGACTTGCCTCCCTGGTTGGCTCCGGTGATGATCACGAGCTGCGCGTCGTCCGCCTCGATGTCGTTGCCAACCACTCTCGGGTGAACATGGAGAGTGAGGCAGACGTCGTACAGTCCCCGGCTGGAGGGCGCCGCCTCTCCGGCTGCCCGGCATTCCGGCATGCAGACCGGCTCCCCCTTCTGCCCCAGGTGGTAGCGCAGGTTGAGGCAGCCGACGTAGAACCCTAACTCGGCCTGCAGCACGCTGAAGAAGCCGAGGATGTGGTCGGCGGCACGCGCCAGCACCTCGGCCACACGGTTGATCCCTCTCCCGCGAAGCTGACCGAGCGTCTGGAGGCCGCTCTCATCGCGCTCCGCGACCTCGAAGCTGTATCCCGTGGCGTGCCGGGGCAGGATGCGATCGCGCCAACGTCGGGAGTCCTCGAAGGGCCGGCGCAGCGTGTGGGCGGTCCCCGCGTTGCCCTCGCCCAGCTCGGCGCTGATCAGAACGCCCTTGCGGAACCGCAACTGCCGCAGCTGGTCCTCGAGGGCGGTGAAGTAGGCATCGTCCAGCTCGCTCTGAAGCATCCGGACGAACCGGGTCAGCCCCTCCGACCGAAACGCGGCGCCGTGCTCGTCGGCGATTCGCCGGAGCAGCCGCAGGGCGCGCAGAAAGTGCTCCATCACGTCGGTCGAGCGGTGCAGTATCGACTGGGGCGTCTTGGAGAAGACGCCCCAGATCTTCTTCTCTCCCGCCACCGCCTCCTTGGCGAGGTCGTACATCTGCCGGACCACCGCCGCCTGCTCGAGGCAGTCGCGGAGAATCGCCTGCCGGTACCGGATCGCCTCCGGGTCCGTGAGGCTCGAAAGAACGGCCTTGGCGACCACCTCGTGCAGGAAGCGATCTCCCCCCGACATGGCCTGGAAGAGGGTCTCCAGGTCCAGGTCCTGGATCAGGTAACCGGCGTTGGAAGGCGACCGCGCTGTGATCTCGAAGTCGCGGTCCCGGTCCATCAGGAGCGGCCTCATCCGCCGATCCTCGTCTTCAGGGTCTCGAACGTCAGCCCGTACTTCTCGGCGATGGCGCGGGCGTAGGCGCGACCGTCGGCGGGCTGCCTCACGACCTTGAAGGTGCGCCGGGCCGGATCCTCGGGGACCACCGTGCTCACCACGCTGACGATCCCCGGTCCGACCGTGGTCAGCTCGTCGATGAAGGTCACGTAGACGGCGAGGAGACCGCGGTCGAGCAACCTCCGGAGGACCTCGCGACCGAGAAAGCGCGCGTCGTCGACCGTGGTTGCGGCCAGGCTCTCGTTCATGATCACGACGCTGTCACCGGTGGCGCGGTCGAGGATGTCCTTGACTCGGATCAGCTCATCCTCCAGCTTGCTCCGAAGGTCCGCGACCTCCTCCTCCTTCTCGAAGTGCGTGAACACCTGATCGCAGAGGAAGAGGCGCGCTTTCCCTCCCGGTACCGGACACCCCAGGCGGCAGAGGTAATGCAGCTGGCCGAAGGTCCGGGCAAAGGTGGTCTTGCCCCCCTGGTTAGGACCGGTCACGACGAAGATGCGCTCGTCCTTCTCCAGAAAGAGGTCGTTGCAGACGACCGGTTTCTGCATGGCCACGAGCTTGCTGGCCAGGGCGAGATCGTAGGTGTCGGTCGCCGTCACCTCCTTGGAGCGACGCGCGACATCCGGGTAGCAGAAGGGCAGGCCGGCTGCGCTGAGAGGCGCCATGGAGTCCAGCCAGGCGAGGTAGAACTGGATCTCGCGATCGAAGCGCTGGATGACGGGATCGAGGTAGCCGCGACGACCCTCGTGGTAGGCACGCAGCTTCAGGAAGACGTCGGGATGCAGCTGCGCCACGAGGTCGAGGATGCTCGCCTCGACGTGGTCCATATCCGCGAAGTCGCGGAAGGCGACCAGATAGTCCTTGGTGACACCGCGTTCGAATCTCCGGAAGACCTCCCCCACCTCGGCGCTGTAGTCGGGTTCGCCGCCGTAGCGGTCGACCCGGACACGCCTGCCGTCAATGCGGATCGAGTACCTCACTCCGGCGAGCTGCTCCTTCAGCTCCGCCGCTTCGGTGCCGGGTCCGCGAAACCCGTCCGACCTGACGTAGGCGGCGAGGTAGTCGCGGAGCCACAGGAAGCCGCGTGACCGCAGATCAAGGGTAGTGAGTTGTGCGGCGAGGGAGGCAACGGCTTGGCCGTACACCTCGACGGCGGCCAGGAACCAGCTCGCCCGCTGGTACTCGTGGCGGAGGCTGTCCACGCGAGCCAGGTGCTCGCGCATCGTGCCCATCCCACGAGCGAAGGCTTCCACGGCCTGGCGCGGCGGCCCCAGCTCGAGGTCCTTGAACACCTCGTGCCGGTAGGCGATGGCGTCGATGTCAGTGAGCGGCCGGTAGAGGAACGGCATGAGGTTGTACGACTCGCGGCCGGCAACCGTGGCCGCGAACACCTGGTCCAAATTGAGGTCAGCAAGGCAGGCCGGCGTGGTGTCGTCTTCGGTGGCGCCGTTGGGGGCGGCGAAGAGGATGCTGTGGAACCCCGTCGTCGAGGTGGCCGGGATCGGAGCGGCGTGGACGCGCGCACTCATGGCCGCCTCTTCCCCCCTGCAGGGCGGGCGCGGGCTGTGCCGATCAGCCAGGGTCGCAGGCATCCGGCCACCAGATGGGGCGGGAACTGCGGGCCCGGGCCTCCAGAGCGTGTCACCAATCTTCCACCGTTCAAACGTCGGTAGAAGCCATCAGCCACACGGCACTGCGGAGGCGGGCCTCATCGCCCCTACGGGCAGTCTACCTCGGCTGCCACCCGGGGCCGACTCGAAGAGGTCCGGTCGCGCCGGGGCACCTGAGGTACCGGCGGGACGGCTGGTATCCTATCGCCATCCCAGCGTTGAAGGGCGGGTGACGTGGTGCCCCGCTTCCCTCGGCGCCCCGGCGATGGGTCTCGCCGCCACCGGCCGTCCAGCCTGATGGGCCCTGACAGAACACCTTGATGGGAACCCACCCGATGACGCGAGACGGTCTCCTGAGTTGCCTGAGGAGTCTGGCCGAGCTCGACCTTCTCCCGGTGGACCAGCGGCGCCTCGCCGCCGAGGCCGCCGAGAAGCTCGCCGACTCCGTCGTCTACGTCGCCGTCATCGGCGAGTTCAAGCGGGGCAAGAGCAGCCTGATCAACGCCCTCCTCGGTGATGAGGTCCTCCCCACGGGCGTCACCCCGGTCACCGCGGCGCCCACCCTGGTGCGCTTCGGCAAGGTGCCGCGGGCGACGGTCCGCCTCTCCGACGACACCGAGATTCCGATCGGGGTGGCGGAGCTCTCCGACTACATCACCGAGACCGGCAACCCAGGCAACCGACGCGGCGTCCGGGAGGTGGTGGTCGAGCATCCCTCGCCGCTGCTCGGGCCGGGGATCGTCCTGGCCGACACCCCAGGGACCGGCAGCGTTCACGCCCACAACACCGAGTCCACGGCAGCGTTCCTGCCCCGGGTGGACGTCGCGCTGCTGGTGCTGAGCGTCACCGCGCCCCTCTCCGAAGCGGAGGCCCATCTCCTCACGGCGGTCGGGGAGACGGCCGCCCGCGCCGCCATCTGCCTCAACAAGGTCGACCTGCTGAGCCCGGAGGAGCTGACCGAGTCGCTCGACTTCGTCACCGCTCAGATCGATGCCCTGACCGGCGGGATCAGGATGCCTGTCTTCCCCGTCTCGGCGCGGGCGGCTGCATCCCCAGGCGATGACGGCGGTCTCGGCGCCGTCCGCCGGTTCCTCTCCGATGTCATCGTCCACGAGCGCGAGCAGGTCGTCGGCGGCCGTGCTCGAAAGGTCGCCGACGGCCTCGTCAATCTGGCAGACGCCGCCATCCGCCTGGAGCGCGCCGCCTCCTCCCGGCCGGCAGAGGAGGCGAGAGCCGCACGCGTCGCCTTTGCCGGAGCCCAGGCAGCGCTGGCGACCGACGCCGGCGAGGCGGTGACCCTTCTCCTCGCCGCCTGCCGCCGCACCGAGACCGAGGTCATCGAGCCCCGCGCCCAGGAGCTCCGCGACAGCTTGCCGCCGACGCTCCTCAGGGGATCGGACGAGGCGTGGGAGCCGGCCCTGGATCGGGCAGCCCCGAGATGGGCCCGAGCGGTCGAGGCTGAGCTCTCCGCCGCCCTGGCCGATCCCCTCACCCGTCACGCCGACCGGCTCCAGGAGCGGCTGGAGCGTTTCGTCCAGAGCGCGGGGGCGGCTTTTGGGGTCGAGCTGCCGCCGCCGGCGGACGTTCGCCAGGATCTGAGCATCCCCCCCATCCGGATCGAGACCGTGGAGGAGCCGGGGGCGGTCGCCATGGGGGTCCGCCAGCTGCGCCAGCACGTGCCCGGCGCCCTCGGACAGCGCTGGCGGAAGCGCGACCGGCAGAAGCGCGCTGCGGAGGACGCTGATCGGCTCGCCGGGCGGCTGCGCTACGCGTCAGTCCAGGCCGTCGACACAGCAGCGCGGGCGTGGGCAAGCGACATCGACACGGGTTGGCGCTCCCTCAGCGAGTCCTTGGGGAGCGCGGTGGTGCGAGCTGAGCAGGCTGCCGGCTCCAGCACCGAAAGCACGTATCTCATCGACATGAGCGCGCAGGTCGCCGCCATCCGGGAAGCGATGAGCGAGGAGCCCGGGTAAGCGGAGCCCTTCAAGGAGATCCACGAACGGCCCACCTCAGGATGACAGACCAGGAACCGTTCGGTCAACTGCTCCTCGCCGACCGCGACCAGCTGCGCCTAATCCTCGAACACGGCATTCGGCGCCTCATCGAGCTGGAGGCCAGCGCACGGATTAACTACGCCAGCGGTTCCAAAAGCCGACTGACTGCGAGGCATCAGTTCGTACACGCATAGATGCTGACGCGCGCTACCGCCCCCGCCCGTCCAGCCTGGCCGGGCGGTGCTCGCCCGCGGCAGAAGCTCCCGGGCGAACGATCGTCGGCCGCACCCAGATGAGACGCTCGCGCGGGGTCCCGACAGTCCGTCCATACTGCCCGACCTGGCAGGGCACCTTCTGATTCCCTGGTCGTCACCCACCCGTTCCACCCGCTTGCCGGCCGGCACCTGAGCATCGTCTTCGAGCGGCGGTACCGAGCTCATGGCCTGGTCTTCATCTGCGAGGACGGAGCCAGCGGCACCCTCACCCTACCGGCCGACTTCACCGACCTCGGTCCGCCAGCCAGCGACCGATCCCTCAACGTCGAGGTCCTCGTCGAGCTGGTGGCGGTGATCTCGGCCCTCAGGGGCTGCTAGCTTGCTCCGCAAGCCCACTCAGCCGTGGGTCTTTAGTTGGCCTCGACGACGAAGCTGCCTGCCATCCCCTCCTCGGCGTGACCGGGGACGGGGCAGAGGTACTCGTAGGTCCCGGCGTTGGTGGCGGTGAAGCTGAGCGTTCCGGTGTGCATCCCGGCAGAGGTGGCGTCGCCGAGGAACCAGAGCGCCGCGCCCGAGAAGGCGGGCGCCGCCGCCATCATCGGCATCGGTGACGACGCCGCACCGGTATTCGCGGTGACCACCAGGCCGTGGGCCATGTCGGTATCCGCGTTGACGAACTGGATGGTGACCTGGGCTCCCTGGGGGACAACGACGGCGGGATCCACCATGCCGGCGATCTCGAAGTTCTCCTGCGGCATCGAGGGGCTTGCCAGCACTGTGAAGCTGACGCTCTTCCCGCTGAAGGTGAGGCGGTACGCCGACACCTCGGCGACGGCGCCCGACGGGACGGCCTCACCAAGCCTGGTCGCCTCGGAGGCGCTCAGTCGCGGGCCGGGGGCGTTGGCGAAGAGGGAGCCCACCTAACATCTTCGGCTAACCACCCTTGCCGTCATTAGGTTCGGCATCAGCCCCGTCGCCATCAACGTCGACTCGCTGGCCGTCCGCTGGTACGAGATCTTCTGCGCGGTGGCGTTCGTGGTCGCTTATTACCTGTTGCCCAAGCGTGCGATATCGGCGATCAGATCGCGTTAGAGCGGATGCGGTACGGGGTCGGTGGCAGTGCGTCGTCGACCCGAGGTGGAGAGGGCGCCACGCCTCTCCCCACCGGGTGGGCTTGCTCGACCCGCAGTTTCTTCCTCGGGGCACGCCTCACCCCGGCTGGGGGTGTCTCCAGCGGACCCCCGCCCCGTCAACGCCGGTCGTCACGCCCACCTGGGCACCCTCCATCTCAACCAGCGAAGCGGGCGCGGGCCCGCTCGGCCAGCTCCTCGGGAGACGTGTCGACCATCGCCTGCCAGTGGAGACGCTCGGAGTACATGGCGTCCGAGCGGTAGGTCACGTCGGGGTTTGAACGGCAGACCAGCCGAAGGTTGAGCATGGTGTCACTACCGTCCTCGGGGGCTCCCAGGAGCGCCATGTTGAAGCTCTGGTACCCGAGCTCGGCGTAGAGGTTGAGCACCCGGGCGATGCCGCCGCCCAGCTCCGCGGTCGTGGGCTCGTCCAGCTGGCTCGGAGAGACCATCCCCGCCACCACCGCCCGCACCTCGTTGAAGCCGATCGGGGCGAAGCTGGTCAACCAGCGCACCCGGCCGGTGTCGGCGATGAAGCGCTCCCCCAGCGCGCGTTCGGTCGCGAGGTAGTCCTCGAATCGCTCAGCCGGCACGCCGGCGAACATCGCCTGGAGCGCCGAGGGCGCCGGGTCGACGCCCCCCTGCAGATGGGGATGGACGATCGAGCTCCCCGACGGCGGCAGGTGGTTCGCGTTGATGGACGACCAGGTCGCCGCGCCATCGAATCCCATCACCGCCCTCACGAACTCCACCTGAGTGGCGAGGTTGTCGACCATCAGCCGTTCGGTCATGTGCTCGAGGGGCAGGAAGTGGAGACGCGCCGAGTAGATCGAGACTGAGCTGTGCTGCCAGTAGCTCAGCACGTTGGGGAAGAGGAGCGCCTCGCCATGACCGATCCGACCTGCGGCGTGGATCTCGGGAACCAGCCGAGGGGTGGCCTCCAGCACTCGCTCGGGGCAGAACGGGCATCCCTTTCGGGTGCTCCCCGCCCACGCCTCGAGATCCAGGCTCGACCGGGGAAGCAGCGGAGCACGGCTGCTGACCAGGCGAGCCGGGTGGCCGAGAAGGGGGTCCCAGCGGACCTCCACCGAGGTGCGCGCGGGGGCGAAGCCCCGGAGGGGGTCGAGGATCTCCCCAGCGTAGGTCTGTCGCTTCAACTCCATCGGTTTGGCTCGAGCGCCAGGATACCCGCCACCCTCACGGCCGCGCCGCCATTGGGGCTTGGTTAGTTAGTCAGTGGTTCGTTTCGCAGAGTTTGGCGGCGAGAAAGTCAAGGTGCCAACGAGTAGATCACCCGCGGCCTGCCGACATCCTGCGGGGCGCCGGCACGGTGCACCACCCCTCGACGCACCAGTTCGTTGGCGATCCGGTGCGTCTTGCCGTAGGCCCAACCCAACTCGTCAATCACCGTCCGGTCGGCCAGGCTGAACGATCCGCAGGCCCTGAGAACGGCGACCATCCTGCTCTCGTCGGCTGACAACTCATCAGCCAGAGGGCCATCGGTTCGTCCGGCCCACCCCCCGCCCATCCCGCTGGGTGCTTGCCCCTCAGCCCGTGAGGCCATCTCCGTGAGGAGCAAGGAGCGAACTCGGCGGACGAGATCCCGCGGGTTGCCCCGCGCGGCCGCGATCAGCTGATCCGGACACGCGCAGTCAACCCCGGCAGCCTGCAGGCGGCGGATCACGAGCTCTCGCGCCTCCGCCGCACCGAGTGCGGGAACGGGCAGGATCCCGTCCTCCCATCAGTCGTCGGCACCAGCGTCCAGATAGGGCGTCGGATCATCGCCGCCACCGATTACCACCCACTGGGCCCCCAAGCGCCAGAGATGCCGGTGCCACCTTCCGAAGAGCTCCTGCCCGGCAGAGACCTCGAGGTCGTCGATGGCAATCACACACGGCACCGCTGCGGGCAGTGGTAGACAGCCCAGCACGCTAGGGACGTTCAGGTCTGCGGTGGAAGCAGGATGATGTCGATTAGGTGTCGTGGATCATCGGAAGCGGACGCGTCAACAAGCGCGGTGGTCCGGCCTTCCTTCGCCAGTCGAATCGTTTAGTAGGCCTGTGGGCAAGCGGCCGTGCCGGTTGTCCACAGGGAGAGCTGCGTCTACTAGAAGTGGTCTTGATTGTCTTAAGACCGTCTAGGGGGCCGGAGTCGATCTGAGAGGGCGACGGTCACTGCCCCGGGTCCAGACGGCGGATGACCCGGATATCGGACGCGCGGTGCCCCGCACGGGATACGGCGGGTGCCCCGCATGGATGGGTTGCCCTGTGGATAACCGCCCTGACGTGGCTCATAGGCTGGTTTCGGCCGAGGGGACGCGCCGCTTGGACTGTGCGGGGCGGGAACTGGGGCAGGGATGGTATTGGCGGGGAGGACTAGCTCCTAGTGTGTAGAAGCGAACGGGGGCGGGGGTATCGGGCGGGCCCAACGCCACACGCACCGACCCTCCGCACCCCGAGGATCGGCCGGCTCCTGTGCTGGCGAGATGGCTGCGACGCAGGGACGATACCCGCAGTGCCCCGGGTCGGTTGGGGCCGTCTGGGGCAGAGATCGTAGTGAGGGGGCCCCGGCGGTGGAGCTCCTCCCCCACTCGGGCCATACCCGAAGTGCCCCGAAGGACGCGTCTCGGTCTGACCGCCGAACTGGGGAGGCGGCTGCGCGCAGGGACGATACCCGCAGTGCCCCGGGTCGATCGGGCCATCTGGGGCAGAGATCGTATTGAGCGGGCGCGCCGGCGGTGGACCTCCTCCGCCCGGCCCTGCCCGCAGTGCCCCATGAGGACGCACCTCGGGCCGGCCGCGCAGCTGGGGAGGCGGCTGCAACGCTGGGGCGATACCGCCACTGCCCCGGGTCGGTGGAGCCATCCGGGGCAGAGATCGTATTGGGCGTGCGCCGGCGTTGACGCCCCTCCCCACCCGGGGTCATACCTGGAGTGCCCCAGAAGGACGCGCCTGGGGCCGGCTCTGGGGCTGGCGCGACGCCTGCGACGTGGGTGCGCTACCTCCACAATGCCCCGGGTCGGGGGGCCCATCCGGGGCAGAGATCGTATTGGGCAGGGCGCCGACCGTGGGGCGGCCCCACCACCCGGGGCATACCCGCAGTGCCCCAGAAGGACGCGCCTCGGATGAGGATCAGCTGCGAGGCAGGGACGGGGAGCGGCGGATCTTGTGCAGCGATGGTATTTGCGGTGGCGGGGAACGCGAATTACGAGCGGCCGGGGCTCTGCCCATACGCTGGATGCCCCGGGTTGTAGGTCGGCCGCTGGAGGGCACTGACGGGTGCCGGTGCGGCTAGCTGGCCCTTGGTGAGGCGGTGGCTGGCTCCGCCCAGACCCCCGGTGCCCCAGTTGCGCAGGGAGGTCTGGTCGTCTAGAGTTCGTGGCGGCCTTGTCCCCCAGGAGTCTTGCACCGTTCATCCCAGCAACGTCGCTCTCAGGAGGTCGCGATCAGATGAGCCGCACCGCCGATTCGGGTGGGCCCACATCTATCGGGGATGAGCTCCGGGCAGCGCTCCCGGAGCTCCTGGCGTCAATCAAGGTGGTCGACGAGCGCCCCGAGCACGTCCGTCTGGAACTGGCATGGCGCGACGACGACGTCGTCCTCATGGAGAACAACCTCCAGCGCAAGGGGGTGTGGGCGCTCAATCCGGACCGGACGCCCGTTCAGGACGTCCTGCGGTTCGAGACCGAGGACGTGGTCGGGACCCTGGTCATGGAGTCGTCCATGGGGCGCCTGTCCACCACGGAGATGGAGCTGCTGACCTGGATTTTCGGGCAGTGGCATCGGCGGGAGGAGGTCGACGAGCCCTGGGTGCGGACCAGCCTTCGTGCCATCAACGAGGCGTTTGCGACCCAATGGGGGGGGTCACGGGCGCAGTTCATCAAGGAGATGCTCCGGCGCCTCCACCGCGTTCGCTTCGAGGCCGAGGTCTACGATGCCAAGAGGGGGAAGAAGGTCACGCGGATGTTCAACATCCTGGACTACGTCGAGATCTCCGAAGCCTCACCGGAGAACCGGTTGGGGCGATGGACGGCCGAGAACGCGCCCGTGGTGCTGAAGATCGGCGAGTTCATCCACCAGCAGCTGCGCCTCGGGCAGTACCACCGCTATTCGTGGCGCACGCTGCGCGGGCAGCTGAAGACCCCTCTGGCGAAGCGGCTCTTCATCTTCCTTGACGGGCAACGCGGCCGGCGCGTCCGGGAGGGCTGGCTCTACGAGCGACGCCTCGACGACCGGCTGCTCGAGACACTCGGCATTCGGGACACGAATCGGCCGCGGTCCATCGCCCGCATCCGCACGGCCCTGGCGGAGATCCGCGCCATAGAGCCTCGGTACCTCCGGCTCGAGTTGCAGCCGGACGCCGAAGGGGGTCTGAAGGTCACGCGCCTGAAGCGCGATGGGGCGGTGGTGCCGGAGGATAGCGAGGGACCGGTCGGCCGGAGCGGGTCCCCGGTGACGACGCTGGGCTTTGACTGATGGAGACAGCCGTGTCGGCCCCGCCCAGCGCCGGCATCGAGCAGGCGTACCTCCTCGCCGATGTGCTCGCGACGACCGGAGCGCGCGAGTCCTACCTGGCCTTCCTCGTACGTGAGGCGGTGGTCGTGCCGGTGAAGGCGCGCAACCGCCGGACGAATCTCTACCCAGCCGCGGAGCTCGAGGTGGTCCGCTGGGCCCTGGCCCACCGGAGGGCGGTGCCTATCGCGGAGCTGCGGCGGCAGGCGGAGCTGATCCGCTCGGGCGGTGTCGCGGCATGAGTGGTGTGTCCGGCCCCTTTGTGCGCCCGCGCTACCACCTGCATGTTGCAGACATATGGCGGAATTTCGTTGGTGCGGGGCTCTTGACTAGCGCTTGGCTCCGGCGGCTGCGCGGAAGCGCTCAAGGCGGTCCCGGAAGGCGGGGCCGGCGGAGCTGGGAAGCTCCCAGAGGAGCATTTGAAGGACCTCAACCTTGGATGAGCGCGTCTCGTGGGAGCGGAGTTCATGGAGGAGGTCGGCCAGGCGGTCGTCGAGGGGGCGCGGGATCCGGAGGCCAAGGTTGACCGTTGGGTCGAGTGGCGACAGCCGGGGTCGCCTGTCTGGCTCGAGGCGAGCTACCAGTGGGGGTACAGGGATGGGTTTGGAGGGGGCTTGCATACCGCCCTGCGCTGCTGGGAGGTCGATGGACGGCTCGGCAACGGCTGGCTGGCCGCGGTCGGGGGCCGTGCTGGCGCTCTCGCTGCTCGGGGGGTCGGGGCGGTCCACAGCATGGCGCGGTCGAGCGGGAAGCGGTGGCCGGGGACGGCGCTCGAAGCGCCGGCTGATTTCATCCAGTCCGTTCGGCACGGGCATCTAGTCCCTCCAGGTACTCGGCGACAGCACGGAACTCCTGGGCAGCCTTGGCAACCTGGCGTCCCGGCCGCGGCTCAAGGGTGATGGCGGTGCGACGGAGTCTGCGGCGAAGCCAGCGGTGCTCCGAGATCATCGGCGAGACGCGGCGATCCGCTGCGAGCTGGCGGAGCATGTCGTAGTGGCGACGCGATGGCGCGTTGGGCACGGCGTAGGGCACGAGTACGAGGTCGCGGTCGCCAAGGTCGGCAAGGACGTCTTTCAGGCCCCTCATCTCGGCGGTGGCGAGGACAACCGGAACGATGATCCAGTCGGCGACGGCTAGGGCTCCGTCGGTGAGGGTACTGGAGCCTGGGTGGGTGTCGATGATGATCCAGGGTCTCCCCCACTGTCGCTCCCAGGCCAGGAGGCAGTCGCTGAGGAGGCCGGGCTCGACGCGGCTGGTTGCGAGGTCGGGGTGCGTTGGCACCAGGGCTGGGAGGTTACGGCCGCGGCAGATGCGGGGTGGCGAGCCGTCGGGGCCCCGTTCGAGGGCGTCGAGGAGCGGCGCCCGGGTGCGGAGGGTTGGGTTGAACCCCCACATGCCGGTGGCGCCCCCGGAGTTCCAGTCCAGGTCGATGAGGACGCCGCCGAGGGCGGCGGTCAACTCGTAGGCGAGGGTGGTCTTTCCCACCCCCCCTTTCGATGCGAACACGCAGGCGAGCATGCACGCAAGCTTACATGATCGCCAACATGCGTGCGCGTTCACCTACACGCCCACTTGCATGCAAGCATGCGTGCAGGCATGCTTGCATGCGGCAGAGAGTGGGAAGGTCCCGAAGTGGTAGGCGCAGTGGTCGGGTCCGTGTCACCACCCGCAAAGCAACCTAGGCGCTCGCGATCACACTGGAAACTCGACGATGTTCCGCTCGTAGATCGCCGGGTGCGTCGCCGTCGCGGGTTATCTGGTGGCCGAGGCTACGACAACTCGCCCGGGATTCAGGAGGGGAGGAGGTCGGCCGCCAGCGCGCCGCCCTCCGCCGTCAGCGGGTCCGGGAACTCAGACGCGGCGTCGACCTTGTGGCGCCGACCGTTCCGCACACTCCGGGTCAGCCTCTCTCTGTCCTTCTCGAAGGCGTTGGCGATCGCCGTCAGCTCCGCCGGGGTGAACCGGGAGGCGATCACCTCGCGCATCGCCTCGACGGTCGGGTAGCCGGACGCCCGCAGCGCCTTGGTGGTGACCGAGTAGACGAAGGGGGCACCCAGGGCGAGGTCGGAGCGGACCTTGGCGAGCAGGCCCTGGCGGACCATGCGGTCGAGCACCGAGGCGCTGTCCACCGCCCCGTCCCCCTCGCCGCGGAAGGCCTCGATCTGGGTCCGGGTGATCCGGTCGAAGTAGGCGACGACACCGAGGATCCCCACCTGCTCGGGCGATGGCTGGATGGTCTCCTCGACCGTGGTGAGGCACCGGACCACCTCGCTGGGCGGGCCGGGGAGCGGCCAGAGCCGGACCATGCCGCCGTCGTCGGTGAGCGTGTAGCCGACCGGGCGCAGCCGTTCGGCCACCCGCTCGAGGTTCTCCCGCACCGCCGGGATGGCGATGTCGAGGGCGGATGCGAGATCAGCCAGGGTGGCCTCATGGCGGGCGAGCAGGCCGGCGCAGAGGGCGCTCACCAGGTCCTCCTCCAGCTGGAGCGGCAGCCGCTGGGGGATCGACGCCGCCGCCGGCGGCTCCAGGCCCAGCGCCGCCCGCAGCTTCGCGTAGGTGCGCACCGAGGGAAAGCGGGTGCCCGCCTCGATCTCGTTGATGACGGTGCGGGAGACCTTCGAGCTCTTGCTCAGCTGGACCTGGGTCTGGCCGAGGAGCTGGCGGCGCTCGCGGAGCTCCCGGGCCAGGGCGCTGAGCTCGGCGCGGACCTTCGTGGCGGCCTCATCAGGAACGGCTGTTCGAGCCACCAGAGGATGATACCGGGATTTGGGGGCACCTTTGCCGGAGGGGGTGTCGCGCAAAGTGAACAGTGGCTACAGATGACCATGTCCCGAAATACCTCTTTTGGGACATGCCCTACAATGGCGTCCATGGCCGCCACAGGAGAGCCGCTCGTGCCGCACCGGGAACTTGCCATGGCCGATGGCGGCGGGGTGCCAGTTCGCGGCGGGGGCCCAGAGGGAGGGAGGGTCGACCCCCGCGACACCCCGCTCGCCGCCGTGGTCCCCTCCCACCGCCGCGGCGAGCCCGTGCCGCGCTGGGTGGAGACCATCCCCGGTTTCTGCCGTTCCCTCTTCCTGGCGCTCTCGGAGGGCACCTGCCGCACCTACCTGGAGGCGCTCAGCCGCTACATCCGCGAGGTCGGCGACCCCCTGGAGGTGAGCCCGGCGGAGGTGGAGGCCTTCCTGGCCCGGACCGCCACCCGCCACGGACCTGGCGGGGAGACGCGGCCCCGGGCGGCGTCGACCCGAGTGGTGGAGCTGGCGGCGCTCCGCCGCTACCACCGCTGGGCGGTGCGCGAGGGGCTACGCCCCGACGACCCCACCGCCAGCATCGAGCTCCGCGCCGCCGAGCCGTACCGCGACCTCACAGCCCTCTCCGCCGACCAGGTCCGCTCGCTCCTCGCCGCCATCCCCGACAGCGACGAGGGGGCGCGGCTGCGCTGCCTGCTGCTCTGGTACCTCCTCTCGGGGCGGCGCCGGGCG
>Ga0224555_1000975_pt1 | contig 42702 bp, 37 predicted proteins | sample 714S23034metaG_FD_180687 | JGI IMG/M metagenome (GOLD analysis project Ga0224555, IMG submission 180687) | Peat soil microbial communities from Stordalen Mire, Sweden - 717 S2 30-34 | ecosystem: Environmental > Terrestrial > Soil > Wetlands > Peat | place: Sweden: Norrbotten County, Stordalen...
GTCTCGCAGATGGTGGAGTCGATGTCGAAGGTGAAGGGCGCATCGCCCGGTCCGGCACCGGCCTTCCAGGCGCGGGCCAGCAGCTCACCGCTGACGGCGTCGAGTTGGCGAGCGTGCCCCCAGGTGAAGGCGCGCAGGAAGGTGCCGATGGTGGACGGCGCGGCGACCCACTGGCCGATCACCGACGCGGTGGCGCCGGAACGCAGCAGGTCGACATCGTCGATACAGTCCGCCCCGGCCAGCAGGGCCGAGATCAGGGTCATCGCCTTGAGGTCGGCATGGGCGGCGCCGGGGATGCCGGCCCCGAGGTGGAGCCGCTCCCGGATGAGCTTCCTCACCCCGAGCCGAGCCGCCAGCTGCGAGCTCAGGGCCAGACCGGCGTGGGCCACCAGGTTGCTGTGTCATCGAAGGCGATGTCGAGATGGTGGGGCGTGTGAGAGACTTGCACCTGACAGGTGACCCCCTGCTGAGACGTTGGTTGTGTGCAATTCCATTGTCCCAGTTGGATTGGTCGCCTGTCTTTGCGTCCGGACGCTCACCTCATCGGTGGATCCGGGCTTAGACTTGGTGTGCCGCGGCCGGCGGGCGCCAGGGGGAAGAGCCGCTGAGGAGGGGGCGAACAAGGGTACGCCTCCAGTGGAAGACACTGAGATGCTGGCACCCGCGCTCGACGCGCTGCCACGGTTGGTGGTGGTTGGGCGCGACCTACCTGCGGGGTGGACCTTCTATCTCCTGAAGAGTTGCGCTGGCAAGACGGCTGCCGATTGAAGAGCTCCGCCATCGAAGATGCAGGCTAGCGAGTGGGCAGCGCACTGATCGCGGCTCGCTCGACCGCCAAGCCCTCGCCAAATCGCACCATGTACTCATCAAAGCCGGCAACGTCGGCGGCCTCGGGTTTCACCGTTTCCACCAACGCGTTGGCGAAAGCGGTGGCGTTGATGTAGTCGTCGAGGCTCTGTTCTGGTCTGCGCCGGCACGCGTAATCGGCAAGCAGGGCCATGCCCCAGGCGCCGCCTTCGCCGGCCAGGTCGCCGACGGACACAGGTGTCCGTAGGGCGGCCGCGAGCATCCTCTGCCCGACACCACGGGTCTTGAACAGGCCGCCGTGGGCGTACATGCGCTCCAGGCTGACGTTCTCACGGTTGAGCAGCAAGTCCATGCCGATGCGGAGGGTGGCCAGGGACGAGAACAGGTGCGCGCGCATGAAGTTGGCGAGGGAGAAGCGGCTGTCGGGTGTCCTTGCGAAGAGAGGTCGCCCGACCTCAAACGCCGTGATCGGTTCGCCCGACAGGTAGTTGTAAGCGAGCAGCCCCCCTGCGTCGGCGTCACCGGCGAGGGCTTGCGCGTAGAGCAACTGGTACAGCTCGGCCGCGCTCAGGCGCGCGCCGACGGCTCGCGCGAACTCAGCGAAGAGGGCGACCCACGCATCAAGATCACCCGTGCCGTTGTTGCAGTGGACCATGGCGACGGGATGTCCGGACGGCGTGGTCACCAGGTCGATCTCGCGGTGAACGCCGCTCAGGGGGTGTTCGAGCACGATCATGGCGAAGATGCTCGTGCCGGCGCTGACGTTGCCAGCCCGGGGAGCGACACTGTTCGTGGCGACCATGCCGGTCCCAGCATCCCCTTCCGGAGGACACATCACGACACCTCCCGCGAGCCGTCCGCTCGGGTCGAGGAGCCGCGCGCCGTCCTCGGTCAGCATACCGGCGGCCTCACCGGCGGTATGGACTGTTGGGAGGAGGTCGGCCAGGCGCCAGGGCTGCGCTTGCACTGCATCAAGTCCGTCGAACTGGGCCATCATGGCGCGGTCGTACCCGGCGGCGGTGGTGTCGATGGGGAACATCCCGCTCGCGTCCCCCACGCCAAGCACCTGACGTCCGGTCAACTTCCAGTGCACGTAGCCAGCCAGGGTGGTCAGGTGGGCGATCCTGTGCAGGTGGTCCTCGCCGTCTAAGGCGGCCTGGTATAGGTGGGCGATGCTCCATCGATGTGGAATGTTGACGCCGAACAGCTCGGTCAGCTCTCGGCTGGCCCGGTCGGTGTTGGTGTTACGCCACGTGCGGTAGGGCACGAGGAGCTCCCCTGCAGCATCGAAGGCCAGGTAGCCGTGCATCATCGCGGAGACGCCGAGCGACCCGATGGTGGTCAGCGGTACGCCGTAACGCTCCTGGACGTCGGCCGCGAGCTGCGCGTAGCAGTCCCGCACCCCCGTCCAGACCTCCTCTAGGCCGTACGTCCACACCCCGTCGACGAGCAGGTTGCTCCACTCGTGCGTCCCGGTGGCGATGGGCGTGCTCTCCGGTCCGACGAGGACAGCCTTGATGCGCGTGGATCCCAGCTCGATGCCGAGCGCGATATGCCCAGACTGGACAGCCGCCGTGATGGCCTGGTGAGCCTCGTCGCGGCCACCGGCGAACTCTGCCCCGGTCATGCGAGGCGCCCGGCGAACCGGTGGCAGGCGCAGGTCCACTGCAGCCCGTTGCGCAGCTGCCGGATCCGCGCGTCTTCTTCGATGGTCACCAACTCGCACCCGACGATCAGGGCAAGGGCGTCGAGCGCGTCCCAGCTGACAGCCCGCGTTCCGGGAAGAAGGCCGGTCCACGCAGCCGCCTCAGGTCTCGCAACCTGCACCGTTCGCAAGCAGTCGCGTAGATCCTGCAGGGCCCAGTCCGGTCCAAACAGGACATCGTTGTCCGGAGCCGGCAGCCGTTCGTCCCCCCCATCATCCCTCCCCGTAGGGGTACGTGCTACACGCAAGCTCCCGCCCGTCGGCGCAGTCCACGAGAATGCCCGCGCGCACTCGGTACCGAAGTCGGTACCCACGGTGTATGCGAGGCGCGGTGGGGTCATGACGGCTGACCGTAGTACGCACCCGTGCCGTGCTTACGGTCGAAGTGCCGCGCGAGTAGTGGAGCCGAGATCTCCGCGGCGTCTTCGCAAAGCCCCATGGTTTGGTAGGCTGCCACCGCCACCATCTCAAGGGCGATGGCGTTCGCCACGGCTGATTGTCCATCGGAACCCCAGACGAAGGGGCCATGGCTGGCGACGAGCGTGGCGGGCATGGCAAGCGGGGTCAGTCCGAGCTCGCGAAGGGTCTCGACGATCAGCGCCCCGGTCTCATGCTCGTAGTTCCCGCCGATCTCCTCCGGCGTCAGCGACCGGGTGACCGGGACGCTGCCGCGGAAGTGGTCAGCGTGCGTGGTCCCGAAGCAGGGGATCGCCCGCCGCGCTTGAGCCCAAGCCGTGGCGAACGGCGAGTGCGTGTGCACTACGCCGCCGATTTCGCTGAAAGCGCGGTAGAGCACCAGGTGGGTTGGCGTATCCGACGACGGCCTCGCGGTGCCAGCGATGACGGCACCACGCTGGATGTCGAGCACGGGGATCGCCTCCTCGCGCAGGTCAGGGTAGGGCACACCGCTCGGCTTGATTGCCATGAGACCTGATCCCCGGTCGGCGACGCTGACATTGCCGAAGGTCAGCGTGACCAGCCCAGACTTCGCCAGCTCGAGATTCGCGGCGAGGGCTCTACGGCGCAGCTCCCGTACGGTCGCGCTGAGGGTGGCTCCGCCGACAGCGCTCACGGACGTCCACCGTGGCTATACCACGCCTGGTTCCAGCGGAGCTCCTTGCCGAATTGCGACGCCGAGGTCGTGCCGTCGATGACCACCAACTCGACCCCGGCGATCTCGGCGAAGTCTCGGAACATCTCGACGCTCAGCGGAAAGCTGAGCACCGTGTGGTGCGATCCGCCCGCAGTCATCCAGGCCTCGGCGGCGGTGGCGAAGTCTGGTCTCGGCATCCACACCGCCCGCGCCACAGGCAGACGTGGCAGCGCCTGATCTGGGGTAACAACCTCCACCTCGTTGAGCAGCAGGCGCAGTCGGTCACCTAGGTCGACGACCGCGACGTTGGCAGCTCGGCCGGGGTGGGCAGTGAACACCAGCCGCACTGGGTCGCCCCTGCCACCGATGGCGAGCGGGTGGATCTCGCACGACGGCCGATGCGCCGCGATCGAGGGACACACCTCCAGCATGTGCGCCCCCAGCACCTTGGCTGGGGGCAGGAGATCGTACGTGTAGTCCTCCATGAACGAACTGCCGCCGTCGAGGCCCGTGGTCATCACCTTGATGATGCGCACAAGCATCGCCGTCTTCCAGTCACCTTCCGCTCCGAAGCCGTAGCCATCCTCCATCAGCCGCTGCACGGCGATACCGGGAAGCTGGCCGAGCGCGCCGAGATCCTCGAAAGTGTCGGTGAAGGCCTGAAAACCGCCAGCCTCAAGGAAGGAGCGGAGCCCAACCTCGATCCTCGCCGCCTCAAGGAGCGACGGCCGTCGCTCGCCGGCGGTGCGAAGAGACGTGGCAAGCTCGTACTGCTCCTCGTAAAGCTGCGTGAGACGTTCCACCTCGGCATCGGATGCGTCTCGCACCGAGTCGACGAGAGCGTTGACGCCATATCCGTTCACCGCCACTCCGAGACGCATCTGCGCCTCAAGCTTGTCCCCCTCGGTGACCGCCACGTCTCGCATGTTGTCACCAAACCGCGCGACCCGCAGACGCTGCGCTGCAAGCCAGCCACACGCCGCGCGGGCCCAGGTACCGACGCGGCCTTGCACCGCAGGCTCACTCCAGTGGCCTACCACGGTCTTGCGCCGAACCCCTAGGCGCGTCTGGATGAAGGCTAGCTCGCGGTCCCCATGAGCCGACTGGTTGATGTTCAGGAAATCCATGTCGATCTCTGCCCAGGGAAGCTCGCGATTGAACTGGGTATGGAGATGGAGCAGTGGTTTGCGCAGTGCCAGGAGGCCAGAGATCCACATCTTCCCCGGCGAGAACGTGTGCGCCCAGACGATCACCCCGATGCAGCGGTCGGCGGCGTTGGCCTCGAGACAGGCGTTGCGAGCGGCTTCGGCCGTGCAAATATACCCGTAGTGCCTGATATGAACCGGGATCCCCGGAGCTGCGTCAAGTGCAGCCGCGAGCCGGCGGGCATGCTCGTCCACGATGGCAAGCACGGCGTCCCCGTACAGGTCCTGGGTACCGGTGAGGAGCCAGACCTCAAGATCGCCGAAGGGTTTCACGGTGCCTTCACCTTAGGGTATTCGTATACTGCAATCGATTGCAAGAACACGGTTAGGCATTCTACACCGCTGGGCATTCTACACCACCGCTGGGGACCTCGGCAAGGTCCTCCGGATCCCGCCGCCGGGGGCGGCTGGAGACCGGACGAGGGGAGACTGGAGCGGCCCAGCGGGCGCCTCGATGGTGGTATCGTATACTGCAAGGGATTTTGTGAACACACCTAGGCCTCCTACGCCGCCGCTGGGGACCTCGGCAAGGTCTTCCGGGTCCCGCCGTCAGGAGCGGCTGGAGACCGCCCGGCAAGGGGAGGCCGGAGTGGCCCAGCGGGCACCTCGACGAGGTCACGTGACCATGGCCGACGTGGCCCGGGCCGCCGGAGTGGCCCAGAGCACCGTGTCGCGGATCCTCAACCGCGCCCCGGAGGCCATACTCGTCACGGAGGCAACGCGGGAGCGCGTTCTCGCCGCCGCGCAGCGGCTGGACTACCGCCCCAACCCGTTGGCCCGTGCTCTGCGCGGCGCGCCGACGATGCTGATCGGCGCCATTGTTCGAGATGTCACCGACCCGTTCTTCGCCGTCGCCATCGACGCGCTCGCTTCGACGGCCGCTGGGCATGGTTACTCGCTAGTGCTGGGGCATGCCCGCTCGCGCGCCGACGAGGCGCTCGCCTTGGCAGCCGTCCTCGAGGCGCGCCAGTGCGACGCGATCCTGCTCCTCGGAGATTTCCGTGAAGAGCCGATGCTGATCGACGACCTCCGCCAGAGCCAGGTGCCGGTCGTGGCGATGTGGCACGGCTCGCGCATCAAGGGGTTCCACTCCGTCACCGTCGACAACAGCGCCGGTATTCGCGACGCCCTCGATCACCTCTCCGGGCTTGGGCACCGCCGCATTGCCTTCGTCGGCGGCGAGTCGTTAGGTGACATACGAGAACGGGAAGAGGCATACCGCGAGTATTTCGGGGAAACGGACATCGTTGTGCCCGACTCCTTCGTGCAGCGAGCCAGCAACACCTTCCTGGGACCAGGCCCCGCGCTGGAGCGGCTGCTGCGCAGCCCGGAGCCGCCAACCGCCCTGATGGCGGCAACCGACGTGCTTGGGGCGGGCCTCATCCACGCTGCTGTGGGCCTCGGCCTGCGGGTTCCGGATGATCTCTCGATCGTTGGCTTCGACGATATCCCCTTCGCCGCAGCAACCGTGCCGGCGCTGACCACGGTGCACATGCCCGTCGCCGAGATGAGCGCAGCCGCAGTCGAGCTCGCCCTCAGCCCTGACCGCGACCCGACCGACCGAGAGACGCGGATCCTCACGCCAACGCTTGTCACGCGCAGCTCGACTGCCCCACCCCCCTTACAACACCGTCTGGCGAGCCGCCCAGCAGGGCTATCGCACGGATGAGAGCCGCCCGCCTCTACCGCCCCGACGACGTGCGCGTGGACGACGTACCGATCCCCGAGGTCGCCCCAGGGGAAGTGCTCCTCCGTGTCCGCAGAGTGGGGCTATGCGGCTCCGACAGGCACTGGTTCGATGAGGGGGCGATCGGCGATTCGGTGCTCGCCGCACCGCTCCACCGAAGACGTCCACCCCCTGCCAGCCCACGGTCCAGAGCCCGAACGAGAAATGGTCGGCGCGACTCGGGCAGAGCCAGCCCTCCCACTCAGTGGTGGTCGCCGTCATCGCAAATCTCCAAGGCCAGGGGCCGAGTCGCCGGCTGGCAGGATTTGTCCGCTCACTGTGGCTGCAGCCCAGCTCCTCACCACATCGGTCATCCCCGAACGTTCGAAGGCTGCGGCTGCGGCCCCCAGGACGCCCGCGGAGTCGCCGAGAGCGCTCAGCGCGACGCGGGGTGTCTGGACCAGGTTCATCCTGTTGGCGAGCAGGGACCGTAGAGGCGGCACCGCCGCAGCGGGAATGGTGCCGGGCCCAGCGAGGATCACAAGGGCGCAGTCGATGAGAATCGCCGCGGCCGCCACCGCGGTGGCCAGGGCGTCCATGGCCTCGCTCCAGACTCGGCTCGCTGCAGGCTCACCGGCCTGGGCCCGGAGAACCACCTCCGCGGGAAGGACCGCCTCCTTGGCAACGATGACGTAGCGCTGCGCCAGGGCACGCTCGGAGACCAGGGTCTCCACGCACCCACGGCCACCACATCCGCAGCGAATCCCCGCCGGGTCCACCGAGATGTGGCCGATCTCCCCGACGGCGCCGTTGGCCCCCAGCAGACGGTGCCCGCCGGAGATCAGCGCGCTGCCCACCCCCCTCCCGATCACCACCAAGAGGATGTCAGCAATGCCGCGACCCGAGCCGAGGCTGCTCTCGGCGAGGATGCCGGCTCTGCAGTCCTGGATCAGGAAGGCGGGGAGGCCGAGACGCTCTGCCCGCGATCACCGAAGCAGCCTGAACGAGCCGGACGACGCCTGGATGGCGTCGGTCTCTCTTACACCACCTTGACAGACGCGGCCCAGCTCGGCCGCTTCCCGGAAGAGTTCATCGTAGTCCCGTCCAGAGACCTCTCGGAACCAGGCGGTCAGAGAACCAGAGCGCCAGTCTCGCTCAAAGCTGGCGAAACTGGCTGCTGCCCTGGCTCTCCTGGGGGCCGCCCCTGGTCTCCGCCGCAGGGAGAGGGGCACGGCGCGGGGAGGCCTGCTTGCTGAGTCATCGGGCCCCGGTCGCCGGCGTCGACTCCTCGACCCAGGGCACCAAGGTGCTGGTGGTCGACGCCGACCGCGGCAGCGTCGTCCGCTCCGGCCAAGCCGTCCATGCCGTCAGCGCCGGGATGGGGCGGAGCGAGAGTGATCCCGCCGACTGGCTGCACTCCCTCCTGGAGGCGCTGGCGAGCGGCTGGAAGAGCTCCGGGAGGCCCGCTCCAAGCTGCTGGAGGCGAGCCTGACGCAGCTCTCCGGCTGACCCCGGGGCGCTCCCCGGCGGTGCCCGGACCGGCCCGGAATGGGCCTCGACCCTGTGCTATGCTTTTGCGAACCATCACCTGGGAGGGTCCAGCCGATGATTTCACCCACGCACCTTGTTTTGCTCGCTTTTCTGATCTTGCTGGCGCTGGTGGTTTTCGGTCCCAAGCGGCTTCCCGAGCTAGGTAACAGCGTGGGACGGGCCATTCAGGAGTTCAAAAAGGCTTTTTCGTCGACCGTGGACGAGGTGAAGAAGACTTCTTCCTCGACTGTGGAGGAGGGCAAGTCGATGGCAGCCGCCGGGGGCGCTACGACGCCCCCGCAGCAGGTCGCTGCCAGCCCCGACGGGTCCAGCGCCAACGGCACCGGGGATAGCACCACCTCCGCCCCGCTGAGTGAGATCAAGGCCGGCTGAGTGCGCCCCGTGGTAGCGCCACCTGCTGGCTGGAGGGAGTTTGCTGGGTGGGAGTGGTCCCGGTGACGCGACCCACGTGACCTCCAAGTACACCATCGGGGGCTTGGCGAGCTGGGCGGGGTGGTCCGCACTCACTCCACCTGGGCCACCGCCTGGGCCCAGGCCCAGCGGGCGATTCCCGTCCTTGGCACCACCCACGCCGATCTCTGCCCCGGCCCCGTGCCCGTGACCAGGGCGCTCACTCCCGAGGAGGTGGCCGGAGACTACGAGGCGGCAACCGGGGCGGTGGTGCTGGAGGCGATGGCGGGGGTGAGCCTTGCCGAAGTCCCCGCCGTCCTGGTGCGGGGCCACGGTCCCTTCACCAAGGGCTGTGACCCCGCCGCCGCAGTTGTGGCGGCGGTCACCCTGGAGGTGGTAGCGGAGACGGCCCTGCTCACCCAGCTGCTCGATCCCGGGGGACCGCTGCTGCCCCCCTTCCTGACTCAGCGTCACTTCTCTCGAAAACACGGCGCCGGCGTCTACTACGGCCAGCCCCGGTGATCCGCCAGCTCGGATCGGGGGTCTCCCTGGGGGACGCTGTGGAGCGGTGAGGAGGACCCAGTCCCGGCTTGCCGACGGCCGCGAGATCTTCTATTTCGACGAGTCGCCGGATGAGGCGCGGGACCTGGTCGACCGCCGGCCGCTGAAGTGGGCGGAGCCCCACACCGAGATCCGCTGGGACCCCATATTGGAGGAGTGGGTGGTGATCGCCCCACTCCGCCAGGACCGTACCTTCCTGCCGTCTTCTGACCAGTGCCCCCTCTGCCCTTCGACCCCGGCTTATGCCACCGAGATCCCTGCCGGCCACTACGACGTGGTGGTTTTCGAGAACCGATTCCCTTCCTTCGCCTCCTCTTCTGCGGAAGGGGCGAGTCCAGCCTCGGGGTCAGGCCCCGGCGGGGAGGGAGGCGGCCTCTTCTCCCGCCGGGCCGGGGTGGGGCGGTGCGAGGTGGTTTGCTTCACCTCCGACCATGGGGGGTCGCTGTCAGGCCTTAGCCCCGCGCGGATGCGCACCGTGGTCGCCGCCTTGGCCGATCGCAGCCAGGCCCTTGGCGCGCTGCCGGGGGTGGAGCAGGTCTTCTGCTACGAGAACCGTGGCATCGAGATCGGGGTGACGCTCTCCCATCCCCACGGGCAGATCTACGCCTACCCCTTCGTCACCCCCCGCAGCCGGCGGATGCTCGACTCCGCCCGCCGCTACCGCGAGAGCACCGGGCGGGACCTGTTTGGCGACGTTCTGGCCAGCGAGGAGCGGGCCAGGGTCCGGGTGGTGGCCGGGTCGCCGCACTGGACGGCCTTCGTGCCGGCGGCGGCGCGCTGGCCCTACGAGATCCACCTCTACCCCCGCCGCAAGGTGGCCGAGCTGGCGGACCTCGGGGAGGAGGAGCTCGAAGAGCTGGCCTGGCTCTACCCCGCCGTGCTGCGGCAGTTGGAGTCGCTCGACGAGTGTCCCGTGCCTTACGTGGCCGCCTGGCACCAGGCCCCGGTGCGGGTGGACCGAGACCTGGCCTACCTTCACCTGGAGCTGTTCACCATCCGGCGGGCTCCCGGAAAACTGAAGTACCTGGCGGGATCGGAGTCCGGCATGGGGGCCTTCATCAATGACATCGCCCCCGAGGAGGCCGCCCGGCGGCTGCGCGAGGGCGGCAGTTGAAACAGCCGCGCTCGGGCCGACCAGGAGCGGGCGGCGGCCTGGGCACGGCGTCCCGTGCCAGCTCCTCAGAGCCCGCGGAACGGCTGTGGGAGCTCTTCCGCGGGACTTTGGGACAGCCTCCGGAAGGGATCTGGTCCGCCCCGGGACGGGTCAACCTCATCGGCGAGTACCTGGATTGCTGTGGTGGCACCGTGCTCCCCTTCGCGATCTCGGAGCGCACCTGGGTGGCGGCCAGCTCCCGCCCCGACCGCACGGTTACCCTGCGCTCGGCCCAGCTCCCCGGGGTCGAGCGGATCGAACTCGGCGAGCTGGCGCCGGGTCGGCCCAGCGGCTGGGCGGGATACCCCGCCGGGGTCCTCTGGGCGCTGGAAGAGGCCGGCCAGCCGATCGGCGGTCTCGACATCATGGTCGATGGCCGGGTGCCGATCGGCGCCGGGCTCTCCTCGTCGGCGGCTCTGGAGTGCGCGGTCGGGCTGGCGGCCCGGGATCTGTACCGGCTGCAGCTCTCAGCCGCGGACCTGGCCACGGTCGCGCAGAGGGCGGAGAACGAATTCGTGGGCATGCCCTGCGGGCTGATGGACCAGATGGTTTCGATGCTGGCCAGCGCCGGGCACCTACTGGCCTTCGACACCGCCGCCGTCCGCTCCCGGCCAGTGCCCTTCGACCCCCAAGCGGCGGGGCTGGTGCTGCTGATCATCGACACCGGCTCCCAGCGTCAGCTGGCCGGCTCTGCCTACGCTCAGCGGCGGGCCTCCTGCGACGAGGCGGCGCGCCGGCTGGGGCTCCACTGGCTGACCCAGGGGGCGGCGTCGGACTTGGAGCGCCTTGACAACGCGGTGCTGCTGCGCCGGGTCCGCCACGTGCTATCCGAGGCGGAGCGGGTTAGGTGCACCCTCACCAGCCTGGCCGCCGGGGACCTGCGCGAGGTGGCCCGGCTGATGTCGGCATCCCACACTTCGCTGCGCGACGACTTCGAGGTCAGCGCCGAAGGCCTGGACATGGCGGTGGTGGCGGCCATGGCGGCGGGGGCCTGGGGCGCGCGGATGACCGGCGCCGGCTTCGGTGGATGCGCCATCGCCCTCGCCCCCGCGGACCTGGCCGGGAGGGTGGCGGCCGCGGTCCGAGGCGCCTTCGAGGGTGCGCACCTCTTGCCTCCCCGGATCTGGCCCGCACAGCCCTCGGCAGGAGCCTGTCGGGACCGCTGACTGGCGCTGCCGCGGCCCGGCCCGCGGCGCCTCTCCTGGCTGCAGCGCCGCGGACACCGCAGCCGGATCCACCTCAGCAACCTGCAGGGGGTGTTCAGTGACGAGATGGCCTGGCAGCGCATGGTCGACGGTGGCGACCCCCTGGTGTACGAGGTCTACATGGTCGAGCCGGCAAGCCCTTCGGAGTGGGACATGTCCTACGGGACGACCATCCTCCACCCGGGCAGGGTGGGAGACGAGTGCTTCCTCACGCGGGGTCACCTGCACGTCCCGAACACCCGGCCCGAGCTCTCCTACGTCATGAGCGGCGAGGGCGTGATGCTGCGGGCCGAGCTCCCCGCCGGCGCAACGGCCCCGGTTCACACCGAGAAGCTGCGGTTCTCGCCCGGTTTGGTCGCCTACGTGGAGGGCCGCGACGCCCACCGGGCGGTGAACACGGGGACCGCGGACCTGGTCTTCTTCTCGGTGTGGCCGTCGGACACGGGCCACGACTACGACACCGTTGCACGCCCCGGGTTCTGGACCCGCGTGACCGGGTGACCTTCCCGTCGGAGAGAACGGGCGCGTTTCTCGGGTCGACGCTCCCTGATTGTCGTCCGGCCAGCGCCCTGACACAGGTGGGCATGGAGCGGGAGGCGGGGCTCGAACCCGCGACATCCAGCTTGGAAGGAAAGGGGGCACGCACGAGACGCCCTGCGCATTCAGAGAGAGACCACATGGTTATCGGCGATGGAGAGCCGACAGCTGATCGCTTGTCACATAACGATCGAACGCGAAACCGTGGTCAGATGATCGTGCGGGGAATGAACGATCAACCATGGCACGGCGAGCCGGGCGCCGGTCCGGGACGGGCGCAGGGTGACGCCGAGTCGCCGGCTGCGCAGGGCGTTTCTGCTATCATCGCCGCCGCTGTGACGTTCATCTGGGAGCAGACACCGCTGACGCAGCGCAGAGCATCGACCGGATGAGGGCGCTGGTCACCGGCGGGGCCGGGTTCATCGGCTCGCACCTCGTGGATGCGCTGATCGGTGGCGGCCACGAGGTCACCGTGGTCGATGACCTCTCGCGGGGCAGGCGGTCGCAGGTCCACCCGCTGGCGCGGTTCGTCCGGGCTGACCTCAACGATGCCCTGGACGCCGTCCTAGCGGAGAGCAGGGCCGAGATCGTGTTCCACCATGCGGCTCAGATCGACGTCCGGCGCTCGGTCAGCGACCCTCTGGCGGATACCCGGATCAATGTCCTCGGCACCGTCAGCCTGCTCCAGGCCTCGGTCGCGGCCGGGGTCCGCCGGGTGGTGTTCGCCAGCAGCGGCGGCACGGTCTACGGTGACACCGGCGTCCTCCCCACCCCGGAGGATCAGCCCCTCAGGCCGGCATCCCAGTACGGAGCCGCCAAGGTGGCCGCCGAGATCTACGGTGGCGTGTACAGCCACCTCTACGGCATGGACTTCGTGTCCCTCCGCTACAGCAACGTCTACGGTCCGCGCCAGGATCCCCACGGCGAGGCCGGGGTGGTGGCGATCTTCAGCCAGAAGTTGCTGCGAGGCGAGGTGCCGACCATCAATGGTGAGGGCGACCAGACCCGCGACTACGTCTACGTCGCCGACGTGGTCTCCGCAAATCTGGCGGCGATCGCCGGGCCCCCCGGCGCCTACAACGTCGGCACCGGGATCGAATGCGACGTCAACGAGCTCTATCGTCGGCTGGCCGGAATCATCGGCATCAGCACGCCGGCCGCGCACGGATCACCCACGTCCGGTGAGCAGCGCCGGTCCTGTCTCGACTCGTCGCTCGCAGCTTCACGTCTCGGCTGGACGCCACGCTTCTCCCTCGAGGCGGGGCTATTGGAGACTGTGGCGTTCTTCCGGGACGAGCCGGCACGCCGCTAACTGAGGCGAGGCATCGGGCGCGTTGCAGGCCTGGCTGGCGCGGCCCGCAAGTGCCACCGGGATCGATGGTTTGCGGCCCCGCCCGCTAGTCCGCCCTCTCCTGGAAGAAGCGGACGGCGTCCGCCGCGGCGAACTTGATGTAGCGATCGGCCGCGCTGCTGGTGCGCCATCGGAACGATCTGCTCTGGCCCTTCGTCGTGGCGGCTCTCCAGCGTGACCTTGGCGAGTGCAAGGGGGCCTTGATCGACCCGGATACTCTTTGGGGTGATGCGGGATGTTGACCCCCAAACTTCACCCCCAAGGGCGCGGCAAAACCCGGCGAACGGCGAAGCCGGGCGGTGCCATTTGCATACGGAACGGGCCACCCGAGCCCTGAGCTGAACGTAGCTCCCGCGGTCTCAAAAACCGCCGGGGGCAACCCCGTGTGGGTTCGACTCCCACCCTCGGCACACCACCCTCGGCAGGTCCAACCCGAATACGAAACCGCGGTGGCGGGGGCTGTCCATCGAACCCAGTTCCTGTCTGTTGACCCCCAAGCGTCACTGCGTTCGTCACGGAGACCGCCTACGAAGAGGCGCAGCGCATCTTGACCGATGCCTCTCATTTCATCCTCAGAGAGGCCGAGTGGCGGGCTTTCACTGAGATCCTGGAACGTCCCGCGACCGCCAAACCGAAGCTGGCTGCCCTACTCGCTCCCGCAAACGACACTCGCTAGCTGTACGCGATGGCCACCGGCCCCTCGGAGACCGAGCCGCTTGGCGCGCGGCACGAGCTCGACGGTTTCGACTGTGGGGAGGGTGCCCTGAATCTCTGGCTTCGCAAGCACGCGCTGACCAGTCAGCGCAGCGACTCATCGAAAACGCGGGTCGTCTGCGATGACGCCGGCGCCGTGGTCGGTTACTACTCCCTGGCCGCGGGCAGCGTGGAGCACGACGAGAACGTCCCCGCCCGGGTCCGCCAGCGCCTGGGGCGATATCCCATCCCTGTCGTGGTGCTCACACGGATGGCTGTCGACAAGCGTTACCAGGGGCGCGGCCTGGGAAGGGCGCTGCTCCGTGACGCCCTCTTGGCGATCGTCGAGTTCAGCGAGCGCGTCGCGGTCCGAGCGTTGCTCGTCCACGCCAAGAGCGAGAAAGCGATGGGTTGGTACCTCAGCCAGGCAGAGTTCGAATCTGTGCCCGGGTTGCCTTTCGCCCTCTTCCTCCCCATCAAGGATCTCCGTAGGGCCGCCGGCAAGGGCGCGTGACCGTGCCGCGCCCGCCTGGGGTTGGGTCGTTCGAACTCAGACATTCTGACCGCCCTTCACTGGTCCGCAGGGCACACGTTCGCCGGGTGCAGAGCCGTCAGACGGGCCGCCTCTCTCCCGCTGGAAGTCGCGGAGGGCGTGAGCCGGGAGGGTCGGGCGCCGGTGCGGGCCCGGGGAGGTCCGGCACGACCTTGGTGACGGCGATCACGAGCGTTCCCGCGAGGGTCAGCACCATCCCCGCGACCGCCACGGCCCAGGCACCGTTCCTCGGGCTGTCACCCAGGAAGGCGATGCCGACCACGATCGGGATGATCGACTCTGCCGCGGTCGTCGAGGCCCCGACGATGCTGGCGTGGCTGCGCTGCAGGGCGATGGTGAAGAGCAGCAGGCCGACCAGCCCGTACGCCAGCATCGACCAGAGCAGCGGGCTGAGCAGGAGCTGCCAGAAGGGATGGGGGACGACCAGCATCCTGCCCGCTATGGCGGTGCCGCCGAAGGCGACCCCGGCCAGGACGCCGAGCGCGACGGTGGCGCTGTGACGGTTGCGCCCGGCCACGACGGCGCCGACGGCGGCCACCCCCAGTGGCAGCAGGATCACCGTCCAGCGCATCGCAGCGGCTGCGGTGCGGGCCCTTTCGGGCCCTCCGGAGAGGGCGAGCAGGGAGAGCCCGACCAGGATCCCCGCCATCGCCACCCACCCCACTCCGCGCAAGCGCCGCCGAAAGAGAAGGCGCTCGAGCAGGGCGGTGATGACCACATTGATGGCGATGACCGGCTCGGCGACGAAGAGGGGCAGGTTCTGCGCGGCCACGACGGTGAGCAGGAAGGAGGCCGCGTCGAGAGCGAGCCCGAGCAGATACGGCCAGTCGTCGAGCAGCCGCCAGAGGAGCCCGATGTGCAGCGAGGACACGCGCTCTTCCTGATCGGCGCTGACCTTCTGCAACACCGCCGCCGCCCCGGTGCTCACCGAGCATCCGAAGGCCGCCAGCAGCGCTAGCCCGAAGGGCATCGGGCAACGGTAGCAGAGCCCGGGAGGAAGCCTGAAGCGCCGGGCGTGGAGGCCGGCTGCCGCGGGGTCCTTGACGCGGCGCACCGCGAGTCCCCATCCTCAGGCGGTGCTGCTGGCGACCTGGAATGTGAACTCGATCATGGCGCGGCTGCCGCGCCTGCTCGAATGGCTGGACGCCACCGGCCCCGATGTCCTCTGCCTCCAGGAGACGAAGGTCGCGGACGGCGCCTTCCCGACCACGGAGGTCGCCGCCCTCGGCTACGAGGTGGCAGCCAACGGTGGCGGCCGCTGGAACGGGGTCGCCATCCTCTCCCGGGTCGGGCTCGACGCAGTGACCGCCGGGTTCGCCGGTGAGCCCGGCTTCCCCGAGGTGGAGGCGCGAGCGGTATCCGCCACCTGCGCGGGGGTGCGGGTCTGGTCGGTCTACGTCCCCAACGGGCGCGAGCTGGATCATCCCCATTACGCCTACAAGCTCGCCTGGCTGGCCGCCCTGCGCGACGCACTCCGCACCGAGCTCGGTGCCTGCGACCAGCTGGCGGCCTGCGGTGACTTCAACATCGCCCCCACTGATGACGACGTCTGGGACCCGGCGGAGTTCGCCGGGTCGACCCATGTCAGCGCTCCCGAGCGGGCGGCTCTGACGGAGCTCCTGGAGCTCGGCCTGAGCGACATCCAGCCACGCGCCCTCAAGGGCCGGCCCTTCTCGTACTGGGACTACCGGGCCGGCATGTTCCACAAGGGAATGGGGATGCGCATCGACCTCGTCCTGCTCAGCCGGGCGCTGGCCTCACGGGTGACCGACGCGTACATCGACCGGGAGGCACGCAAGGGCACCGCGCCATCGGATCACGCTCCGGTCGTCGTGGGCGTGGCTACCGAGAGCTGAGCGGGAGCCGGTCGTCCGACCGCATGCGCTCCTCCGTCCGGGGGCCGCTGGGCGCGAGAGAGCCCGGGCCGGCAAGCCGGCCCGGGCACGCACGGAGGTGGGGTTTCGAGGTGAGCCGGGGGGACGATCTCCCGTCCCGCCGCACCCCACACGATGCGGGATCGCCCGTGAACGACTGGCGGCGCCGCGGTTAAGCGTCGGGGAAGGGCACCGCGTCGACGATCCGCTGCACGAGCGCGGCCGGCGGAGCCGTGGTCGCGTCCAGGGTCAGGTCCGCCACCTGCGCGTAGAGCGGGTCGCGGACCCGCGCCATCTCGCGCAGGGTCGCCAGGAGGTCCCCGCCGGGCAGGGGGCGGTGGCCGTCGTCGCGCTGCAGGCGCGAGACGAGGTGGGTCAGCTCGACCCGGAGCCAGACCGTCCACGCCTCGAGGAGGAGGCCGGGGAGGCGGGGGTCGAGCCCGACCGAGGCAGCTGCAGCCACGATCGGCGCCGGCCGGTGGGCCAGCCCCAGTGACAGCACCTCGAGCTCGAGGCCGTGAAGGACGTCCAGGCCCCGCTCCGCCCCGAGCGCGGCCGGCGTCATCCCGGTCACCTCGAGGAGCTTGGCGTCACCGTCCCAGAGGGGCCGGCCGAGGCGACCCGCGAGCGCCGACCCGACGGTGGTCTTGCCGGAGCCCATGAGGCCGACAAGGACGATCGGGCGGCTCGGAGCAGGCACGGGAGAGATTGTGCCGCTCAGCGGCCGGGGTGCCCTTTTTCCGCCGAAGGGCGTAGGCTGGACACCCAGTTCCTGTGGCGGGCTGCCCTACCCTCCATCCGGTAGATTGCGGCCGCGGGGACGTGCAGCGGGAGAGGTGTTGACCGAGCAAACAGGGGAAGTGGGCGACCACACGGCGCCGGTGGACGACGGGAGGCCAGGTGGTACGCCACCGCAACCGCCTGTCGACATCGTCGGGCACGCGAGCCGGCCGGACCCGGCCGCCCCGACGGCACCCGTGGGATACCAGTCGCCCCGAACCGACAGCGTCGGGATTCCGGTGGCTCCTCCGGCCAACGGCCCGGGGGGGCGGTTCGCCCCGCCGGCTCCACCCGCCCGTCACCTCCGGACCGCCGACGGCCAATTCCGGCCAGCCACGATGACGCCGCCTGTGGGGGGAGCCCCCTTCCACTCGATGCCGCCCGATGGTGCTGGAGCCCCGCGCTCACCGCAGCTGGGCAACGGATCGATCGGCTCCGGTGTGGCGCCGGCGCCGTTCTCTGGGCTCGCCCGACGCCCGCAACCGCCCAACGGCGCACCCGGATACGGCATCTCACAGCCGCCGTCGTACGAGCCGGCACGCCCCGCGCCGGCGCCCAACGGCTCGCCGGGGCTGAGCCTCGCCCCCGCACCGCCGGTCACCGCCGACCGGTCGCCGGAGACGCCCGCCGGCGCCCCGGGACCCGCCCTCTCCCGGCCCGCCTGGGCCACCTCCGATCGGCCCGCGTGGCCGCTCCAAGCCGCCCCCGCCTTCGATGTCTCGATACCGCCCCCTCTCGCTCCGGGACGTCCCCTTCCGCCCCCCGACGGCGAGCCCCGGCCCGGGTTGTCGGCACCGCCGCGGCCGATTCCCGGCGGATTGACCGGCAATGGCGGTTCCCCTGCCGGCCTCCGGCAGCCGGACACCAACGGCGTACGACACCACGGCGGCGCGCCCCATCCGGGCGACCCACCCGCTGCGTGGAGACCGCTTCCCGAGCCGGCACTCGCCTCGCCGCAGCGCCTCGCACCGCACCGCACCGTCGGCCGTCTGGCAGCGCTCGGCCCCGACCCGGAGAGCGAAACGGCGGGCCGGCCGGCTCCGACACCTCCCCGCACCGCGCAGGATTTCGCCACCGAACGGGTGCGGGGGCCGATGAAGGTCAAGCCGGCCAAGCGGGGCGTGCGCCAGGCGGTCCGTTCCCTCTCGTTCGGGGTGATCAAGCCCGGCCCGGGCCGGTCCGAGCGGCGCGAGCGCGAGCTGGCCGTCACCGCGACCACGCCGATCGCGACCTGCCGCCGGGTGGCCATCGTCTCGCGGAAGGGCGGGATCGGGAAGACCACGACTACCCTGATGCTGGGCCACACCTTCGCCCTCTGCCGGGGGGACCGGGTGGTCGCCCTGGACGCCAACCCGGACGCCGGGTCGCTCGCCTACCGCGTCCATCGCGAGACCGAGGCGACGGTGACCCAGCTGCTCCGCGCCTCGGAGCGTCTCCGCCGCTACAGCGACATGCGCAGCTTCACGAACCAGGCATCGACGCGGCTCGAGGTGCTCGCCTCCGACGACGACCCCACCATCAGCGTCGCCCTCGGCGAGCCCGAGTACCGCCAGGTGCTGCACGTGCTGGAGCACCACTACAACCTGATCCTGATGGACACGGGCACGGGGATCCTCGACTCGGCCACGCAGGGCATCCTCCGGATGGCCGACCAGATCGTGGTGTGCGCCGCCCCCGGCATCGACGCCTCGCGGGCCTCGAGCCTGACCCTCGACTGGCTCGATGAGCACGGCTACCACGACCTCGTCTCCGACGCCGTGGTGGTCATCAACCAGGTCCGCGGCAACGGCGGCCGTGAGATGAAGCAGGTGGTCGACCACTTCGCCAAGCGCTGCCGGGCGGTGGTCAAGGTGCCCTGGGACGCTCACCTGGCCGAGGGGCTCGAGGTGGATGTCGACGAACTGCGCCCGCAGACCCGCACCGCCTACCTCAACGCGGTCGCGGCCGTGGCCCGGAGCTTCTCACTCCCCTCCCGCCACCGCTGATCCTCGCGGGCGCGATGGCGGATCGCCACCCCCCCACCGAGCACTACTTCAGCGCTGAACCGGCGGTCGTGACGCGCCCGCGCAACGTGAACGTCCGCCTCCCAGACCAGAGCATCGAGCTGCGGACCGATCGGGGCGTCTTCAGCCTCGCCGGGCTCGACCCGGGCACCGCGGTCCTCCTCCAGGGCGTCCCCGCGCCGCCCGCGGGCGCCACGCTCCTGGATCTCGGCTGCGGGCACGGCGTGGTCGCGATCGCGATGGCCCGCCGAGCCCCCCAGGCCCGTGTCATCGCGGTTGACGTAAACAACCGGGCCCTGGAGCTGACCCGCGCCAATGCGACCGCGAACGGGGTCGAGAGGATCGAGGTGTGCCGGCCTGACGAGGTGGACCCGGACCTCCGGTTCGATGCGATCTACACCAACCCGCCCATCCGCGTCGGCAGGCAGCAGCTCCTGGAGCTCCTCACCACCTGGCTCGGCCGCCTCGAGCCCAACGGCCACGCCTATCTGGTGGTGCAGCGCCACCTCGGCGCGGATTCGCTCGCCGGGCGACTGCGGAGCCAGGGTTTCGACGTCCTCCGGATGGGGTCCAAGCGCGGCTACCGCCTCCTGGACGTGCGCGACGCCAGTCCAGCGTCGCATCATGGCTGACCATGCTCGCGACCATCACCATCGGCATCGACCCGATCGCCTTCTGGATCGGCTCTCTGGCGGTCCACTGGTACGGGATCATGTACGTGGTGGCGTTCGTGGCCGCCTACTACCTGGGCGCCCGTCCCCACGCCGTCTCCCGGGGCATCAGCCAGGACTACCTGGAGCGGCTCACCGGCTGGACCATCCTCTTCGGTCTGATCGGCGCGCGGCTCTACTACGACGTCCAGAACCTCGACCTGATGCACAGCGTGGTCGACGTGTTCGCGGTGTGGAACGGGGGGATGGCCTTCTACGGCGCGATCATCGGGGGCCTCGCGACCCTGGTCATCCTCGGCCGGCGGTGGAAGCTGCCGATCTGGGTCCTCCTGGATGCGGGCGCCTTCTTCGCCGTGGTGGGCCAGCCGATCGGCCGCATCGGCAACATCATCAACGGCGACATCCTCGGCGGTCAGAGCAACCTCCCGTGGGCGACCGCCTACACCAACCATGACGCCATCCTCCAGGCCGGGTACCGGCTCGGCGTCGCCTACCAGCCCGCCGCGGCGTACGAGGCGCTCGGGACGCTGGTCATCCTCCTCATCCTGCTCGGGGTGCGCCGGCGCGGCGTGCGACCGGGGGTGGTCATCCTCAGCTACGTAGGGCTCTACTCGGTGAGCCAGCTCCTCCTCGACTTCCTCCGCCAGACCGAGCCGGTCATCGCCTTCGGCCTCAAGGAGCTGCAGCTGACGGCCATCGCGACCCTGGTCCTCGTCATGCCGCTGCTCGTGATCATCTGGCGCCGCACCGAGGGTCGCTCGGGGCGCGCTCCGGAGCCGCTGCTGGACGGGGCCTCCTCCGATGCGGAGCCGGAGTCCCCGGCTGAGGTCTCCCCTTCCGACGCGGAAGCGGAGCCGGTCACCCCCGACTGAGGGAAACCGCAGGTGAATACCCGTCCCGCCATCTCAGGCCCCCAGCCCCGACGGACGTGCCGTCACCGCCTCCGCGCCGTCGCGGCACCCCTCCTCTGCGCTCTCGCGGCGGCGGCCTGTGGCACCAGCAGCGCCGGCTCGCCGTCGCCCACAGCAACTGCCAGACCGACCGCCACCCCGGGTGCCGTCGCCTCAGCCGTGGAGGCCCGCCTCCTCGTCCAGCAGGGCCTCGGCATCGGGCTCGCCTCCAACGTGGTTCAGAGCCAGGTGACGGTGCTGTCGGCCGCGCTGCTCGGCTCGACCTCATGCAGCGCCCTCGATGCGGGGACGGGGTCGTCGAAGGTGCTGCAGAAATCCACCACAGGTGGCGTCATCACCGTGAGCGTCGACGTGTACTACGACGGCAGCTGCGCGCAACCGTACATCGAGGCCGCGGCGCAGCTCACCACCACCGAGGCGACCAGCACCATCTCGATCACCGAGACGGCCACCTATCTCGGACCGGGCGGCGCCACCCTCGGAGCCCTCCATCTCAGCGAGAGCGTGATCCTCGCCGGGCTTTCCACTGCAATCGAGACCACGACCGTGGACGGCACGGGCACGTTCAATGCACAGGACGGCGCGCCGGCGGTGAGCCTCGGTCTCGAGTGCGTCATCCCCGCCAGCAGCGATCAGATCGCACCGTTCGTCTGCGGCGGCGCCGTCGCCCAGCCCTTCCCGGCGATCGGGCTGTCCCTCGCCTCGGTCGCCCCGCTCACCATCACCCTGACCCCGATCGCCGGCGGCGGCGAGGACGACTACAGCGTCGCCTTCACGGGCACGCAATCGACCTCCGAGAAAGGTGCACTCGGCGCCCTGTCGATCACCACCCCAACGCCGACTACCTTCGCCATCGGCGGGAGCGGAACCGCAATGCCGGACAATGCGACATCCGGTCATGCGGCGCTCTTCGCCCTCTTCTCACCGACGCCGACGGGGCGGACGGTCACTGATTCGACCGATGGGACCGTCTGCTCCCTCACCATGGGGAGCAGCTCGGAGGTCACCGGCACCGTGAAGACGGCGGCGGGGGCATCGCTCGCGAATCTCACCCTCGACCAGTCCGGCAGCGGGACCATCAGCTACGCCGGCGGGAGCACCGCGCCGATCACGAACTGGACGCTGGGCGGCTGACCCCCGCCTATACTCGGGCCCGTGCTGGCCAGCGACATCCTTCAGGTTCTCGGGATCGTCTTTGAGGTCCTGACGTTCGTCGTCCTGATCCGGGTGCTGCTCTCGTGGCTCCCCGGGGTCAACCCGTTTCACCCCCTGGTGCGGCTGATCCGGGCCATCGCCGACCCCATCCTGGCCCCGTTCCGCGGCCTGCTGCCGACCTTCGGCGGGATGCTCGACATCTCCCCGGTGCTCGCCATCATCGTCCTCGAGGTGGCGGCCGAGATCTGCTTCTCCCTCTCCGCGGACGTCTTCAGCGGCGTGTCGGTCGGGGTCATCGTGGTGGGAGCGGTCGAGCAGCTCGTGCTCACCCTGATCATCCTGGTCGCCGTCCTCGTCCTGCTGCGCTTCCTCCTCTCCCTCTTCCACGCGGATCCCTGGCACCCGCTGACGCGGGGCATCAAGACGATGGCCAAGCCTTTCGTGCAGCCCTTTGACGGCATCATCGCCAGCCACTCGTCGATCGACGTCGAGGCCCTGGTCGCCTGCGTCGCCTACATCGTGGTCTTCCTGATCGCCAAGTTCGCACTCGACTGGCTGGCCGGCCTGGTCTGACCCGGCCGGGGCCTGCAGGACCTCAGCGGCGGCGGGGGTTCTCCCGTTCGGGAGCCCGCTGGCGCTCCACCTCCACCCGGTAGGCGGAATCGCCGAGCAGCGATTCTACGGCCCGCTCCAGGGCCGGTCCCGGCTCCACCGACCACTCGGCGCCGAGGACGATCTCATCCACCGACCGTGATCCCTGCACCTGGATGATCACCGGCGCATCGCCGCGGTGGCGGGAGAGGATGGCACGGAGCGGGGGGAGGAGGTGCTGCTGTCCGGCGGAGAGCCGCAGGCGCACCCGGCTGTTGCGGCGCCAGGCGGCGAGGCGGACGTCCTCCAGACCGTACACCTGCTCCGCGATGACGCTCACCTGCTCGGAGTCCGCATGCTCGTCCTCGTCGGCGGCGGCGGCGCCGTTCTGGGCGGGGGCGGGAGCGGCAGTCCGCCCGTTGCGACCGGCCTGCACGCGCCCCCGGACCACGATCACCTGGTCGGGACGGAGCAGCTCGGCGCACTCCTCGAAGGTGCGGGCAAAGACGACCACCTCACAGGTGCCCGAGAGGTCCTCCAGGGTCACGAAGGCCATCCGCTGCCCGGTGGTGCTGCGCCGGGGGATGAAGGCCCGGAGATCGCGGATCGCCCCTCCGATCTGGACGTAGACACCGTCGAGATGGGCGCCCAGCTCCCCGATGCCGGTGTCGACGCGCTCACTGATCCGATCGGCGATCCGGCGCAGGGGGTGGTCGCTCAGGTACATCCCGAGGTAGTCGCGCTCCCACCGCAGCCGCTCGTCGGCGGCGACCGGGGCGACCTCCGCCGTGGTCCCGAACTCGTCGACTGTGGTGATGCCAGCGGCGGTCTCCACCTCGACGCTGTCGCCGAAGAGGGAGCCCTGGCCCACCTCTCGCTCGCGACGGATCTGGGCACCCCGGTCCAGGGCGCGATCCAGGGTGGCGAGCAGCATGCCGCGCTCGCCCAGCCGGTCACAGGCACCGCTCCGCACCAGGGCCTCGAGCACCCGGCGGTTGAGGTCGCGGCCCCCGGCCCGCAGGCAGAGGTCGGCGAGGCTCAGGTAGGGACCGCCCGCCTTCCTCTCCTCGACGAGCTGCTCCATCACCCGCTCGCCCGCCCCCTTGATGTGGGCCAGGCCGTAGAGGATCTCCCTCTTCTCCGCATCACCCACCGCGAAGCCGGCCTCGCTCCGGTTGACGTCGGGGAGCATCACGGTGAGGCCCCGCGCGTGGGCGTCGAGGATGGTCTGCTTGAGCTTGTCGAAGTCGCCGGCCCGGCTGTTGAGCAGAGCGGCCATGAACTCCAGGGGATGGTTGGCCTTGAGGTACGCGGTTTGGTAGCCGATCAGCCCGTAGCACATGGCATGGGCCTTGTTGAAGCCGTAGCCGGCGAAGTGGTCGATGAGGTCGAAGAGGGCGCCGGCGGTCCCCTCCTCCACCCCCCGGGCGGCGGCGCCGGTCAGGAACTTCTCCCGCTGCTGCGCCATCTTGACCTTGTCCTTCTTGCCCATCGCGGCGCGCAGGACGTCCGCCTCCCCCAGGCTGTACCCGGCCACCGCCGAGGCGATCTGCATCACCTGATCCTGGTAGATCATGGTCCCGAATGTTTCAGCCAGGATTGGCTCCATCTCGGGCAGCAGGTAGGTGACCTCCTCCTCGCCACGCTTGCGGCGGATGTAGAGGTCGACGACCCCGCCCTCGATGGGGCCGGGCCGGTTGAGGGCGTTGGCGGCGGCGAGGTCGGCGAGCGAGCTGGGCTGCATGTCGATGAGGATCCGCTTGGCGAAGGTCGCCTCGAGCTGGAAGACCCCATGGGTGTCCGCCTTGCCGAGCAGCTCATAGGTGGCGGGGTCATCCAGGGGGATCGTGTCGATGTCGATCCGCTTCCCCCGCACCTTCTCGACGTTCTCGACCGCCTCCTGGATCACGGTGAGGTTGGAGAGTCCCAGGAAGTCGATCTTGAGGAGGCCGATCTTGCTGACCCCCTTCATGTCGAACTGGGTGACGACCCCCTCGTTGCCCGAGGTCGAGCGGGTCAGGGGGACGATGCTGGCGAGCGGCGCGGCGCCGATCACCACTCCCGCGGCGTGCGTCGAGGCGTTGCGGGAGATGCCCTCGAGACGGCGGGCGATGTCGATCACGCTGCGAGCCCAGGGCTCGCTCTCATAGAGGTCGTGGAGGTCACGCGCCTCGGTGAGAGCGCGGTCCAAGGTGATGCCGACGGTCGCCGGGACCAGCTTGGCCAGCCGGTCGACATCGGGGAGCGGGACGTCGAGCACGCGGCCGACATCACGGATGGCGGCCCGGGCCGCCATGGTGCCGAAGGTGATGATCTGGGCCACCCGGTCCTGACCGTACTTGCCGGTGACGTACTGGAGGACGCGGTCGCGGCGGCGATCGTCGAAGTCGATGTCGATGTCAGGCATCTCCCTGCGCTCCAGGTTGAGGAAGCGCTCGAAGATGAGCCCGTAGCGGAGCGGATCGACGTTGGTGATGCGCAGCACGTAGGCGACCAGCGACCCGGCCGCGCTGCCCCGGCCGGGGCCCACCACCACCCCGTCGCAGCGGGCGGCACGGATCAGGTCCCAAACGATGAGGAAGTAGGCGGAGAAGCCGGTCTGACGGATGACGTCCAGCTCCATCGCGAGCCGCTCGCGCGCCTCGTGGGTGGGATCCGGACCGAACCGCTCGACGAGCCCGTGCTGGCACACCTCGGCCAGATAGGAGTCGGCGTCGAGGCCCTCGGGGATGGGCGAGTAGGCGGGGAGGTGGTGGTGACCGAGCTCCAGCCTCCAGTCGCAGCGCGCGGCCACGGCCACGGTGTTGGACGCCGCCTCGCCGTAGGCGCCGAAGCGGCGCCGCATCTCGTCGCTGCTCGCCATGTAGAACTGGGGACCGTGGAAGCGGAAGCGCTTCTCGTCCTCGCGCCGGGCCCCGGTCTGAAGGCAGAGCAGGATGTCGTGCGCCTCGGCGTCGGCCGCATCGATGTAGTGGGAATCATTGGTGCAGATGAGGGGGATGCCGGTCCGGCGCGCGATCTCCAGGAGCCCCTCCCGGACCGCGGTCTCCTCGGTCATCCCGTGGTCCTGGATCTCCAGGAAGTAGTTGTCGGGTCCGAAGATCTCCAGGTGCTGGCGCGCCACCCGCTCGGCGGCGTCCAGGTCGCCGCTCAGGATGGCCTGGGGAAGCTCGCCGCCGACGCACCCGGAGAGGCAGATCAGCCCCTCGCCGTGCGCGGCGAGCAGCTCCTTGTCGATGCGCGGCTTGTAGTAGTGGCCCTCGAGGTGGGCGATGGTCGAGAGCTGGACCAGGTTGGCGTAGCCGGTGTTGTCACGGGCGAGCAGGACCAGATGGTGGGGGTCGCGGTCGGCGCGACCCTCCTTGTCGCGGTGGGAGCGGGGGGCCATGTAGACCTCGCAGCCCAGGATCGGCTTGATCCCGGCGGCGACCGCCGCGGTGTAGAGCTCGACGGCTCCGTAGAGGACGCCGTGATCGGTGACCGCCACCGCCGGCTGGCCCATCGCCTTTGCCCGGGCCACCAGCTCGGGAATGCGCGCCGCACCGTCCAGCAGCGAGAACTCGCTGTGGACGTGGAGATGGACGAAGGCATCCGATTCAGTCGCCGTCGCCTCCGCCTCCACCATCTCCGTGGCGTCCTCGCCTCCGAACACGCGTACGTTAGCATCCGCCGCAGGCCGGTCCGCCAGCACGGCTCGCCGTATTCTGACCGTGCCACGGTGGCCGCCGGCCCGGGCCCCGAGCTGGGCGCTCCCCCCGAGCCGTCTGACGCGCTCCGCCCCCGGCCGGGAACAGAGGTCCCAGCCGGAGGCGGCTCCGCCGTCAGAGGATGAAACCGCCCCGGATCACCGCCGCTACTTGCCCGGGACGGGCTGGGGCTCCGCCGAAGCCGCGCTGCTCAGCGCCGCGCCCGAACTGCCGGCCGCCGGCGCCGCGCCACTCGCCGCCGGTACCGCGCCACTCGCCGCCGGTGCCGCACCACTCGCCACCGGTGCCGCGCCACTCGCCGCCGGTCCGTGATGCCGTCCACCCCGAGCGATGTGCCGCTGGGCCTTGGACTCCTCGTCAACGTGCACGAACTTGCCACCCCGGAACGCCGAGGCGACCGCCGCGACCAGGCTCATCACCACCGCGACGCCCAGGATGATCCCGAGGCTGCTCACGAAGGCTGGGCCGATCAGCTGTGGAAAGAAGGCCCGGCTGGTGAGATGGGCTGCCTGAGCCGCCGAGAGGTGGGAGAGCACGGCGGGCCCGAGGAGGGTCTTCAGGGGGTTGTAGCCCAGGAAGGCAGCGAAGACGTACCCGAGAGGCGGCACGTGAGAGAGGGCCGCCGCGCTGCTCGCCGGGACGCCGTTGGCGACAAGCCCCTTCAGCATCGCCGCGGGAACCTTGCTGTTGAGCCCTCCCACCAGGAGCGTGAAGAAGAGGCCCATCGAGAGCGGCATGCCGGTGCTGGCGAAGGTCACCCTCATGCCCGAGGCTGCCCCACGGTCGCGGGCCGGAACCGAGTTCATGATCGACGAGGTGTTGGGGGAGGCGAACAGACCTCCGCCGATGCCGGAGAAGAGCATGACCGCGCCGAAGGGCAGGTAGCTGAAGTTGGCCGGGAAGGTCATCATCAGGGCGTAGGTCGCCGCCGCCAGCAGCATGCCGCCGGTCGCGAAGGGCCGGGCTCCATAGCGGTCTGACAGCTTTCCGGAGAGAGGCCCGGCGATCACGAATCCGAGGGTGAACGGGATCATGTAGATGCCCGCCCACAGCGGGGTGTCAGAGAAGGCGTAGCCGTGCTGGGGCAGCCAGATGCCCTGGAACCAGATCATCAGCATGAACATCAGTCCGCCCCGTCCGATCGATCCCAGGAACTGGGCGAGGTTGCCGAAGGCAAACGCCCGGATGCGGAACAGGGAGAGCCGGAACATCGGATCCTTGACCCGGACCTCGATGACGGCGAAGGCCGCCAGCAGAACGATGCCGCCCGCGATCATCCAGAGGACAAAGGGGTTTCCCCAACCGGAGAGGGAGGTTCCGTACGGCTCGATACCGTAGGTGACGCCCACCAGCACCATGCCCAGGCCACCAGCGAAGGCGACGTTGCCGGCCCAGTCGATCCGCGCCTTGATGCGGACGCCGATGTCCTTAAGCTTGAGATACGCCCAGATGGTCCCGAAGGCCCCCACCGGGACGTTGGCTAGGAACACCCAGCGCCAGCCGATCTGGGAGAGCAGACCCCCGACCACGATGCCAAGAAAGGAGCCGACGATGGCGGCCACCATGTTGATCCCCAGTGCGAATCCGAGCTGATCGGAGGGGAAGGCGTCGGTGATGATGGCGGCGGAGTTGGCCATCAACAGCGCACCTCCGATGGCCTGGAACATGCGCAGCAGGACCAGCTCCAGCGCACCGTTGGAACCGGTGCTCCAGACGCACGAGAGCAGGATCGCCCCGACCGTGAACCAGGCGAAGCCGAGGTTGTACATCCTCACCCGGCCGAAGATGTCGCCGATGCGGCCCACGGTCACCACGACGATGGCCGACACCAGCACGTAGCCCATCATGATCCAGAGCAGATATGACGAATTGGCGGGCACCAGCGGGTTCAGGTTGATGCCACGGAAGATGACTGGCAGGGCAATGATCAGGCCCGTGCCCGTCATCGACGAGAGCAGCACCCCGATGGTCGTGTTGGAGAGGACCAACCACTTGTAATGGGGTCCAACAATCGGCGTTCGGGATGGTGCCGCGAAAGTCATCTTGCCAACTCCTCGATGGCACGAGCACCCTCGTGCGCTGCAGCTGCGGTGCCGGGATCCCCGGCTGTCATGGACTCCAGAACGGTGATGGCGCGCGCGATCGCGACTCGATCGGCCTCACTCAGCGAGGCGAGGCGCGCTGCGAGCCACTCGTTGCCGGCTCGCGTGTGGCGCTCCAGCACCTCGACACCGGCGGGGGTCGCCAGCACCTGGACACCACGCCGGTCGCCGGGCGTGGCTTGCCGGACCACCAGGCCGGTGGCCTCCAGCTTGTCGGCGAGCCGCGTGGCCGCCGAGCCGGGCAGGCTCTCCAGCTCGGCCAGCCGGCCGATGCCGAGCGGGCCCTTGAGGACCACGCTGGCGAGCCCGGACACCTGTGCGATGCTGAGCTCGGAGGGGTCATGGCGGCGGAGGCGCCGGCTGAGATGGATCATCGACATCCGAAGACGCTCGGCCAGGACGGGTGGGTCGGTCGCAACCCCGGTCGGGGGCTGGTCCGCTGCCGCGCTCACCACACTCGGAACGGTCATCTCCTGCCTCTGTCTGGCCCATGATGATGCAGAACGCAGACAGTATATATCGTAGGCAAGTAAATTGACGGATCATCGCGCCCGTCAGGGGTTCTTCAGCACCCTGCCAACGTCCCGGCGCCAGGGGCGCCGGTCAGGAGGCAAGGAGCCGGGGCGAGAGCACGAGGAACCCGGTCCGGAGGGTGCGGAACCGATGAGCCACCTCCGGCGTCATACCTCCATGAGGCTCTCCGCCATGAGGCTCGCCGCCGTGTCCCTCCTCTGCGGCCTGGCCGTGGCAGCGGCAGCATGCGGGCTCGCGCCCGCAGCCGCGCGGGACGCCACCGCATCGGGGTCGCAGGCCCCAGCAGGGTCCCCATCGCCCACCTCCACTCCGACGCCGTCGCCGGGCACCCCAACTCCCTCCTCCACGTCCGGGCCGGTACTGGGCAGGGCCACCAACGCCGCCGGCTGGACGGCGGTGGTGACGGCCGGGCCGGACGGTCAGCTGGAGGAGACGCTGACGGTCATCGGCCCGCTGACGCTGCTCGGGGGCTGCGTCTCCACGCTCACAGCGTTGGCGGAGACCCCGGCCGGGGTGCCGGTGCCGACCCCGACCCCCGTGCCGGCGGCGCACTGCCTGGCCATCGCCCTGGTGGTGATCCCGTCCGGGTCGAGCCGGGCCTTCACGGCGGTCCTTCCCGAGCCCGCCGAGCCGGGGACGTACGCCATCCACGCCACCCTGGACACCCAGGGCCCGTCCGGGTCACCCGTCCCGGTCGTGACCATCCTGACGTGAGCGTGGCCCGCAGGGGGCTCCGGGTCAGTCCTGGCGGCGGAGGGCCGCCACGCACTCGACGTGGTACGTCTGGGGGAACATGTCCACCACGTCGAGAGAATCCACGACGTAGGGTCCCGAGGCGACCAGCAGGTGGAGATCGCGGGCGAGCGTCGCCGGGTCGCAGGAGACGTAGACGACCCGCGGCGGCCCGGCCAGGGCCAGCCACCCGGTGACCCGGCCGTCGCACCCGGCGCGGGGCGGGTCCAGGATCAGGCCGTCGATGGCGCCCGCCCCGGCCACGCCGGGCAGCGCCGACTCCACCGGCTCGACGAGGTAGCGAAGCCGGTCCCCGACCTCGTTGATCCGGGCGTTGAGCCGGCCCATCCGAGCCGCGCTCCGGTTGCTCTCGATGCAGACCACCTCGCGCGCGTCGGCGGCCAGCACGGCGCTCAGCACCCCGATCCCGGCGTAGGCATCGACGATTCGCCGGCCCGCCACCTCACCGAGGGCCGCGAGCACGCACCCGTAGAGGGCGTCAAGGTGTCCCCAGCTCACCTGCATGAAGGACTCCGGTGTGACCCGGAAGGCCCTCCCCCGCCAGTGCAGGGTGGTGAGGTCGGTGCTCCAGCGCTCCGGCGCGGGCAGCTCGGCCGCCATCTCGTCGACCACCGCCCGGTCCAGTGCCGCCGCCGGCTTGGGGCGGAGCAGCAGCTCGACTCCGTCCTCGCCGGCGGTGACATGCAGGACGCTCAGACCGGTCGCGCCACCCCGGCGGACCAGCTCACGGAGCCGCGGCAGGGAGCCGGAGATGCGGGAGTGGTGGATGAGGCAGCCGTCGACCGCCACCTTGCGCCAGCTCCGAGCACGATTGAATCCCAGGGCGGCATCCGCCACCCCCCTCTCCCCCGGGATGACGTGGAACTCGCCGCGCCAGCGGTACCGCCAGGGGTCCGGCATGCCGTGGAGGCGGAGCTCGGGCACCGCGACCCCCGCCCGGCGCATGGCATCGAGCACGACGTCCCGCTTGAGGAGCAGCTGCCGGGGGTAGGCGACGTGCTGGAGCTGGCAGCCACCGCAGTCGGGGAGGAAGGGGCAGGGCGGCGCCACCCGGTCCGGCGACGCCTCACGGACGGCCTCGACGCGGCAGAACCAAGTCCGCCCCTTGCGAAAGGTCAGCGAGACCTCCGCCAGCTCGCCCGGGATGCCGCCGTCCACCATCAGGGTGGCGCCGGCCGCGTGGGCCAGGCAGAGGCCGCCGTGGACCATCCCTTCGCAGCGGACCTCGAGCCGGGTGCCGGACCCGAGCGCCTCAGGGGGCGAGGCGGTCACGGAGCAGGCCGGTCACGACCCTGGCGTCGGCGCGGCCTCTGGTCGCCTTCATGACCCCGCCCACCAGGCGCTGGAGGGCCTGCTCCTTGCCGCCCTGGAAGTCGGCGACGGCGGCCGGGTTCTCCACGATCACGGCGTCGACGAGCCGTTCCAGCTCGGCCTGGTCGCTCACCTGGCCGAGACCGCGCTCCTTGACGACCGCGGCGGGGTTACCCCCCGCCAGGTAGAGCTCCTCGAGAAGCTCCTTGGCGGTGGAGCCGTTGATGGTCCCCGCCTCCACCAGCTTGATGAGGGAGGCGAGCCCCTCCAGGCCGAGGCCACTGCCCGGGAGCGGGGTGCGGCTCTCACGCGCCAGCCGCGCCACCTCGCCCATCAGCCAGTTGGCGGCGGCCTTGGCGGGCACCCCGGCGGCGACCAGCGACTCGAAGGCGCGCGCGTCCTCCCGCTCCGCGGTGACGGTCGCGGCGTCGTACGCGGAGAGGCCGTGCTCCCACTGCAGCCGCTCGGCGAGCTGCTGGGGCAGCTCGGGCAGGGCCGCCCTCACCCGATCCACGAACTCCGCGTTCAGGTGGAGGGGGGGGAGGTCGGGCTCGGGAAAGTAGCGGTAGTCGTGGGCGTACTCCTTGCTCCGCTGGGAGATGGTGGCGCCCTTGGCCTCGACCCAGCCCCGGGTCTCCTGGGCGATGGTCTGGCCCTGGTCGAGCAGCCGCCCCTGGCGGACGATCTCGTACTCGAGCGCGCGGTGCACGGCCCGGAACGAGTTCATGTTCTTGACCTCGACCTTGACCCCCAACCCTGTCTCGCCGTGCCTGCGCAGCGAGATGTTGGCGTCGCAGCGGAACGACCCCTGCTCCAGGTTGCCGTCGTTGACGCCGATGTAGACGAGGATCTGGCGGAGGCGGACGAGGTACTCACGTGCCTGGGCGGGGGTGCGCAGGTCGGGCTCGCCGACGATCTCCATCAGCGGGACACCGGCGCGGTTGAGGTCGACCACCGAGCTGCGCGCCTGCTGCAGGATGTCGCCCGCATGCTGGAGGGTGCCGGTGTCCTCCTCCAGGTGCACGCGCGTGATGCCGCAGCGCACCTCCTCGCCGTCCACCGTGAAGGTGAGGTGGCCGTTCAGCGACAGGGGCATGTCCCACTGGGAGATCTGGTACCCCTTGGGGAGGTCGGGGTAGAAGTAGTTCTTGCGGTCGAACTTGCTGTGCTCGGGGATCTCGCAGTTGAGCGCGAGCGCGCTCCGCACCGTGTACTCCACGGCGACCCGGTTCATCACCGGCAGCACCCCGGGAAGGCCGAGACAGACCGGGCAGGTGTTGCTGTTGGGCGGGCTGCCGATGTAATCGGCACTGCAGCCGCAGAACATCTTGCTCTGGGTCAGCAGCTGGCCGTGGACCTCCAGGCCGATCACCGGTTCCCACCGCTCCATCACCTGGTCCAGGGTGCTCACGGCGCTGGTCGCGGTCATGCGGACGCTCCCGACGCCGCCGGCAGCGCGGGTGGCTGCTGGGTGTGCCAGGCGGTCGCCGCCTCGTAGGCGCGCGCGACCCGGAGCACCTGCGCGTCGCCGAGCCGCGGTCCGATCACCTGTAGGCCGACCGGCAGCCCCTCGCTCAGCCCGCAGGGGATGGAGATGCCGGGCAGGCCCGCGAGGTTGACGGGCAGGGTGAGGACGTCGCAGAGGTACATGGAGAGAGGATCGCTCCTATCCCCCTTGGGGAAGGCGACGATCGGAGAGGTGGGGCTGACCAGCGCGTCCACGGTCGCGAAGGCGCGGTCGAATTCTTCCGCAATGAGAGTGCGCACCTTCTGCGCCTGACGGTAGTAGGCGTCGTAGTACCCGCTGGAGAGCGCGTAGGTCCCGAGCATGATCCGGCGCTTGACCTCGGGGCCGAAGCCCTGGCCGCGGGTCTCCAGGTAGGTGTCGGTGAGCGACTGGCGATCCACGTGGAGGCCGAAGCGGACCCCGTCCATCCGTGCGAGGTTGGCCGAGCACTCGGCGGGCGCGATGATGTAGTAGGTGCTGAGCGCGGCCTCGGTGGAGGGCAGCGACACCTCGACCAGGGTGGCGCCGAGCTTCTCGAGCTGCGCGAGGGCGGCCTCGACCGCGGCGCGCACGCCTGGCTCCAGTCCCTCGGCCATGTACTCGCGGGGGACCCCGAGGCGCATCCCCGCGACGCCCCGCGCCAGCTGGGTGGCGACCGGCTCGACCGGCAGCGGCGAGGTGGTGCTGTCGCGCGGGTCGTGCCCAGCCATGGCGGTGAAGACGTGGGCGGCGTCCTCGACGCTGCGGGCAAACGGCCCGATCTGGTCCAGGGAGGAGGCGAAGGCGATCAGCCCGTAGCGGGAGACGCGCCCGTAGGTCGGCTTGAATCCGGCGACGCCGCAGAAGGAGGCGGGCTGCCGGATCGACCCCCCGGTGTCCGTCCCCAGGGAGAAGGGGACGGCCCCGGCGGCCACCACGGCCGCGCTGCCCCCGCTGCTGCCGCCCGGCACCCGGCTCGGATCCCAGGGGTTGCCCACCGGCCCGAAGGCGGAGTTCTCGTTGGAGGAGCCCATGGCGAACTCGTCGCAGTTGGTGACTGCGACCGGCACCGCCCCCGCGTCCAGCAGCCGCTGCAGCGCGGTGCCGGTGTAGGGGGGGATGAAGCCCTCCAGGATCTTGGAGCCGGCGCTGGTCTCCACCCCTTCCACGCAGAGCACGTCCTTGTACGCGAAGGGGATGCCGCAGAGCGGACCTGCCTGCTCCGGCGATTCGGCGAGCATGCGGGCGGCATGGCCGGCCTGGCGCTCGGTGAGCGCGCCCGTGTAGCGGAGGACCGGGTGAAGGGTGGCGAGGGATTCGATCGCGCTGCGGGCATGTTCGGCCAGCTGGGCGGGGGTGGTCTCGCCGCTGCGCAGGCAGGCGCCCAGCTCGCCGACGGTCTCCCAGCTCATGAGCGCGTCACCGCCGTCCCGGAGCGCGACAGCGCCCTCCCCTCCTCCACCACCGCATTCATTCTTGGATCGCTCCCACCTCGAAGTGGTCGCGACGCCGCTTGGGCGCGTTGGCGAGCGCCTTCTCGACGGGCAGGCACTCGCCCCTCACGTCCTCGCGCCAGGCGTTGACCAGGCCGCCGATCTGGGCGGTCTCGGCGACCTGGGAGGTGTCGACCTGCTGCAGCCGGTCGACGTGGCTGAGGATGGCGTCGAGCTGCTGGCGGTAGCGCTCGACCTCCTCGTCGCTCAGGCCGAGGCGGGCGAGCATGGCGACATGGGTGACCTGGTCGCGGGCGAGGGTCATCGCTTCCTCCGGGGCGTCACGGTGCGTGATTATCCGCGTCGCGCCCGCTGCCGGCGTCCGCCGGGCCCGCGTCGGGGCCGGTGAGCGGGAGCCAGGTGAGCGCGGTCTGCTCAGTGGGCTGGAAACCGTGGTGACGGTAGACGGCGAGGGCCTGCGGGTTGTCGGGGCGGGTCCAGACGGTCACGAAGGTCGCCTCGCGCTCGCGGAAGAGGCGCATCGCCTCCCCGACGAGCGCCGTCGCCACCCCGGCGCCTCGAGCCGGGGGCTCCACGTAAAGCTCGGCCACCTCGCCCTCCAGCCCATTGCCGGGATCGAAGAGGACGCACCAGCAGAGGCCGACGGCGTGGCCCTTCTCGTCGCGGGCCACGAAGACCACGCTGTCCCCCTGGAAGTGGGGCTCGAGAGGCCCGGTGCGGCCGGCGAGCTCCTCCCTGGTCTCCTGGGGGTGGTCGTAGCGCTCCTGGTCCTCCAGTCCCAGCTCGACGAGCAGGGCGAGGACCTCGGGGTCGTTGGGGCGCTGGAGGGTCTCGATCCGGAGCGGGGGCGATGCCACCCCGCGATCCAATCACACCGCGGGCGGGAGGTGTGCGGCGGCCCGGTGGGGAGACGCCGGGTTCAGCCGGTGATCGCGTTGCTCGCCGGAAGGGAACTGGCCGACGCGGACGGCGTCGGTGTCGGCCCAGGAGACGCGCTGCCGGGGGTGGCCGACGCGGACGGCGCCAGTGTCGAGGCGGGAGGCACGCTTCCGGCAACCGCCGAGGCCGAGGGCAAGGATGGAAGCGAGGGAACACCCGGCGCGGTGGGCACGGGCGGGGCCGACGGCGTGGATGCGGGCGCGCCGCCCGCCTGCTCAGTCCAGGTGGTGCCGTCCCAGGTCCAGGTGTCTCCCATCACCTCGCCCGCGGCCGAGGTCGACCCCAGGAGCTCTCCGCCGAAGAGCACCACCTGGCCGTTGGAGCCGTCGTACGCCAGGGCCGGCTCGGAGCGCGGCGCCGGGGCGCCGGCGGATGGCGCCTCCACCCAGCCGGCCGCCGGGTTGGTCGAGACCCAGAGCGCGCCCGTGGAGTCGAGACCGACCACCTCTCCCGCGGCGGTGTCGCTGACTGGCGGCGTCTGGAAGTAGCGCGCCGCGGCGCTTGCCTGCAGGTTCTGCACGGGCGTCCAGCCGCTCCCGGTCCACTGCCAGTCCTCGGCAGCCGGGATCAGCGGGCACGGGGCATCGGCGGGGCAGGAGGCGGCCGATCCCCCAGCCACCGCATCCAGATTGGCACCCAGGTCCACCAGAAGTCCGGGGCCTGGGAACCAGGCCAGCTGCCCACCCGATGCCGGCGAGTCACTGGCGGAGGAGTCGGCGAGCTGGAAGGTGCTGCCGTCGAAGACCCAGGTGAGCGTCGCGGCCAGGGCGGGGCAGGATATCTCCAGGGGGCAGTTCGAGCAGATGACGGCGGAGCCGGTCGAGGGGATCGCCGGGCAGATGGGGCAGGCGATCATCGCTGTGGCACAGGAGATCGGGCAGGCGCTCGTGGACTGTGCCACCGGCGGGTAGGGGCAGAGGGTGGAGAGGCAGCCCCCGTCGAGCGGGCACGCGGTCTGGGCCGGGGAGGTGCTGGCGGTGGCCGACGGCAGGGCCACCGGCGAGCCGCACGGCCCACCCCCGACGGCGATGCAGACGCCGCCGGGGGTCCCTGTGGCCGAGGCGCCGCCGCTGACGGCGACGGCGCTCGAGACGGGTGGAGCGGCGGCCGAGGCGCCCTCTCCCCCACTCGACCCGTTGTAGATGGCGGGGAGCGGGACCGGGCCGGAGGCGGGCGAATCGGCGGTGACGAGGATGAGCTTCCCGCTGGTCGGGTCGGTGGCCAGGGAAGCCCCGGCCAGGGTGTAGTCACCCAGCTGGCCCGTGCCATGACCGAGTGCGATCTGGGACCAGTCGCTGCCATCCCAGGCCCAGGCGTCCTGGAGCTGGGTGCAGCCTCCCGTGCTGCTCACGGTGCCGGACGACGCGCTCCCAACCGAGCAGCCGCTCCCACCCGTCCCGCCGAGCAGGATCACCCGCTGGCTCTGCGGGTCCCAGGCCATCTCGGCGCCGTACCGGGCGGGCGGGCTGTCCGGCGGCCCCGCCTCGGACCATCCGGAACCGTCCCAGAGCCAGGTGTCGGCGAGCGCCTGCCCGTCGCTGCCGGTGCCGCCGAACATGACCACATCCCCGGTGGCGGGGTCGTAGGCCATGGCCGCACCGGCCCGGGCCGCCGGGCCCCCGTCCCCGGAGGCGGCATCGTGGCGCAGGCCGAAGTAGCCACCCGCCACCGCGGCGACGACAGCCAGCGAGATCACCAAGGCTCCCGCCCCCCTGCGCAGGCGGCCGACGCGGCTCCGAATCTCTTCCATACCTTCCGCTACGCGCGAGCCCTCCCTGGGGTTCCCCGGCGGGTCAGGACGGGGTGGGCGGCCCGGCGAGGGAAGCGCGTGCGATGGACATCGGAGCCCCCCGGTGTGGGCCGGCCGGGCCCTGCCAAACCGTCCGGAGTGAGCGCCGGATAGACTCCCCGACGATGGCCGAGCGCGCAGGCAAGCCTGCCAATCCCGAACGGCTGAGCCCCGAGGAGCTGACCCGCCTCCAACCCGGGCTGGCACGGCTGATGCCGGAGATCGCCAACCGCCTCTGGCGTGCCGTCTACTCCGCCCGGGCCGGCCACTGGCGGCTCGCCCGGTGGCAGCTCAACGAGATGAGCAAGCTATTCAACCTCTGCATGATCACCCGGCCCAAGTACTCGGCCGACATCGCCGAGTTCCTCCACGAGGAGGTGGAGCCGCTCCTCGCCGCCGTGGCGGCCGAGGACCTCGAGACGTTCGAGCGCCGGGTGGACGAGGCGGTGGACGCGACCAACGAATTCCATCGACGCTGGGAGAAGGGATTCATCGTCTGGAAGCTGCCGGAGAGTGCGCCGCCGGACCTCGATCTGACGCCTCGCTGAGCGCCTCTCCTGGTCGGCGAAAGCCGGCGCGGGAGGGCTATCCTGGGCTCATGATCGTCACCACCACCGAGAACATCCCCGACACCCGGGTCACCCACACACTCGGGCAGGTATTCGGTCTCACCGTCCGCTCCCGCGGCCTCGGCGGCAACATCGCGGCCGGCTTCCGCGGCATCGTCGGCGGCGAGGTCGGCTCCTACGTGAAGCTCCTCGAGGACGCCCGGCGCCAGGCGGTCGACCGCATGGTGCAGAACGCCACCGCCATGGGGGCCAACGCGGTGACCATGATGCGGTTCGACTCCTCCGAGATCGGCAGCAACATGAGCGAGATCGTCGCCTACGGCACCGCCCAGGTGGTCGAGCCGGTGTCGGGAGCGGCCGCCGGCTGATCGCGCGGCGCTGAGGTATCGACTGGCATGGGGGTCGTGTCGTGATCGCGCTCGTCGAGCTGGTGGTGATCGCCGCCCTCCTGGTCCTGATCATCGTGGGAGCCGCAGTCGGCTGGGAGCGCTACCGGGGCGGCGGCGCGGGCGGCCGCGGTCCGGGTGTCAGCGGGGCTCAACCGACCGCCGAGATCTTCATCGACCCCGAGACAGGGCGGCGGATGCGGGTCTGGTTCGACCCGCAGACCGGGCAGCGGGACTACCGGCCGGAGTAGCGGCGCGGCCCCATCCTCGGACGCGCGGCGTGGCAGCGGGTCACCTCCGAGTGGTACCACGAGGGTTGTGCACACGGCCGCGGAGATGATCGAGCGGCTCCGCGCCGGCGGAGTGCGGGACGAGGCCGTGCTCACCGCGATGGCGGCGGTCCCGCGAGAGGAGTACGTCCTGCCCGGTGACCGCGAGGAGGCGTACGCCGACAGGGCCCTCCCCATCGGTTCCGGGCAGACCATCTCCCAGCCCCTGATGGTGGCGATCATCCTCGAGGCCCTCCAGCTGCGGGCGGGCGAGATCGCCCTGGACGTCGGCACCGGGAGCGGCTACCAGGCGGCGGTGATGGCCGCGTGCGGTGCCCGGGTGATCAGCGTCGAGCGGCTCCCGGAGCTGGCCAACCAGGCCGCCCAGCGGCTCGAGCGCCTCGGCGTGGACGTGGAGGTGGTGGCCGCCGACGGCAGCGTCGGCCTGCCTGACCGCGCCCCCTTCGACGCGATCGCGGTCGGGGCGGCCGCCCCCCGGCTGCCGGTGGCGCTGGCCCGCCAGCTGCGCGAGGGCGGCCGCCTGGTGCTGCCCATCCGCAGCGGTCCCGAGGGCGAGGAGCTGACCCGGGTCCGGATGAGCGGCGGCACATGGACGTCGGAGAATCTCGGCCCCTGCCGCTTCGTACCCCTGATCGGAGCCGACGGTTACCGGGAGGGAGGCTCCCCCTCCGGCCGTCCCGGCGTTTAGCATGGGCGGGCGCCGAGGTACACGGGGAAGTGAACGGCGCGGAGCGTCCTGAGAGGCCACTTCCCGGTTCAGCACAGTTTCGCTCACCTTCTGGAGGGTCCCAACCAATGGCCAAGACCGTCGGCATCGATCTCGGTACCACCAACAGCGTGGTGGCAGTGATGGAGGGCGGAGAGCCCACCGTCATCGCCAATGCCGAAGGCGGTCGCACCACCCCCTCCGTGGTCGCATTCACCCGCAGCGGGGAGCGCCTCGTCGGGACACTGGCCCGGCGCCAGGCGGCGGTGAACCCCAGCAACACCATCTACTCCATCAAACGATTCATGGGCCGGCTCCTCAGCGAGGTCGGCACCGAGGCCCACCAGGTCCCCTACAAGGTGATCGCGGGCAAGGACGGACGGGTCGAGGTGGACGTCGCCGGCGAGCACCACACCCCCGAGCAGATCTCCGCGATGGTGCTGCAGAAGCTCAAGACGGACGCCGAGGCCTACCTCGGGGAGAAGGTGACCGACGCGGTCATCACCGTACCCGCTTACTTCAACGACGCCCAGCGCCAGGCGACCAAGAACGCCGGCCAGATCGCGGGCCTCAACGTGCTCCGGATCATCAACGAGCCGACCGCGGCCGCGCTCGCCTACGGCCTGGAGAACAAGGAGAACGAGAAGATCCTCGTCTTCGACCTGGGTGGCGGCACCTTCGACGTCTCCATCCTGGAGGTCGGCGAGGGAGTCTTCGAGGTCAAGTCCACCAACGGTGACACCCACCTGGGCGGTGACGACTACGACCGGCGGGTCGTGGACTGGCTCGCGGATGAATTCAAGCGTGACCAGGGAATCGACCTGCGCGGCGACGCCCAGGCCCTGCAGCGCCTGACCGAGGCCGCCGAGAAGGCCAAGATCGAGCTCTCGCAGCGCCAGGAGACCCAGGTCAACCTCCCCTTCATCACCGCCGACGCATCCGGCCCCAAGCACCTCGACATCACGCTGTCGCGACCGAAGTTTGAGCAGCTCACCGAGGACCTGACCGCGCGCTGCCGCAAGCCCTTCGCGGACGCGCTGGCCGACGCGCACATGAGCGTCAAGGACTTGGAGGACGTGATCCTGGTCGGCGGCTCGACCCGCATGCCGGTGATCCAGGCCCTGGTCAAGGAGCTGACCGGAAAGGACGCCAACCGCGGAGTCAACCCCGACGAGGTGGTGGCGGTCGGAGCCGCCATCCAGGCGGGCGTGCTCAAGGGCGAGGTCAAGGACGTCCTGCTCCTCGACGTCACCCCGCTCTCGCTCGGGATCATGACCGAGGGTGAGGTCAACACCAAGCTCATCGAGCGCAACACCACCATCCCGACCGCCAAGTCGCAGGTCTTCTCCACCGCGTCGGACTCGCAGCCGAGCGTGGAGATCGTGGTCCTGCAGGGCGAGCGGCCGCTGGCCCGGGACAACCGCATCCTGGGGACATTCACCCTGGATGGGATCCCGCCGTCGCCGCGCGGAGTGCCGCAGATCGAGGTCACCTTCGACATCGACGCCAACGGCATCCTCAACGTCACCGCGCATGACCGCGGCACCGGCAAGCAGAACAAGGTGACCATCACCGGCTCGACCACGCTCCAGAAGAACGAGGTGGAGCGGATGGTCAAGGAGGCCGAGGCCCACGCCGAGGAGGACCGCCAGAAGACCGAGGCGATCGAGGTCAAGAACCGGTCGGAGCACCTCGCGTACCAGGCCGAGAAGGCCCTCAAGGACGCCGGGGACAAGCTCCCCGCTGAGCTCAAGGCCGACATCGAGGCCAAGATTGCTGCGGTCCACGACGCCATCGCCAAGAACGACGACGCCGCTCTCAAGACGGCGCACGACGCACTCCAGGCTGAGATCCAGAAGATCGGCGAGGCCGTGTATGCATCCGGCGGCAGTGGTGGGTCGTCCAGCGGACCGTCCGGGCCGGCCCCGGAGCCCGAGGGTGGCAGCGCGCCACCGGAAGGCGGTGCCGGCGGGTCCTCGGGCTCTGACGGCTCGGGCGGCGACGACGTGGTCGACGCCGAGTTCAAGGAGGTCTGAGCCTGAAGGCCTGTAGGTCGCACGGGGGGCAGGTGGCCAGGGTGGTGCTCGGGGACCGCCGTCTCGCGCCTTGACCGGCGCTCGCGGCTCGTGCTCGGCGGCGCTGTAACGCCGCCTGCGCAAGCCCGTCGCACCACCCTGGCCACCTGCCCTTCATCTCCGGCTCTGCAATTCCGGCCGTTCGAGCGTGGGTGCTCGGCGGCGTGTGCCATGCTCATTGCCATGGCGGATCAGCCCGACACCGGTCAGCCGCCACCGGAACTGGAAGGCGTTGCCGGACCACGCACCGTCATCGACCGTGTCGCGCCCGTCTTCCCGAACGGCTCCCTGCGCGCTGTTTTGCTCGCATCGCCGAACTCGGGCCAGTGGATGCGCGCGTGCTCCCATGACGCGACCACCGGGCCCCTTATCGTCATCCCCGGCACCACCGCACCCATCGACTCCGTGGTCGCGTTGAGGTTTTCGGCGCCATCAAGGCGTGTTGTGTAGGGGTGGCGGGAGTGCGCAGAGTGAGAACTGGAGCTGGGCCGCGCGACCGTCAGCAGCGGCGCGGGGGCCGAATCCCGATCGCATGGGGCATCTCGGCGGCGGTGGGGCTGGCGCTGGCGACGGTCGGCTCCGGCTGCGGGCAGTCGAGCCCGACCGGCACTGCGGGCATGCCCACCCACGTCGCCAGGGGCGCTTCCGAGAGTGCGGCCGTGACCCCGACGTCGAGCGTCGCCGCCAGCGCGACACCGGGCCCTCTCCTCGCGTGGAGCGCGGTCTCCAGCCCAACGGCTCCCGGCCAGGTGAGCGGGCTCGCCGGCGTGACCTGCTTCAGCGCCAGCGACTGTTGGGCGGTCGGCTTCTCAGGGACTCCGGCCAACGTCAACCCGATAGGCGAGATCGACTCGACGCTGATCGAGAAGGACACGAGCAACGGGTGGAGCATCGTCCCCAGCCCCAATCCTCCGGGCAGCCAGGGGAGTGACCTGTACGGCGTGACCTGCGTGAGCGCCACTGACTGCTGGGCCGTCGGCGACTACTTCACCGACAACACGACCATGTACACCCAGCCGCTGATCGAGCAGGACACGGGCAGCGGCTGGAGCATCGTCTCCAGCCCCAGCCCTCCCGGCAGCCAGGAGAGCGCGCTCCAGGGCGTGGCCTGCGCTGGCGCCGGCGACTGCTGGGCTGTCGGCAACTACTCCAACAACACCGCCGATGGATCGTCCGAAGCACTGATCGAGCAGGACACGGGAAGCGGCTGGGACATCGTTCCCAGCACTTCTCCCTCCGGCGATGCGCCGGGTGGGCTGAATGGTGTCGGCTGTGTCGGTGCCGACGACTGCTGGGCCGCCGGCTACGCCAACAGCACAGATCCCGGCAACCCCTACGCGAACGTGCCGTTGATCGAGCGGAACACGGGGAGCGGCTGGAGCATCGTCTCCAGCGCCGCCCCCTCTCCGGGCGGAACGGTATACGGCTTGGAGAGCGTGGTCTGCGCCGACGCCCACGATTGCTGGGCTGTCGGCGACTACATCGCCGACAGCAACACTGACACGCTGCCGCTGATCGAGCACGACGCGGGCAGCGGCTGGGTCATCGCATCCAGCCCCAGTCTCGCCGACACGACCCATGGTGCCCTCGCCAGCGTGGTCTGCGTCGGAGCCGAGGACTGCTGGGCCGTCGGGAACTCCCGGGGTGCCGCGGGCCAGACGATCCTGATCGAGCAGGACGCGGGAAGCGGCTGGGACGTCATCTCCAGCCCCCGTCCCCCCGGCAGCCAAGAGAGCACGCTCGAGAGCGTGACCTGTGTGGGCGCTGGCGAATGCTGGGCAGTGGGGACCGTCAACCAGCCCCAAGAGCGGACGCTGATCGAGCAGGGCACCTAGCCTGCACGGCTTTCGAGATGTAGCGACATCTGGGGGGCTTCCCCAGACATAGAGAAGCGACCCATCCTTGGGGTGTTCAACGTCCCGAGGAGGGTCGCCCGTGACCAATGATGACCTGCTCTTTCGCCACCGGGTCAAGCTTTTCGCTCGAGCCCGCGAGGTGGGGGTAACCCAGGCCTGCCGCGAGTTCGGCTACCACCGCTCCAGCTACTACCGGCTGCGCCACCAGGTGCTGCGCCAGGGGCTGGAGATGCTCCGCCCTCGGGAACGACGGCGGCCGCGGATGCCCAACCAGGTGCCGCCCTGGTTGG
>Ga0224555_1000976_pt1 | contig 42621 bp, 29 predicted proteins | sample 714S23034metaG_FD_180687 | JGI IMG/M metagenome (GOLD analysis project Ga0224555, IMG submission 180687) | Peat soil microbial communities from Stordalen Mire, Sweden - 717 S2 30-34 | ecosystem: Environmental > Terrestrial > Soil > Wetlands > Peat | place: Sweden: Norrbotten County, Stordalen...
AGGATTCCCTGATCCGCCTCGACGCAAGCTGCCAGTTGGATTGGTCGGTCGATCTAAATGGCGGCGGCCAGATTGAAGTGTTTAGACCTTGTGCTCTCCGCCGGTTCGTCAATCGATGATTTCTGCGAAGGCCTTAATGATATTAAATCTCGGGTGCGAAAGAAAAGGGGAAGAAGACCCCAAAATCTTTCGCACCCGAAAACTGCTTGCCAAGTACAACAATCGAAGCTAGCTAGAAGATGAACTTGCCGCTTACTTGACCAATACGACCAGGGGCAGTGTTAGTGGCCTGACCGAACTGGGCGCCGCTGTTAGCGTTGCCAGTCACACCGGTGAAGTTGGCATGGTTGAAGACATTGAACATCTCGATGCGTAAATTGAAAGACATTCCTTCTCTGACTTTCGTGTCTTTTTCAACACCCGCATCGGTGGAAATTTGTCCGGGCCCGGAGAAGGCGAACTGCTTCACGTCGCCCGTCACGCCGCAAGTTTCGTAGGCTGGGTTACCTCCGCACGAGATGAGGTTACTAGCGAAGGCTGAGGTATCGAAGTAGGCATGATTCGTCGCATTAGAATGCGGATTGAGTTTCTTGATTGGACCCACCTGGGTAGGATAGTCGAGTCCAATGTTAGTGAGAGCAAAGTCGCCTGAGCTCGACATGTTGACCGGGAAACCGGTGTTGAAGTGGCTGATGCCCGTAATTTGCCATCCCTCGCTTGCCCGGTTGTGGCCAAGGAAACGTTGGAACGGAACAGCCCAGGAGTAGCTGGCCACCAGGTTCTGCCGCATGTCCCACGACGATAGGCCGTAGGCACGATGCGGATTGTTAGGGTCGAAGGTGGCAGCATCGCTGTCCAGCGATTTGCCGTAAGTATAGGCGAGCAGGAAGGTGACATCGGACGCACGACGTTCCAGCGAAGCCTGCAGTGCGTGGTAGTTGGAGTTACCCGAGTTCTGATCGTAATTCGCCTCGGCGAAGGCCACCACTGGGCCTCCAGCGGCGTTTGTGTAGTTGGGGCTGATGGTCTGGTTGTCGATCGCCCCGACAAGGCTCCCATAGTACGTAGTGCCGCCCGACGTGTAGACGCCGCCTTCACCATTCGGCCCGCAGCCTGGAAGCGACAGGCAAAGCGACGCAGAGCCCTCGAGTATGTTGATGTTACGTTGAATATGGTGTCCCACGGTTCCCACGTACTCTACAGTAGCAATAGTTGACGAGCCGAGCTGCCGCTGGAGAGAAAGGTTCCAATGTTCGGCGTCATCGGTCTTGTTATGGATGTCGTAGCCGGGAACATAAAGAGGCATCAGGTTTCCGAACTTAAAGTTCGGAAACGGCCCCGGGCCTGAGGGAAAGGTGAAGGGGAATTTCTGCCCTTGGGAGACACCGGTCGCGCGGCTGATGTAGGGGCTTCCGAAGTCCGTCGGCTGTGGCGATCCCCAGTAGAGGCCCCAGGGAGCATCTCCAATGATGCCGAAATTACCGTTATCCGCAGCGCCCAGGTAGTAGACCCCGTATGATGCGCGAATACTGGTCTGGCCCGCAGTGCCAAAGATGCCGCCCGAAGGCGCCCAGGCGATACCAATGCGAGGTCCAAAGTCATTCCACCGGGTGGGTGAAATCGTGCTCGGAACTCCCGGATCTCCCGGAACGACGTTGCCCAGAGGGGAGTTGGGGAACTTGACGGACTGCTCACCCGGAACAGGCGTGGTCAGACGGCCATAGGCGTCGCTCCAGGGCCGGGGAACATCCCAACGCAGGCCATAATTGACGGTGAGGCTGGGAGACACCTTCCAGGAATCCTGGGCGAAGGCCCCAATGTAATGGGTACGGTTGTCGAGCAGCTGGACGGAGCATTGGACGAAATTGGCCGGAGCGCCGATATAGTAGTCCGAAACATCGGAATTCGTCTCAACGCCGTAAAAATTGAAATATCCGTTGGGCCCGCAGGTGTTGCGGACAGTTAGCTCGTAATACCGGTAGGTGCCACCGAAGGCGATGGAGTGATTGCCAAGCACCTTGCTGAACGTGTCCTCGACACCGTAGTCCGTTTCAGGCTGATAGAGATTCAGCCAATCGTTGCCGACCGCAAAGGTGTTGAAGAACAGCTTCGGCATAGACGTTTGGTATCCGGCCGGCCCGGAGTTGACGAGACCACCGGTCGCGGGATTTGTGTTGAAGCCTAACGTACTGTAAGAGCTAATGGCGGTGCTGGAAGACGGGTTTGCCGAGTGCTCTTGCCAGCGGAAAAGTTGAGCTCGAGCCACATTCACCGAATTAGTGCCGATGGTCTTGGTGTTGCTCATGACAAACAGCTGGCTGCGCGATGGTTGACTGCTTGGAGAGCCGGGCAACGTCGGTACCGGCGTCACGTTCGGGTCGTCATAAACCGGCTCGAGTGCGTTCGCAGCGTCGTAGTGATAATAGAACGACCAGTCACCCGTCTTCACATTATCGAAGTCGATGCGCTCGGCCCAGTTGGTATCGATGATGCTTCCCACCGCGGCCGAATTATCGTAACTGTAGCCGTTGGGTTCATTTGCCGCGGGAATCGTCGATATTGTCCCCTTGGCGACCGGGTCGATATAGGCGGCGATATTGTGGGCGGCAACGGAATTGCCGCTGATGTCTTTGGTCGTCGTCGCCGTGCCGAGTTGGTTATATAAGGTAGTCCCGGGGACGATCGCTCCGCCACCGCGGCCCTCGAGGGTTGCGGCCCAGGCCGCACCATTAACCGGGGTGTTGAGTATCGTATCTGGAAAAATGCCATTGCGTTCGTCGTCACTTAGAACCTGCACCACACCCGTGCTGACTCCGGCAACCTGACGCGACATCTGATAGTCGCTGAACGTGAAGAGCCGGTTTTTCCAGATCGGACCGCCAACCACACCACCGAATTGATGGCGCTTCAACTCCGCTTTTGTGGTGTCGAAGTAGTTAATCGCATCCATGTTCTGGTTGCGGTAGAACTCGAAGAGCGTTCCATGGATGCTATTGGTTCCGGACTTCGTCACCGTGTTCATGACTGCACCGGTGAACTTGCCGTACTCTGCGCTGTAGCTGTTGGTGAGCAGGCGAAACTCGGCAACTGAGTCGGCGTCCGGAATCATCCCGGCGCCCATGTTCTGCGTTTCGTCGACCTCTGCGCCATTCACCAGGAAGGCGTTGGCCCACTCAGGCTGACCGTCGGTGGATTGGTTGCCGGCCGAGCCGTAAAGCCCGGAAGCGGGCATTTTAGTGTTGTAGCTGCCGTTTGAATTCCCAGGAGCGACACCTGGCTGGAGCGAGAGTAGATCGAGGTAGGAACGGCCGTTGAGGGGCATGGCCAGGATCTGAGTAGTGCTAATGGTGGTGCCCGTCGACGTGCTCACGGTATCGACCTGCAGAGCCTCCGCATTGACTGAGACGGTCGTGTTCACGTTACCGACTTTGAGCGAGAAATCAAAGGTCAGCACATCGTTGACGTTGAGAGTGATCTGCTGAATGGCTCCCTGGTCGAAACCGGTGGCCGAGCCGGTCAGGCTGTAAACCCCAGGCGGGAGAGCCATAAACGCGTAGTGGCCGGCCGTATCGGTGTTGATCTTACGCGTATAGCCGGTGGTAACTTGAGTGGCAGTTACAGTTGCGTTAGGAATGACTGCCCCAGAGCTGTCACGGACATAACCGGAAAGAGAACCGGTTACGTCTGCCCAAAGAGTTGCGCAGAACAGGACTAAGACAGAGAGAAATAGACAGCGGTAACGGCTATTGAACACGTGATCGTGCCTCCGAAAATTCACTGCAGTTTTGCTGCAATTACTTTTAGTGGAACGACTGTAGCCTTTGCCGTTAAGCCTAGACAAGCGAAATAGTGCGAAAAAGGTTACAGAATACGAAAATCAACGGTTACGGAACCCGGAGAGCTATTCCGTCGTCCGAATTCCTGGCCTCGAAACCACGGGCAAAGCGAAAAAATAAAACTTCCGGGCGTTCGCCGGGGACAGAAGCTCGGCGAAGTCGCGGTCTATAGCGGTCCTCCAATTGGTGTAGAGCGAAGGGCAATCGATAAGTGGATTTTTATCAAAAAGCGCCACATAGATTCTTACCTCTCAAATCGTAAACAGAATCACTTCAACAATTCCGAGGGGCTCTTAACATGCTAAGACTGGCTCCGTAAACAAAGGGATTTCAAGAGCGAAGCCCTTGGCTGGATATTGGAGAACCGCTCTAGCCGCGCAATGACAAAAAGAGAAGGAGCGGAATCTGCGTGGATTCCGCTCCTTCATTTGTCGTGCAGATCCCTGATCTCTCAAGTTCAGAACGTCGCGATCGGATTCACCAGCGAGCCGGTTCCACCCTTGATCCGCTCTGGAGCAAGCGTCAGCAGGAATGTCTGCCGGTTGAGTTTCCGCGCCTCGCGGCCAACGTCTTCAAGATCGCACTGGTCGGCGAGCGGCATGCCCATGGCCACAATGGCGAGAACATGAATGGGGAAATCAACTCCCTCCACTGGGGCGGGAAGCGCATCGTGCGCGCAATCGCTGACCAGGAACGCAGCATCGCGTTGATGCAACCATGCCATGGCTGACGGAGCAAGGCCGGCAGAGGCATTGGCGATGTCCCACGGTCCCTTGGCTTCTCGAAATGCCCACCGGCCGGTTCGGACCAAAACGGCGTCGCCGGAGAGAATGTGCACTCCGGTCTTCTCTTCCCACTGATCGAGCTCGTGAGCGGTGATGAGGGCGTCTGTGGGCAGGTACGGCAATCCGCGCAGCCAGGGAATATCAATCAGCACTCCACGCGCAAAAATGCCTTCGTAATATTTGGCCGCGTCTAGAACTTTGGCCCCGCTGCTGGTGATGTCGGTGTCCGGATATCCGTTATAAAGGCGGCCTTCATAGTAAGTGTGCGATAAGGCGTCGAAATGACTGAACGCGAAACCATGAAAGTTCACGGTATACGTGTCCATATTAAATTTGCCATCGACGTCCAGATTCATGACATCGCGAAACGGATCGGGGTTATCGACAGACTTCTCCTCGTTCAGATCGCGCGCCAAAGACACACAGACGCCTTCTCGCACCAGCGCCGCTGCTTCTCGCCTGCAAGCCGGAGTAATAAGGTTCAGCGTTCCAAGCTGGTCTTCCTTACCCCACCGCCCCCAATTGGAAACTTGCTTGAAGAGCTGATCGAACTGCGCTTTAGTAAGGTGCTCGCGGGAGGATTCCACCGCCGTTTCCCCCTTGGCCGCTGACGCAACTGCATACGACGCCAAGGCTGCGCCCATGCCTTTCATGTATGAACGGCGATCCATATCTCCTCCTCCGATGTCCCGTGATGCCGCGGACCATGTCTATTTCGACACTCGGCCCCAACCGATCGCTCGCGCTTCAAGTCGCCGCCCAAAGGCGTCGAAACCGCTCGTCCATCGCCCGGGACAATCATCTCTTGTATTTCAGGCGGATCGCCGCGATGCTTGTCACGCATCTGGATTATGACTAATAGGTATTCCTCATAAGCCACGTATCGACAATGTCGAAGGTCCCGCTGGTGGTCGGACTGATGCTGAAGCGCAGCACGCTCGCCTGGGGGTCGATGGTTATGGGAAAAGAAGTGAGCGCAAAATTGCCTGAAAGAACAACTGAATTCGCTCCGGGGCCGCCGGGCAGCGGGGCCGATTCAGTAAACGACTTCTCACCCAAAACCTTGCCGTTGCGGTCGAGCATGGTCACCGCCAGCCGCAACGCGCCTGGTTGGCCTTCCGCATGTACTCTCGCGCCCAGCGTGTACTGTCCGCTGGTTGTCTTGGCGGTAATCGGGACGTCCTGATAAATCGCACTGGCCGCGGAGCAGTCGGCTGCGCAGGTGAGCGCCAGATAGCGAATGCCGGCGCCGTCGTGCTGCATGTTCAGCATATCCCTCGCCGTGGTCGAAGTCTTCAGGCTCAATTGCAACGCGTTGCCTGACTCAGTGTGCTTCCAGTTCGCGAGCCCCTGATCGAAGTGAAAGTTCTGTAGCAGATTTAAATCGGGCACCGGCCACGGAGCGGCAAGCTCCGGTCTATCCAGCACCGACACCGCCGACCAGTCGCGGCAGTAGGTCACCACAAATTTCTCTCCGTGATAAACGACGTCGCCGGTTCCTTTGCAGTACTTTGAAGCTTGATCTGCAAGCCGCCGGTACTGTGGATTGGCCTCCACCTCCTTGAGCGGCATCCAGTCTTCCCAGCGCGTCGAGCCGTAGAGCTTGGTGAAGTAGAAAACCTCCAGATCCCCGTGCGCAAAAAAATCTGGGCTATCGATAAAGCCGTGGATGGAGCGAATCGCATCCAGCCGCTTGACTGGGTTGCTGCCGATGCCGGCAAAGGGGTAATTGGGAATAAACTCCCAGCTCGTCAGTGGCTCTTCATAGTTCTTCGATGGGCAACCGGCCCCAGGATGGCAGAGCGCCTCTCCGGGAGTCGATTGCGTAAGGGATGCCTGAGGGGTTGATGGGCAATTGCCCGGCCAATGTTCGCCATCCTTCTCCCAATAGACGCCGGAAATCGGCATCTTGGCCGCGCCGGCCTTGATGCCTGACGGAGTAAGGTCCGCCAGGGGGAAGAAAACCCAACCGTTATACGTCTTACAGTTGGCGCCGAACCATGTGATCCCGAAGCCGCCGCTGTCCCGCGTCCCTTCTACCGACGTCCATCCGTCATCAATCCGATAGACGTCATATCCATCCAGGCGCGCGTTAGACCTGTCCGGTTCAAAACCGAATGGATCGATGCTCAACACCGTGCCGTTCAAGTCGCGCACGGGATAGGAATCGTGTTGCTCAAAATCGCTATCTCGATCTAAACCGTCCTGTGGCGATGCAGGGTTATGCGGTTCAACCTGGTTATGCTTGTGATAGGGCAGCGGTTCGCCGATCTGCAACTGGCGGAGGGTGCCGTTCTTCGGGCAAAAGTACGGATCAATGGGCAGCACCGCGCCCGTTTGACTGACGCAGACCTCCTGCACCAGATAGGGAAGAACGGTTGAATCCTGTGACCCCTGGGCTTTTGCCGCCCCAAGGCCGCACAGAAAAAAAAGCGCGGATAGCGAACAGATTGCACTGATAGTTTGCTTCATTTGGCCTCAATTAGCGGTAATTCGGAAAAACTTCCTAACAAGCATCGTTTGCGGGGCGGGTAAGCGCTGTGACCAATGTCACAATCCGGTGGCGCCCCTGAGTGTACGCCGTCCACGGCGGCCTCATGCTCGCAGAAGCGCAGAGCCGAAGCCCATTGACCGTAATCCGTTCCATTCTAAGTCCGATAGAAAGTTAACAGATTCCCCGTCCGGAGGATACTTACCAGGTATCCTCCATAAGCTGATCGATCGGTCTTCGAATTGGCTTTGGTTGACGAGAGTTTACGGGTTAACTCATCCACCCCGAACAGGGAGACATCGCCAGGCATCTGATTTCCGTGAAATGAAGAATGCACGATGAACGGCCCGCAAGTTTCATGGATGAGCGACATAACAGGCCGGATGACTAAGGCATCGGCGGTCCTTCCACGTTGTAGAGAAATTTGATCGTGGTATCGCCGACGTTGATGTTGGAGTGGGTGGAGACTCCGTCCGGCCGGATCAGGTAAGCCATGCCCGGCGTCTGGAGCCGCAACTGCCAGGATTCGAACGCCAGGCTAGTGCCATACAACTGGGTCCAGATCTCTTCCTGTCCTGGGTTGTGCGAATGGGGCTCGCCCATGGTCATGGGCATCAGCTCCACGATGAGCACGCTACCCATTGTGGCCAGGCCGTCCCGCTTGGCGAACAGCTCGCGAACCCGGTGCGCCCAGTGACCCGAAGCGCCGGGAAGAATGTACGGATCGGGTTCGTTAGCCGCTGGCGTGCGAACATGCGCCTCCTGCTCATCGATCACCAGCATTTGGTTGCCGACCTTGAATCCTTCGGGAACAGGTTCGTTGAGGACATACATGGTCAGAGGGTCAGTGCCCGTGTTGCTAAAAGTGAATGGGAGGTTGGCCGGCATCAGAACGGCAATATCCTTATGAAGCTGGGCGAGGGCTCCGCCGGCTAACAGCGTGCCGGTGCCCCCGACCACGTAATAGACTTCCTGCTGCTGGGTCAGGTGGTCAGTGGGCGTTGAAGCGCCGGGCGCCAATGTGGCGTAGGATTCGAAATTAATGTACTGCAGAACCGCGGCTTTTTCACGGGGATCAAAGTCGTCGCCTTTGGTCAGGATATCGCGCGCCACCATGGAACCGTGCATGATGCGGGGCATGGACTCGCGCCAGTCGCCCATGAACATATCGATGCGTCGGTCCTGAACTTCTGTGGACAGCACCTTCCGGTCGCCAGGCACATACCGGATCGCCGCGGGAGTTGAGTATGAGTTAATTCCACCTCCCTTTCCGTGGTTGTAGTTCGGATCGTTGCTGCTTTGGATGGGCGCCGCCGGCGCCTTGTACTGGGCAGGAGCCGGCGATGGGAGCATCGCGGCCAGAAAGCCCGCTGCCAGCATCGTTGTCGCCGAAAGATAAATTCGCATCAGATTTCCTCGATTCTTGAGCGCGAAACCCTCAGGTACAGGACGCTTATAAAAATTCTATTTCCTGTCCTCATGCGCATGGTACTGTGCAAAGTAAAAGAATTTGACCTGCGAATCCGGGTTCTGGTTAATGGTGGCGTGGGGGGTCAAATTGTCCGGCACGTGATAGAACGCCATCCCGGGAGTCTGCTTGGAAAGTGCATTGCTGACGAACGCAATGCTGGTTCCATCCAGCTGTGTCCACACCTCCTCGATGTCGGTATGGTCCACGACGTGCGGCTTGGAGATCGTGAGCGGATCGAATGTTACCGTGAGAACACTCTCCAGAGTGCCCAGCCCATCCTCTGTTGCGAAGAGCGGCTTCACGATCTCGGACCACAAACTGGTGGTGGTCAAGATCGGGATTTTATTCTCATCCCTGACCAGCATGTTTGCATTCGGCCGGAAGCCGGGCGGCGTTGGCTCGTTGACAACATACATCGCGAGCGGCTGGTCCCCTGTATTCTTCAGAGTGAATTCCAAGTTAGCCGGCATCAAAACCGCGATATTTCGGAATAGCTCGGCGGTTTGGCCGCCGGCAGTCACCGTGCCCCGGCCGGACTCGACGAAGTATATCTCCTGCTGCCCGTCAAGGCGCGTGGGTGTGGTCGATGCGTTCGGCGCCAGTGTCGCGTAGGTATAGGAGTTTACGTAGCGGAGGACCGCTCCCTTTTCTTTTGGATGGATCGCGTCTCCGCGGGTAAGAATGTCCCGTTCCACAAGCGATCCCCGTATGGTGCGCGGCGTCGCGTTATGCCAATCTCCGAAGTAATAACTGATTTGATCGCCGGTGATCTGCGCCGCCGCGAGCGGCGCCAGCAAGGCACATAAACCGAATGACGCGAGGATCTTTCTAATCATCGAAACAATCTCCCTTTTTCGCAATCTTCCCGGCTGGAAATTACCAACCATGGCCAAGCTGATTCCACGCTGTAAACAGAAGCTTTTTTTAGCGCCCCCACACAGTAAATAAGTTTTTCATGAACCACAAGCGAAATAGCACGAAACCGCACTGTTGGCGCCGCCAGGAAAGAGCGGGGAGTGTCTGAACGGATGATAACGCGCGAAATAGAAGAAGTTTGCCTGGGAATTCTGGCTGGGATTGAGGCTTGTATGGGCGGCGTGGCTGTCCGGAATGCGGTAAAAGGCCATGCTCGGAGCTCGCCGCCTTATACAAGGCCGGCCAAACCTCTTCCGCATCGGTATAGTCCACCGCGTGCAGATGGAGCCTCGCGATGGCGAGCGGGAATCCTATCTGCTATTTTCTTGCTTCGTGTGGCCGGTAGCGGGCAAAATAGAGAAATTTCGCCTGATCCACGCTGCTCGGATCGAGATTGGTATGGGGCGTTAGGTTATCGGGAGGGTGATACAAAGCCATGCCGGGTGTTTGCGGGCGCAGTTGATTTCCTACCATCGCAATGCTAGTGCCATAAAGCGCGGTCCAAACCTCTTCAATGTCGCTTGTATCCTCGTTGGGCGCAGGGTGTGGCTTGCCGATGGTGAGCGGATCGTAGGTAACGGTCAAGACGCTTTCCAGGGTGCCGAGTCCATCGGCCGTTACAAATAGCGGCTTCGTGATATGCGCCCAAAACCCGATCCCTGAAATCGGGATCTTATTTTCATCCCGCACCAGCATATTTGCATTGGGCCGAAAACCGGGAGGTGTCGGTTCATTGATCACATACATTGCCAGGGGCTGGTCTCCGGTATTCCTGAGAGTAAACTCCAGATTCGCCGGCATCAGAACCGCAATATTCTGAAACAGCTCGGCGGTTTGGCCGCCCGCCTTAACCGTGCCCCGGCCCGACTCGACGTAGTAAATCTCCTGCTGGCCATCCAGGCGCGTAGGCGTGGTAGCAGCATTCGGCGCCAGCGTCGCATAGGTATAGGAGTTGATAAAGCGGAGAACAGCTCCTGCGCGCGTGGGATTGAGCGCATCCCCGCGGGTGAGAATATCCCGCTCCTCCAGAGATCCACGGATCGTGCGGGGCGGCGATGTATGCCAATCGCCGAAGTAGAGATTGATTCGATCACCCGTCGTCTGCGCTTGAGCCAACTGCAAAACAGCGAAGAAACACACCGAAAAGACGAAAGCCCTTCTCATGATCGACATCCCTTGACTTCCCGATTTCCCTTCTGTTAGCGCGACAAACTGCGCCATCGACCAACTTCATGAATAATGCAGGCTAGAAATTCCGCTCTCGTAAGAGTAACGGCGAGCTCGGAGTCTGATTATATTGCGTCAGTCCAGCGAGGTCGACGACTTCCTTGAACTCGGGGTGATCGCGCAGCCGGTCGAATCGCGGATCTGAAATCAAAGTGAAGACTTTCATGTTCCGCTCATCGCAAGCGCGATTGAGCCATACGCCCATCTGCCTGGATTCGCCAAGCGCGGCATAGACAGCTGCAATATCGTAGGAAGGCATGCATTTTCGATTGGTCGAGCTCTTTAACCGACTCAAAATTTGTCGGGCAGAGGTCTTGTCGCCTGCAATCGCGTAAGCATGGGCTTCCATCGCCAACACGCAGTTACTTCCGCCGGCTAGCCTGATGGCAGTCTCAAACTCCCGGATCGCTCCCTTGAAATGGCCCTTCTGCTCAAGTGCTTGCGCCAGGTACATATGTGTCCATATAAAATGGGGGTCCAGGTCCAGAGCCTTTTCATATTGATCGATTGCCTCATCGAACTGGTGGGCCAGATGGGATGTGACACCGGCCCAGACCAGGGAAATCGGAGAGACAGGATCAATCTCGAGTGCATGCATGATGGCGATGTGAGCAGCTTCATGCAGTCCCTTGACAGCCAATAGATTTGCGTACCAATGATAAGCGAGAGCATAGCCAGGATTGCACTGAATCGCTCGCCGATATTCGCAATCCGCTCCTTGCCAGTCTCGGTCAAAGTGAAAAAGAATATCAGCCAGCGAAGCATGAGTCTCGGCCGAATCCGGATCAAGCTCAATGGCTCTGAGTGCAGCCCGGCGCGCCACCGGCATGGCCTCGGAAGGAGTCACAATTTCATAAAACGAGAGCAGCGTGAGGGAATCGGCAATGCCGGAATAACCTAACGCAAAATCGGGATTTTCTTGAACCGAGGCCTCGAAAAATTGGAGCGCTTTTCGCAAGCCCTCCTTGCTCCTCTGGTTCCAGAAATACCTGCCTTTCAGGTATGCCTCCCGCGCGCCCGGTTTTTCGCGGCGCTTGACGGCGGGACACGATGCAGGCGACGAAATAATAGTCAGCCAGACGCACTGCACTATCTGATCCGCCCAATAGTCGCACTTTTCATCTGAATCGCTCAATTGACATGGGAAAAGATGCGACCAAACCACAGCCTCATTTTCACTTGACACAAGCTCCACATTCAGCCGCAGGCCGCCGCCATCCTCCTGAACATCCCAATTCAAGACGTAGTCAGAGGCGCAACCTTCCGATATACCTTGAGGAAGATTCTGAGAATCTGCCCGTAGAGCCGGCTGCGAGGAGTCGATAATCAACTGTCCAGGGTTGACCTGCTCCAGAGCCAAAATGGTCTTAGCCATGATCGCATCGCAGAAGGACTGGTGATGGGACATGAATTTTTTAGGGAGCGGCTGAACGCGAAGGACTTTGTGCCCTTGAATAGGCTTTGGCGTTTTGGATGGCGCCGCAGCAGCCTCAGCCTGAGGTTCTCCACTTCCGATCGATGCTTGGCTTCTCCAAGCATCCAGCTCCGAACGAAATGCAAAAACACTGCCAAGCTGCTTGTGAAAGTGCCGATGGATTGGAAGACCTTCCCGTTTTTCCCAGAGCTGCACGGTACGCACGACTCTGCCAAAATAGTTGGCGATGTCCTTCCAGGAATCCAGGCAGTCTGCTGGCAACCTCAACCCGCTGGATTGCTGAGGCTCCAACTCCGTCAATGCAAAATCCTTAACCATGCGATAGAGATTCGACCCTCCGGTGAGCCTGATCACAACTTCCGCTCGCCAATCTCGACGGTACCGATGAAAAAGGACGACTCGCTGTGACTTGCATCACTCTAGTTTGTTCACTGCTTCCCTTAGGATACTCCAGCACTGTTCAACCGATTTTCCTCGCATGGCATCTGCCTCGACGAGAACGCAACGCTGCCGGGCAGAGCACCGCCGGGGCGCGTTCTGCAGAGCGCGCAGCAATTGCCTCAGTCATTAGGGAAACTTTTGTATTACAGTTGTAAATCGCGGTTGCGGAGGGAGTACCCATGGCCCGGCCGCCCGCCCACAGGCATGAAAGTCGGCTCATAGTATGGCTTTCAACGGAGCAGGGGGTTTTAACCCCCTGAAAAATGGCCAAAACGACAGGGCCTTTACGGGCTGCGGAAAAACTCGGCATTGACACAAATCTTCAAGGCTTTGTAACAGGGCACGACTTCAGTCGTGCCGCAAACAGCCGCAAAAAAGCTGGGCTTTGGTCCCTGGGGAAGGTTTCTGGCAATTCGATACCAACTTGGAGCCTTTTGAAAATGACCATATTTGCGGCGGCCGACACCAGGCTGCTTTCGCCTTTGATGTCGACGAGCAAGAGGCCCGTCCGAACAGCGCCCAAGCCAGTTGCAAGTGTCGTATATCGGAACTTCCATATGTTGGTATCGGGATCGGAAATTCTCTTCAGGCCGATGGGGGAAAGCAGCTTACTCCATCTTCTTGCGAGCTTCCTCAAGAACACGTTTTGCCCGCACTGGATTGAAAATGCCGCAGGAGCAGAATCGCGCCATATAGGTCACGGCTTCATCGGGAGTTCTGCGCCCCTCCTTGACCCAGTCGATCATTTTCTTGGCCAAGCTTGAGGAAATCATCCCGTGGCCGCACATCGAAGAAAGCGTAAGGATCTGGGTATTCGGCAATTTCTCTGTCGTCCCCTCGAATCCCAGCGAATAGCCGACGCTATGGCGAGTTATCCCAGCGAATTTGCAGCATTCCACAGCGCCCTCTATGGAAGCCGACATATTGACGGACAAGCCGAGATCCGCCTCGGCCACAACTTTCAGAAACTGCTCTGCCGCCAGCTGATTGTCAAAGATGGCTACGACAGACGCGGGTTCATCGATTCCGTCGATCACAGCACGAAAATCGGGACTGAAGTCGCGCTTCCAGTTTGCCAAAGTACTAAGCTCGCGTGAGGGACGCAATGCCCCGCCATGGACCGGATCTCCGATATTGACAGGCTTGAATGGAAGCGCCATCTCCAGGAATTTCTTCAGCTTGGGGATACTATTGATGTCGTTCTTGCCGTTGCTCGGGGTAGCGAACACAATGTAGTCGTCATTGAAGCTTTCGGCGCTGCCGTAGCGATGGAGAGTATTAGTCATCGGATTTGGTCGTCCTGCTCTTCCTTATTTTCTTCAATCTTTTACTCGGTCCCCTTGGCCTCGACAGGATTGGTAATTTTGCCAAGGCCCATGTTGGTCTTGGCGCGTTCGATCTTGTATCCAAGCCGCTTCAGGATTGGAGCGATCACATTCTCGTCTCCATGTTCATCGCAGCGTGTCCCGACGCCAAGGGTTACAACCGTATCGACTTCCTTTTCCACCCTATGTACTAGCTGGATGATTTCTTCGGTCCTCTCGGCACCAACCTTGATCTCGACAATCGCCGACATTACTTTTTCGTTCAGAACGTCTTCGCGCAGAGTACCGGCTGTCACATCCGTCATAAGCAAAGTGAATGGATTCTTCTTCTCGAATGCCACTCCTGCTTCCGCCAATGCGCAGGTCATCTTTTGGATGTCGCGCAGCCAGACGCCGACACCAGGCCGGCCGAACTCTATCGTAAAGCCCACCTCACCCGGTTTCACCCGGTACGTGACGTCGTTGGTCTTCACTTCTTCCGTGCCGCGGCCTTGGACGCCGGTGGATTCGTGCGTGGCGCGCGGATCTGAGAATGCGCGTCGTACCACCCGTGGCCATTGAAGTTCATCCGGCTCAAAAGCAGCCGTGGGGCACACATCGGGCTCGGGGTCAAAGCGCACCCGGCCTAAATGGAAAATCTTGCGGGCGAAGCGGACGAGTGAGGGGTTCATGTGTTCCACGCTCAACCCGTTGTAGCAGGCATAGCATTCTACGCACTCATCGCGATTGATGGTCGCGCGCTTGATCACCGGGTCGACGTAAATCGCTCCCATCGGGCAGACGTACGTGCAGTTTCCGCAGGCAACACATTTATCGGGATTGATTTTCATCGCTAAATCCCTTGAATACTCAAAATGCTCATGTATCCGTTGATGATCATATCAGTCTATTTGTGGTCCTTGCGCGTCCCGAGTGACTTCAATCGGCTTCGGTAAGGTGTAGTCCGTAACCATAATGGTCGCATTTCCGAGCAACAATAACACGCTGCAAATTGAACGGTGGCCAAGTTAGATCAACGGAGTTGCTTCATGCATCGCCATCTTAACGTTTTCCTGATTTCGCGCCGCTCTTCTAGCTAAACAAGTTTTTGCCCCTCCGGCAAGCGAAATAGCGCGAAAGCGGTTTTTGTCTCAGCGGCGAAAGCCGTAGAGAATGGGGAAAATCGAAGCGCGATGGCGCCTCGCGCGTTGCGGCTGCTCATGTGCGCGGTGATGCGGCGAAACTAGGTCTCTGACCGTTTGAAGTTGTACAAACTCTGGGTGCCCCAGGTCCGGGGCCCCCAAGGACAGGTCTTAGTCCTTGGGGTGGAGATCCCGATTTTGGGACCTGGGATAGCAGAAATTCGAGGCACGAAATCATGCGGTCAGAGTCCTAGTCGGATCGAATCGTGTCCGCGTGCACAAGGTTGGCAGCTTGCTGCGCGACAGGCCGTAGCGCGAAGGTGCACAATCCCGCGAGGGTGAGGGACACAGACATCAGCAGGTATCCAGGGCGCGAACTGCCGGTGCTCCCCTGAAGAAGGCCGACCAGCCAGCTCCCCAGAAAAGACCCGAGAGCGCCAAGGCTGTTGACCAGAGCGATCACTTCGCCGGCGACATTGTCGGGTAGAATCTCGGGAATGATGGCGAAAAATGGCCCATAGGGCGCATACATTGCGGCGCCCGCCACCACCAGAAAGCCGAACGCGATCCAGAAACTGATGCCCGCGGTCAGGTACGAGCCGAAGAATGCGGCGCCCGCCAGGATGAGGAACGGCCACACAAAACGGGAACGCTGCGATGAGCGGTCGGAGTAATAGCTGGCCAGAAGCATCAACAGCACGGCAAAGACATACGGAACCGCGCTCAGCAGACCGATCGTGCCGATACCTTCCGACGTGCCCATGTGGATCATGACTGGCAGCCACAGGACAAAACCATATACCCCGATGGACCACAGGAAATATTGAATGCAGAGCAGCACGACATTGCGATCGCGAAAGGCGGCGGCAATATTGGGAACGCGCGGGAGCGCGGCTTGCTCCTGGGCAAGCGCGGTCTCAAGCGCGGCCGCGGCTTCAGGAGTAATCCAGGAGACTTGTTCCGGCCGGTCGCGGACTGTAAAGTACCACACAAAGCCCCACAACACGGAAGGCAGACCCTCGATGATGAACGCAAGCTGCCAGCCGAATTCCTTGATCACGTAGCCGGTAACGGCCGACATCCACAGAACCGTCACTGGATTGCCCAGTATCAGCAGCGTGTTGGCGCGCGATCGCTCTGCGCGCGTAAACCATCTCGTTAGCAGGATCATCATGCCCGGAAAGATGAAGCTCTCTACCGCGCCCAGCAACAGACGGTCAGCGGCGAGCAGCCAGTAATTCCTGATCACTCCGGTCAGCGCAGCAAGGATTCCCCAGATCACCAGTGCAAAAAAGATGAGATGGCGGGCAGAGCGCTTTTGCGCATAAGCTGCGCCGGGAATCTGAAAGAGGAAGTATCCGAAAAAAAAGAGAGCGCCCAGCAGAGCCCACTGGCTTGACGTGATGTGCAGCGTTTGCGCCAGACCCGCAGCGGCGCCAAAGCCGAAATTGGCGCGGACCACGTACGCCAGACTATAGGTGATGAAGACGATGGGTACGACACGCGCCCAGCGGCCCTTGAGAGAAGGGTGACTGGCAATGAGCTTAGCGGAGGTAGTTGATTCTTTTTCCGCGCATTGATCTATCGATTCAAACGCCATCTGCGCTCTCAAAATTGTTTATTCGAACCGTGAACGGGTAGTGGAACTGCAGTTGGGCTCTTGCCGGGCCCGCTCGCCACTTGGGAAGTAATGCCCGCACGGCAGCGTGGGTTCGACACGGGTTCGATAATCGTTTCTCAGTGTTCCAAAACGTCCTTCGGATGGCCAACCGTGCTCTTCAGATTCAATCGGTCACGAGTACTCTGGTCCCTTTCAGGACGATAAAACGGGTTCAAATCCTGTCGGGGATGCCAAGTTTGCTTTGAGCTTCATCAAAGTTGAAAGCAACATCTTGGATACGGGCCCCGATGACTTCAATGCGGTTTGAGTCGCGGGTGCCAATGCCCGCCTGCTCGGCGAGCAGCAACATATTATCGCAATGCTCGAACGGGTGAGCTCCACGGTCCGCCATCGGATCGAGGCACATCAACCTCATGCAAGTGGCGTCGGTGACAACTGGATTCGTCCCGGCAACAATCAGTCCAGGTTGCACGGCGATAACTCCCGGTGCCCACGGCCCTTCCCCTCCAGCCATTGACTTCACTCCATCGACAATTTGCAGATCGACTGGGCGAGCCGCGATCAAATCTACTACCGCCCGCGGCACCCGATAACCGTCTTGCCTGGGGGAGGTGGGGTTTAATTCCGCGAGCGCAATCTTCGAAGGCTGACGTTTACCGCCGTGCAGTATACCGCGTCCTCCCTTTGGGTCCTCGTTGGGCTCATCGACTCCTGCATTGCCGCCGTAGATCGAGCAGGGGGTGATCCCAAAGCAGTTTTTCATTGAAGCCGTGAAGCCGGTCGTCTCATGTTCTTTCATCTTGGTTAAGCTTACGAATGCATCGCAATCGCTGTACGAATGATTCAATTCGTACGCGGGAAACAGATAACCGCCGAATGGCACAGCCAGACGCACGTACTTCTTGCCGCCTCCAAGGAAGTTTGTGTTCTCAAACTCCACATTCGCCGCGGCGCTTGCGATTTGCCGTGGATCCCAATCGGCCTGCAGGAGGCTCTCTTCCAGCGGGTATGCTGACGACCATGGGCTTTCGACGATACGTATGCGCTTTGCCCCGGCCTTCCCCATTAAATGCACCGTAGCCGTGAGCACTTGCGGGTTCGTGTAGTGCGAATCGCCCAGTGGCAGGTACCCGAGGCGGTAGGCGGGCGATCCCGTGCAATTGATTTTGATGGCCACGGTTTTGCCGTTAACAATACGCTTCAGTCCGCCAAGCTGATCGAACATTCTGTCTAGCGTTGAGAGTAGTTCGGCTGAGTCGTAGGTCTTACACGTGCCAATCGCAACAGGAGCGGTTGGTGCAGGAGAAGCCAGCGGGGAAGCCAGCAACGACGGCGCATTCCAGTAAGCTCCGGCAGCGACCGCCGCGTATCCCATTGTTTTCAATGCTTCTCTACGGCTGTAAGTGTTCATGATTCCTCCCGGCAATACACTTGGATCGTTGGTTCGCTGCATCAGACATCTAACTCGACAGCCCCGTAATGGGATAGCGGCGGCAAGTGCAACTCGACTGAGTCGTCATAGACTACCATGCCGATGCCGTGATCATCCGGCTGCCCCAACGCTAGCGGCGGCTTGTCAAAAGTCAGCAGTTGAGCGGTTCGGTATCGGCCGGCCACCCTGACCGTCGCGTTTTCTGGTCCATGGGCTGCCGTTGCGCCGTTCATTTCCCATGCGTAAAAGACCAACTGCGCCACTGCGCGCTTGCCATCGGGTGCTTCACTCAGGTAGGCGTTGAGCGACCCTGCATCCCAGAAACGGAGCAAGTCGAAACGGTGGCTCACGAGGGCAACCGTGTCATTCGCTATCAGGTAAGCATCCGGAGTATCCTTCGACTTCGCGACCGCGATCGTTCCCTTCCCAAGCACATGGCCGGCATAACGGGGATTATCCCAGTTCGCGGGAGTTCCCGGCATCCCATGCCATGCGGATCTCATAATCAGTAATCCGCCAGCCTGCACAAAATCCAAAAGCGCCTTCCTTAGGTCGCCGCCAGGCGGATCGGAGTCAGGACAAAGCACCGCCTGAAGACCACTTAGCGAGTTCGCTGAGAAACTTCCGATCGGAATGATTCGATACTGCTCAGTCGTTCGAGTCAGGAGCTTTAAAACTTCCCAACTCAATACCTGATTGTCGCCGGAAAAACTGGATATGACGCCGACCACAGCAGATCCGACGTAGGCCGACCGGTAATTGTGCGTAGCAAAGAACTCGACACTCTCGATCAAACCTTTCCATGTCTCCATGGACGCGCCGTCGCCACGTTCGATCCCAGCCGCCAGTTGATCGTCCAGTGAAATTATCCAGGTCCCGCCGAATGCAGCAACGTCCGCGACGCACAGCGGATACGACTCGGGAGGATCCTTCGGAGTCACGTCAACCCAGATGGTCGATTTTGGATTGAGCGTGGCCGCCAAGCGGACGGCCCAGCCATTGGATTCAACCCAAGGTAAGCCCGTCGGACCGGACGATGCCGTGTCCGGATGGCTTGCTCGGGACAATCTTGCGCCTGGCCACACCCCTCTCATGACAATAATGCCGGGAAGCTCAGACGTCCCGTGAATCACCCGAATGCCATTCTTTTGTGCCTGTTCAACAACAGAACGCAGGGGAGCTGAATCCTCGATCAGCAGGCAATTAATGTGGGTGTTCGATAGTCGCTGCAGGGCGGAGGAGTCCCGCCATTGAGAGGGCCAACGCATTGGAATCAATTCCGAAGACATAAAACCACTCATAGACTTCGACTGCCTCCCGGCCGCTTTGGTTAGCGACCATGTTACCACTGTTTTTACGTTCAATTATGGTTAACTTACTGTGACCAAAGTCACGCTCCGTTGACGGTACCCTGAGGGTAAGTCGTCTACGGAGGACTTATGCTGTCATTCCAAGCCATGGATCCAACCTCTCTGCAAAAGAAACAAGGTTGCACCGAATGCGAACCAGAGTCAGTAGTGTCTTATCCAACGTGCCCGCAAGTCTCTCTTGACCTAAGAGGGAGGTGCGACCACGGCAAGCATCTTGAGCCTTCATCGGCGCGCGCATTTCAGACGGAGACCTTCCTAATAGACCAATTTGAGTGAAAGCTGCATCTGGCGTGAATTGTTGATGACGCCGCCGTTATTGGTGGAGTTGATGATGCCGAATCCGGAGCCATTGAGGACGTTGTTGGGAAGACCAAAGTTGACCGTATTGAAAAGGTTATAAAACTCAGCGCGCGCCTCCAGGTTGAACGTCTTGGCTATAGGAGTGCTCTTTGAGAGAGCCAGATCGAGGGTGCTGAAATGCGGACCGGTGAAAGTGTTGCGGCCTAAGGTGCCGGCGCGGCCATGAAACGGGCCCGTGCCTCCCGGGACGTTAATGGGAATAGAGAAAAAGGATGCATTGTTGGCGCCTTGGCCGAAGTAATCGTCGCGCACCGCATGATGTGTGGAAAGAGAAGGCTTGCCGGCCTGATCGGGACGGTAGCCGCCTCCGTTGCCATAGCCAGCTTGCTCCACGCCAGAGTAGACAGTGAAGGGCAGGCCGTCATTCCACTGGCCGATGGCGTTGGCCTGCCAGTTGGTGAGCAGCCGTTGGGCATGCGAGAAATGAAACCACTGATTCAAAGCAGGCTGGAGAGAAATGGTATAGGCAAGAGTTTGACCGAGCTCGGAGCTGGAACGGCTCTTTTCTGCTGAGACGTCGAAAGGGGTCTGGGCAAGCGAGAAGGTGACAGGCTCGGTGTTGGATATTCCAGCGCCGACACAGTCATCGAGTTCTTTGCTGTATGTATAGGTGGCGTTCAGGCCGATGCCCCAACGAGTGGGAGACTTGCTTAGTATGAACTCACCCCCGTTATAACTGGAATGAGCGCCACTAATAAAGAAGTTCTCCGGGCCGAAACCGCCGATGAACTGCCCAGTGGGGCCGAACTCGGAATGAGGCGCAAACTGTGGATCGGCGCCCACGTATCCGTTGGGATAGGTCATGATTGGCAGGCCCACGCTGGAGATGCCGATATAATCGGCGCTGGCACTAAAGCTGCCGAACTGCTGATCGATGCCGAATGACCAGGTAGAAAGGTAACGATTCCTGAAATTCGCTGCCTGCCCCTGCAACACCAGCGGCTGCACCTGATCTCCGGGGAGCATGGCCGCCAAGTCTTTTTCATACCGGTTGAGGTCAACCGGTGTGTTGGGCGTAACCTTTGTGGTGCCATTTTGATAGAGCGGGGCGCCGCCGAGCGTGTAAATAACCGGGGTCAAGAAGGGGAGCACGCCCGCATGAAAGGGAATGGGCGCAGAAGGCTGGGCTGTGGCGGAAACGATAACGGCGAAAGGAAAATCGTTGGTGATGTTGGTGTTCGCGAAGGGATACGAGACTAATGTAGTGATGCCCGCGCCAGCCTTGATGGTGGTCGACGTCTTCGCCGACGAGCGCACTTGCCAGGTAAGGCCGAGACGGGGACCCCATCCCTTCCAATTCACGCTGTAGGGCGGCTGTGGATTCACCAGCCACTCTTCCTGGGCTCCAGGCGTAGTGTAGTTCGTGCGCTGGCCGTTGGCGTCAAGAAAGAGCGCGCCGGAAGTAAGATCGTGCGGCTCGTGAATGCGCGAACTTACTTCGTACCGGATCCCATAATTAACGGTGAGGTGGGGTCGGGCCTGCCAGTTATCGAGGAAATAGCCGTTATAAGACTCGCGGTGAACCGCACCCTCGCCCGTGTGGACGCCCTGGCCGAAGCCGTTTCCGCCGCCGCTCTGCAAGAACGTATACGGAGTGGCGCTAAGAAATGCGGAAAGCGTGTCCGGCAGCAGATCTCCGGGATGAATGTCATGCGTGCCGCTGGTCGAGTTGATGATGACGTCGGAATAGACTGGACCGCCTCCGAAACTGCGACTCCCATTGGTGCTGTTGGAAAATCCGGAGATATCTCGATTGAAGCGCGCTTCAATGCCTGCCTCCAGGACATGATTGCGATGGACAAACGTGGCCGTCTGACGCAGCAGCAAAACGTTGCCCCAGGTGCGCTGATATCCTCCGGCTTCCGAATTGAAGGCTTCAAAAAGATTGTCGCCAAAGGTGATGCCGGGCTGCACGGCGTTTTCCGAGGAATAGAGCGGCGTGCTGCGGATGAGCGAGGCGGTGGTTTCCATCGAGAGATGGGCTGAGGGCACGCGAGCATAGTTGATGACCGCGCTGCGGTAGAGCTCCGTAAAGAGCCGCGCAAAGCTGGGATCGATAGCGGTTTGATTGGGGTTGGTGATTGGGCCATCGACGTTTTCAAGCGTGTAGCGGCCCATCAGCCGCGAGATGCTGGAGAGACGATGGTCAAGGCGGATGGAAAACTGGTCGTTGGAGGTGTCAACCTTGGAGTCAGAGGCGTAGGTGCGCGGGCCGAAAGGACCGGACGGAAAATTAGGCTCCGGGTAACGATTGAGTATGGCGGCAATGTTGGAATCGACAGGGACAACGAGCGTATCGCCGGGATACGCGGTAGTATCCAGGCCCTGACGCTCCGTGGGTGTGGGCACGGAAAGCACTTGCGTGGTGCCCTGAATCTGCCGCAAGCCCTGGTACTCGACGAAGTAATAGGTCCGGCCTCTGCCGTTGTAAAGGCGCGGCAGCACAACCGGGCCGCCATCGGTCAGACCAAACTCATTGCGGATGAAGGGAGGAATTCTGCCTGGGGCGGCGGGCGTGGGGTGGTCGAAATAGTTGCGCGCATCGAGGGCAGAGTTGCGAAGGAACTCAAAGTACACCCCATGCACCTGGTCTGTGCCGGATTTCGTAATGACGTCTGTGTAGCCGGCCGCGCCTTCGCCCAGGGAGGCAGGCATAACGCCGGAGAAGGTATCGATGCGCTGGATGGCGTCGACGTTGAAATCGGTAATGGTGCCCCCTCCTAATTCGGGGTCTGTAGTATCGCCGCCATCGAGGGCAAAAACAGCTTCGGTTCCAGGTTGTCCGTGAATGGAATACTGCTGCGTGAAGTTGCTGCCGGTAGCGGCTGCGGTAGTGGTGCCGGCCGAGAGCAGCAGTAACGAGCTGGAGTCGCGCTGCTCGAGCGGGAGGTCAGAGACCTCGGCGCTCTTAATCACTTGTTCTTGTGCGGAATTGGTGGAAGCGGCCGTCTGGAGCTCCTGCACACTAAGAGCGGAATCCCGCACGTTCAAAAGAATCTGCCGCGTGGCGCTGTGCAATTGGAATGTGGCGACGATGGGGATTGCTACGCCCGGCACGCGTACTTGGATGCGGTAGTGCCCAGGCGCGATATGCGCCAGGGAAAAAGAACCATGAGCGTCGCTGACAACGTGGATCGAAGAGAGCTTGCCAGCGCTCCCGCGGCCAATGTAATCGAACTGAACTTCCGCGGAGGCAATGCGAGCCGCGGAAGTTTGCACAATGCCTTCTAACGAAGAAGGTTGAATCTGAGCTAACGTATTATGGCATGCAAAAAACACGGTAATGATGATTCCAACCCACTTCATAATCACGCTTCTCTTCTGGCATAAAAACTCAATCGTTGTTGCGATGCTAGGTCTCTGACCGCATGAATTCGTCCTTTTGGCTTCCGTGGTTTCCCACCCTTTCGCCAGAAAAAGGGCGAAAGGATGGGGCACGGAAATGGTACAAGATCAAGCGGTCTCAGAGGCCCAGTATGCGCGAATACAGAAATGGCAACCTGGCTGTCGATGACCATCTAAAATACTGTCGGCACGACGCGCGTCTGTGTGCCACTCTAGCGTCCTTGAGATCGCTGAATCGCTAGACCATTCGCTGCAGGTACTCTGCTCTCGTAAATTCACCCTGAAGTGCACCGCTAGGGTACCGGGAGGCAACGACGGCTCGCAAGCGTAATTGTGCGAAATTAAACACAATGAGTCTGAATTTCATGCGCCCGAATCGAGGGGCTGCCAACAAAAGCAGTAGTGTTATTATCTCAATGAGCCGGCGCAGTTCGGTTTTCGGCCGAATGCAAGCATGATGCTCAGGGACGAGAATAGAATCCTCACTTTCTACGACGACCGGTCTTGTGATCTGAGACTGCAAAGCCGCTCTCTAATACTGCGGATGGCCTCGGCGTTCTGCGAGGTTTTCATACGCTTGCCTTTGACCCACTCATGGGACCATGCGCTATGAATTCCCTCAAATTTGCTGGCAGGCTCTTTGATAGCACCAATGGAGAAAAGAGATGAGGAGATTCGGAAGATTTCTTGTATTGGCAGGATGCATGTTCTTGGGCGCAGCTCTAATCTCGTCCACGGCATGTGCGCAGCTATCCCAGAACACCGTGCTGATTCTTTCCAAGGATGACGGCACCCTGGCGATCGTTGATGCTTCGACCCTGAAGGTAGTGGCAAAGGTGCCGGTAGGCGTAAACCCACATGAAGTCACCGCTTCTCAAGACGGACTTCGCGCCTACGTTTCCAACTATGGCAATGGATCGCAGAATACAATCACGGTCGTCGATCTTCCGAACCAAAAGCGCTTGGAGACGGTTGATCTTGGCCCTCTCTACGGGCCTCACGGATTGACTTATGTCGGCGGCTATCTGTGGTTCACGGCGGAACGTGAGAAGCTAATCGCTCGTCTTGATCCGGCAACCAACAAAGTGGACTGGGAGATGGGCACCGGTCAGACAGGGACTCATCTGCTCTGGGTAGCAGGGGACATGCACCATATCGTTACTGTGAATGCCGGCTCCAGCACTCTCAGCCTGCTTCAGCAACGCCCGGTAATTTCTGCTGAGGAGGCGAAGGAGGAGATAAAGAAGGGTGTGTATTCCAAATATGGCGGTCAAACAACCAGGGGCACAAATGGCCCGCCTGCTCCCGACTGGGATGAGAGTTTCGTCGATATCGGAGGACATCCCGAGGCTTTTGATGTGCTGCACGATGCTTCCGGCAACCCGACGATGGTTTGGGCAGGAAGATATTTCGGCGCGAACATTGCTGTCGTGGATTATGCTTCCAAGAAAATAGTGGATACGATTCAGACGGATGAGCCAAACTTGCTCCGGATGCGGTTTACTCCGAACGGACGACTCGCAGTCGTCGCCACGGATACCGGCCACGATGTTCTGATCGTCGACGTCGCATCGAGAAAGATTATTAAGCAGATTCCGATAGGCACGGGTGGGGGCGGTATTGTTGTCAGCCCGGACAGCAGCCGTGCGTTTGTTTCCATTTCGACCGAGAATTGTGTCGCAGTCATCGATCTGAAGACGCTGACACTTGTAGGCAAAATCAATGTAGGTCCAAATCCGGACGGAATGTGGTGGGTCGGCGAGTAAAGAATTGTGGCGCTTCCGCTATTTAGTGGATAGCGGGGCCAAGTCGAGGCCGCCGCAGCGAAAGTAGATGTCGCGTGCGTCGATTTCGATCCCTATCGCAGAAGCGGCGGGTTGTTGGAGTGCCCGGCTCCTTTTGTACCAATGGCAATGAGACAAACTGGTATGCAGCCGGCGCTAACACTCACCAAAGTTCTGAAGATCAATGCGCGTTGGCTTCATGTTGCACCGGCATGGCTGCCAAAAAACCGTGTGAGGGATCAATGCCGAAACAGAAAAAGATAGCCGCAACGCAAAGGACGGAAGAAATGACAAACGGGACATTCCAGCCATAAGGTCCCAACATATAGCCTAATAAGAGCGGCGAAATGGCGCTTCCCAGATTTCCGAAAGTATTCATGATGGATGCGATGGAGCCGGCATAATCACCGCCGATATCGAGTGGGATCGCCCAGGACACACCCACCGTCAACTCCAAACCAAAAACCGCCAGACATGAAAAGAGAACAGAAGTAATGGCGTGGGTGGTGAAGGTCGCGGGCAAGATCGATACTGCCGCGATCACAAAGCCAGCAATTGCAATTCCTCTTCGCGCTATTTTAAGATCGCCCGTCTTCGCCGCCCATCGATCCGAAATCCAGCCGCCCAGCAGATTGCCTGCCGAACCAGCAAGAAATGGAAGGCTGGCATAGAAGCCCATCGTTTTGAGGTCCACTCCTCGCGAATCGTAGAGATATTTCGGGAACCAATCCAGGTAGATGTCGATGCTGTATCCATAGCAGAAGTACATGGATGCCAGCATCCATACCGTGCGATTTCTCAAGATCTTCCGCCAAGGTACTAAATGCGAAGAGTCGCCGGATGCGGCATTGGACCCACAAATAAGTTCCAGTTCTGCGGCGTTGACACTTCGATGATCGGCCGGCCGATCTCGATAGTACCAATACCAGATCGACGCCCAGGCGAGGCCGAGGAATCCAAAAAGAAAAAATGGCATTCGCCAGCCGAAGCTGATCATGATGATGACGACCAATGGCGGAGTCACAGCAGCGCCTAGTCGAGAGGCCGCGTGCGGTAATCCCTGAGAGAAACCACGTTCGTCCGCGGGCATCCAGCGCGAGAGAGATCGGGTTGCTATGGGAAAGGTTCCGGCTTCTCCCACGCCAAATAGAAACCGGCAAAAGCCCATGGAAGCGGCGCTCCAGCTTAGCGCGGTCAACGAGGTAAAAACGGACCACCAACATACGACCACCGCGAGAGCGCGCCGGGGCCCATACTTGTCGCCAAACCACCCGCCGGGTATTTGAAAAAGAGCATATCCCCAGCGAAATGAGCTGAAAATCCAGCCTACCGTGATCGCCGTGAGCCCCAGATCGCGCTGGATCACCGGCATGGCCGATGAGATGTTCACTCGATCCATGTAGGTGATGACGTAAGCAGCGACGACGAGCGCGAGAACAGCGTGTCGAGCCCGTGTCGGTCTTAGGGAATTAGCCGGACGATTTGGACTCTGTTCGGTCATCAAATTCTTGAGAGGCCTACGTTCGACTTTCCTGGACCAAGTGAAAATACGATTGAGGACAGAGCTAATAGGCTAAACGATCCTGAAGTGCTTCGATCTGGTTCGGCGATACGTCTGGAACCGCTGCGACTCTCCTGATCCTTGCGTGTGCCCATCCCCATGCCGCAATTCTAAAAACATGGCCTGTGGGTACTTCACAAAATACTAACCTACAAATCTGGACTTGCACCACGGACTGTTAACTTACGCCTCATTTATATTCCGCAGAAAGGAGTTCAGGCAATCTCCCTTTGCTAATATTAAAGTCTGGTCGTGGCTTGGGCTAAGAATGTGGCTGCAAACTAGCTTGATTTCGCTAAATTTCGCTACCCCGCTTTGGCCAATGCGGCGAGTCGTGGGAACGCCTCTGAGATTCTCCCTCGATGTCCGCAAATTGATCGAAGCCCTGAATGGTTCTCGCTAGCATTGACGTAAAAGAGGTTATGAATGCCATTTCGCTGCAAGCAAATCGATTCGCAATTGAATCGCATCTCTAGCTATCTTCCGCTGCGCTCAATCGCTTTTCTGTTTGGTGCTTTGCTGACCATGTCGATGGGACTCTCCCGAATAAGCTTGGCTGAAACCCACGATGTGCAAATCGGCAATGGCCTTATCCACGCCACCATTCACACTCCTGACCCCGTCAGCGGTTTTTACCGCGGAACTCGTTTTGATTGGTCGGGTATCATCGGGAGCCTGAATTATGATGGCCACAACTACTACGGCCCATGGTTTAACAAAACCGATCCCACCGTGGAAGATTTTATCTATGACGGTCCCGATATTGTCGCCGGGCCTTCCAGCGCCGTTACAGGACCAGCGGAAGAATTCCTCACCAACCATGCAGCGCTAGGCTTCATTGAAGCCTCCCCGGGCGGCACGTTCCTCAAGATTGGAGTCGGTGTACTTCGCAAGCCGGACGATGCAAAGTACAGCATTTTCCGCGTCTACGATATTGTCGATCACGGCAAATGGTCAGTTCGCCCAAAGCCGGAATCGGTCGAGTTTATCCAGACAGTCCGCGATCCTTCTTCCGGCTACGGCTATCTCTATCGAAAAATCGTTCGTCTCGTTCCCGGAAAACCGCAGATGATCATAGAGCATCATCTCACGAATATTGGGAAGCGATCGATTGCAACCAGCGTCTACGATCACAATTTCCTGGTTCTTGATAGACAAACCATCGGACCCGATTTCACCATTACTCTGCCATTCGAGATTCGCCCCGCGGAACCTGTGAACTCTGCATTCGGTGCCGTCGATGGAAAGACGATCCACTATGTCAAAGAAATGCAGGGCCGCGACCTGTTTGGAGTCAATATTGAAGGTTTCGGGAAAACCTCAAAAGACTATGAGATTACGATCGAGAATGCACACCTGGGCGCTGGGATGAAGATCACGGGCGATCACCCCTTGGAAACCGAAGAGCTTTGGTCCATCCGTTCCACTCTTGCCATGGAGCCGTTCATCCACTTGTCGATTGAACCCGGGAAGAGTGTTACCTGGAAATACACTTACACTTATTACTCAATCCCGAAGTGAATCGAGGCGGGTGGCCCAGGTCCCGGGATGTCAGTTAATCCACTAAATCTGGGTGCCCCAGGTGCCTCGCTTTTGGGCACCTGGGAGAGCTCGCGATCTGGTTTCCGGTTACGCCCGAGCGTGCAGTGTCAAAACATGATGTCAATACTTAACGCTGTAATGTTAGGCCGAGCATCGAGCGAGCTTGCGCCGGGGTCGCTACGGGACGGTTCAATTCATGGGCGATGCGTACGGACCTTTGGACCAGTTCGGCATTGCTCTTAGCTTTCTCTCCACGAGCGTAGTAGACATTGTCCTCAAGACCAACCCGTACATGGCCGCCCATCAGGGTGGCGAGGGTCGTCATCGGGAGTTGATATGGGCCAAGGCCCGAGCATAGCCATAGGGATTCCTCTGGCAATTCCTTCAATAGCCCCAGGACATTACCGACTGTTGGGAAACTTCCGGTTTGGTATCCCATCACGGTCTGGATCCAGTAGGGCTTTTGCAGCAGATCGTTTTCGATCAGGTATCGCACGACCCAGGCGCAGCCAGCATGATAGATCTCCAACTCAGGCTTGATTTGGAGCTGCTTCATCTTCGCGGCGAGCTCATGAATATGGCCATAGGTATACGGGATGCATTCATCGACTTCCAGCGCGGGCCGTGGATTCGGCAAAGGCGCAGCGCGCTCCCTTAATTGAAACCTGCTCATATCGGGCGCCAAATTCAGCGATGCAACTTCCGGACCGGCGTCTAGAGAGGAAGCCCGCTCTTCCATCGTCGAATTAAAACCGCCGCCGGTCGTCGCGTTGATGATGATCTCCGGGCAGCGCTCGCGAACTTTTCGCAGGACTTCCCGCCAAGGTTCAGCATCGCGGGCGCCTCTGGTGAGATCTTTCGGATCGCGCGCATGAATGTGGACCATAGCCGCGCCGGAGTCATAGGCGGCTCCAACGGAGTCGGCTATTTGCTCGGCTGTTTCCGGTAACGCATCATTTGCCTCTCTCCCGTGAATGCCACCATTGCAAGCTACACAAATAATGAGAGGAGGCATCCCGATGCGCACTCTTTCCATGAATTCCTGGCTGTCAGTGTATTTAAAAAAGTGCGGAAGCTGCTGTGGTTGTAAGCGACTTTCTCGTGTCACAGTTTCTCCTTTTCCGATCCCGCCTTGGAAATGTCAAGCAGTTCCGCAGTCTGGCACTTCAATCGGTGTAACGAACCGATCCGCTCTAAGTCGATCGGGGTGAGATAGACTCCCTCCTTCGGGCTCAGAACATTCAAGATATACAGGTTACTTGATCCCGAACAAGCGAAATAGCGCGAAACCACCCGCAGTTATGCAACAGAAACAGAAAGGGACCGTAGAGCGTTTTCTCTGGATCGACGATGGGGCGGCGCTTCTTCCGCGACCTCTGCCGTGACAGAGTGCAATCACCATTAGACTCATTGACTTAGTGAAGATCCCGCGGCATATCGAGAAGCCGTAAGTCCTTCTGAGAGTCCTGGCTTCTGAGCTTTTCTTGACAGATGCCGTCGCGTGTGGTGCACTCAATTCGATCACAACTTTGTAATGAAACGTTTAAAACATACTGGAGACGTGCTCTTATGGTGACTTTTGCAGGGGAAACAAGACGCAGCTTTCTCAAGCTGGCTACAGTAGGCGGCGTAATGTGTGCGGCAACTCCGCTCTTTGCCTTCAGCAAACTAGATATTGCGATCGGGAGTTACAGTTACCACAGCATCTCCCTCGACGCCATGATCGTCCAGTTGAAGCTCCTTCGTATCCGCGAAATCGAGATATCGCAGGACGAGTACATACTGCTGACCAACCCAAAAGAAGAGCTGTTCCATTCGACACGCGAAAAGCTTGACCGCGCCGGAATCCGCTGCTGGTCATACTATGCGGGGCCCATACAGAACGATCAGGACATCGACCGCGCCATCCGCTTCGCAAAGATCCTGGGATCCAGCAACATCACCGGCGATGCTCCCGCGCCCGTCCTGCACCCGATCGATGTAAAGCTGACCCAGGCAGGGCTGACCTTCGGCCTGCACAATCACTACTTCCCGCATATCAAGTTCGACTACGAAAGCCCAGACGAAGTATGGAATGCCATCTCCGGCCTCTCCAAAACCATGGGGGCAACCGCGGACACCGGGCAGTTCGCCATATGCGGCTACGATCCCGCCGCTGCAATTCTCAAGCTGGCGCCCCGTCTTCGCATGGTTCACCTCAAGGACATAAAGGCGAAGGGGGATGAGGAGAATGTTCTGCTGGGAACGGGTATCGCGCACATCCCCCAGGTCATGAGTGAACTCCGTCAAATGAAATTTGCAGGCCCGGTCGCCATTGAGTACGAAAAAGAAGGTGACACCGACCCCGACATGGTGAAGCAAGTCGCCTATGCCAGGAGCCTGGCGTAACCGCGGCCCAATGTGCCGCTGCCTGGAGAAGAAATGCAGAAACTATTCTCAATCGCTGTTACATCGCTGATGTCTCTCGCAACCCCACTCTTGGTCCATGGACAGATCCAGCACCCAATTCTGCCGATAGCGTCGAAGGCTCCTGCCTTTGCGCTGCCGGGCGTCGACGGAACAATCCACAAGCTGAGCGACTACGACAAGGCTCGTGTGCTCGTGGTCATCTTTACCTGCGACCACTGCCCTATCGCGCAAATGTACGAGAGCCGCATTGAGAAGCTTTACGAGGATTACAAGAATCGCGGAGTTGCGGTCGTCGCCATCGAGGGCAACGATCCCAAGGCAACGGTGATTGACGAGCTCGACTCCTCTGACGTGGGTGATACGCTGGCCGAGATGAAGATTCGCGTCCAGTACAAGCATCTTCACTACCCCTACCTCTACGACGGCGACACGCAGGCGGTAACCCGCGCTTACGGGCCGCAGGCCACGCCGCATGTGTTCATCTTCGACCAGAACCGCCGCCTGCGCTATGAAGGCCGCTTCGACAACAGCTTTCGCATCGAGAAAGTCGCAACCCACGATGCGCAGAATGCAATTGACGAGTTGCTCGCGGGCGAGCCGGTCAAGGTAACCCACACCGCCGTCTTTGGATGCGCTACAAAATGGGCTGAGAAGAAGGCACTCGTTGCCGAATACTACGAGAAGCGCGACGCGGCTCCGGTCGCCGTAAGTATGGTCGACGCCGCCGGACTAAAAATGCTGCGCGCAAACAGCGGCGATAAATATACGCTTGTCGACTTTTGGGCGACATGGTGCAGCTCCTGCATTGCCGAGTTCGCCGATCTGCAGAATTCTTTCCTCATGTACAGCGATCGCAGCCTGAACCTGGTGACCGTCTCCGTCAACTCCCCCGATGAAAAACAGGGCGTCCTGCGCTTCCTGCAAAAACATCATGCCACCAGCGAGAATCTGCTGTTTGACTCAGACGACGCTGCACGCCTGCAAGCGGCCTTCGATCCCGAGTGGCAGTCGGCTGTTCCTTACACCATACTGCTCGGTCCCAACGGCAAAGTTTTGTACAAATCGCTCGGCTCGGTGGATATACTGCAGTTGCGCCGCAAGATTCTGGCAGCCGTGCCCTCCGATTACGTTGGCTTCAACAAATACTGGAAAGAGCAATAACAGGATTCCAATTATTTGCAATACAGAATCACATAGGCCGACTCTTTCCAAATGGGTTGGCTTATTTACTTTGTCCTTGAACTTCCAGAAAGGTTTGGGCATTGAGCATTCTCGGTGGAATCAAGAAACTCGGAATCGCGGCATTGCTGTTCTGCGCTGTTCTTCCCTGCAGTGGACAACAGCTTGAACTTATGCCTTGGCCGGCGCACATCGTGCGGCAGCAAGGCTCTCTCGCGCTGGACGGCACGCCGCGCATCGAACTCACCGGCGGAGATGAAAGAGTCCACCGCGCCCTGAAGCGGTTCATCCTCCAGCTTTCTGTTCAGACCGGGGTTCCGTTTGATCGATCGTTTGGCAAGCCGCCGCAGGGGCCTCTGTTCGTCATTCAATGCTCCGGCCCCGGGCTCAAGGTACAGGCTCTGGGCGAAGACGAAAGTTATCATCTATCCGTCCGCCAGTCCGGAATCAAGCTGACCGCGCCCAGCCCGCTCGGCATCATGTACGGCCTGCAGACCCTTCTGCAGCTTGTTCAGGCCAGCCCCAGCGGATGGGTCATCCCCGACGTTGAGATCGACGACGCTCCAAGACTCCCGTGGCGCGGCCTGATGATCGACGTCTGCCGCCACTTTGTGCCCCTTCCCGTTCTGGAGCGGAACATCGACGGCATGGCTGCCGTCAAGTTGAACGTGCTGCATCTGCACCTGTCAGATGACCAGGGCTTTCGCATACAGAGCAGGAAGTACCCGCGCCTTACGGAGTATGCCTCCGATGGCCTGTACTATACGCAGACGCAGATCCGTCAACTGATCGCGTATGCGGGGGATCGCGGCATTCGCGTGGTTCCTGAATTCGACCTGCCGGGTCATGCCGTGAGCTGGCTAGTGACCTATCCTCAGTTGTCCTCTGGACCCGCTCCAGCGGGATTGATTCGCTCAGAGCACGATACGCTACGTCCTCCGCTCGACCCAACCAATCCGCAGACGTACAAAATCATTAACCAGGTCTTCGGGGAGATGGAAGAGCTGTTCCCCGATGCCTACTTCCACATTGGCGGCGATGAGGTCGATCCAAAGTACTGGAACCATGACCCCAAAATCCAGGCTTGGATGCGTGCGCACAACATTTCAAATGCCCATGACCTGCAGACTTATTTCACTCTGCGAGTACAGAAGATTGTCGCCCAACACGGCAAGCACATGGAGGGGTGGGACGAAATCCTCGACGCCAAACTTCCCAAAGATTCGCTCATTCAGTCATGGCGTGGCTCAGACTCTCTCGCCAACTCTGCGAGACTCGGATACAAAACCGTCCTCTCTGCCGGATACTATCTTGACCTGATGCACTCGGCCGCAGACCATTATGCGGTCGATCCGCTCGGCGGGCCCAGTGCATCTCTCACTCCCGCCGAACAGGCAAACATCATCGGCGGCGAAGCGTGCGAATGGACTGAGTATGCAACTCCCGAAATTCTTGACAACCGGCTCTGGCCACGGCTTGGAGCCATCGCCGAGCGTCTCTGGTCTCCGGCTACCGTCACAGACGTTGACTCCATGTATAGCCGCCTTGCAGTCCTCAACCGGAATCTGCAATGGCTCGGCCTGCAGCAGCAAATCAGTACCCGCACGATGCTGGGCCGTATTGCGGGGGACGACATGCCGATATCGCTGCTCGTTACGCTGGCGCAGGCCGTCGAGCCGGTAAAGGATTACAACCGTGAGACAACGCAGGTCTACAATGCCGAGCAGCCGCTTAATCGGTTAGTCGACGCTATCCCGCCGGAAAGCAGCCTGGCAAGAGAGGTCAACGCATTGGCCAAGCGCGCCCTGCTCGATCCTTCCGCTCGACCCGACCTGCGCGAGTGGTTTACCAGATGGAGCAAAAACGACGCACAGATCGAGCCCTATCTCCCGAATTCCATCCTCCGTGTCCGTCTGATTCCGCTGTCCCAGCAACTGGCAGCGCTCGGCAATTTAGGACTGGCCGCCCTTGACGATATTCAGACGGGCCATCCAATCGCTCCCGAGAAGAAGCAAAAGGAACTCGATATGTTGAAATCGATCACGGCTCCGCAAGCGGAAATGTTCATCGTCGTCACGCCGTCCGTCCGCTGCCTGATAGAAGCACAACCCGTGCCGTGACCCCTTAAAAGCCCTGTTCGTCGTGCCTGGGCAGGGAGCCCGAGCAGGCGCCTATCGCATTCGGCCTCCCAGCCACAGTAGAGCATTCTCAAAAAAGCTGTTCTGCAGCTTGCTATCGAATATCTTCTTGCCGTGGCCCATATTCGTATAAAGCATCCTGTACTTGGTGTTGGTCCAGGTCAAAGGAATATCTCCGTGCGTCAGTGTGTTCTTGAACCCTATTGGATAATTGGAAGGGTCCAAAGTCATCAGCACCTTGATGCCGGAACTCAGTCGAGGATCGGGATTCCAGCTATACCATTCGTTTGCCGGCGACGTATAGCTCACCGGGAACCCCTTCGTCACAGGATGGTCCGGATCGTCGACATCGATCTTTGCAGGCAGCGGGGGCCAGTTATTGCCGGAAAACACCGTTCCAATAAAATCCGCAAACCAGGGCCACTCCTCTCGTCCGGACATATAGCCTGCAATATGGAACCCCAGCCACCCTCCACCATGCTCCATATAGTTCTGGAACGCCAGCCGTTGCGCCGGCGTGGACGGCCTGTCATCCAGCCACATCACAACCTGGTAATGCGAGAGCACCTCCGCATTCATGTCGTTCCAGTTCTTCGTGGTCTTGAATTCGAAGTCGTCCCTTGCGGCCATCGCCTGAAAAAACGGAATCGCTTGCATTGCAAAATCGACATGGTCCTGCTCCACAGTGGTCGAGTAAAAGGCCAGCACGTGGAATGGCTTCTTCTGCCCAAAAATCGGCGCCGCAACCATCAGGCACACTGCGCACGCGCAAACAAAGCGCATCAATCGGCTCATCGGGATCGCCCTTCTGCCGGTGCGCATGATCTCTGCAGATTCGCTGCCGGACTTTATAATGTTTGATAATATAGGAACGCGGAGATTTATCACAACATGAATATGCTCAATTCCACACCTCGGCCCTGGGATCGATGGTCTGCCTCTCTCCTCTGCACTCTCACTGCCTCTGCGCTTTTCCTTGGCACTGTTGGCGCTGCGCAGGCAGAAACGGATGCTTCCTTTGGAAGACAGATTACCACTGGCGCCATCGCCATCAATCCGCAAACCCATAAGGTCTATGCGGTCGACGAAGCAGCGGACCAGGTGGTCGTTACAAATGAGCAAACCGGATCGGCTCACATGGTCAAGGTGGGCAAGGGCCCCATTGCGCTTGCTATGAATCCCCGAACAGACCGGATCTATGTCGTCAACGGGGACGGCGATTCCGTCAGCGTGATTGACGGCAAGCAGGACGCGGTAATCGCAACCATTCAGATACGCACCGGATCGTACCCGTACCTCATTGCCGCGGATGAAGCCACCAACAAGATTTATGTGGCCAACACCTATAGCGACTTTTTGATCGTTATCGACGGGACCACAAACTCCGTCACCCGCTTCAAAACCGGCAGCGCGGATGGAATCATCGTCGATCCCCGCAGCAACACCGTCTTCCTCACGACCTATGAAGACCCTGCCATTCGAATCGTGAATGCTGCCACCGGGGCGATGACCAAGGTCGACGTGGGCACGCATCTTTGGGGAATGGCTTTCGATCAATCAACCGATATGCTCTACCTCGGCCATACAGGAACAGACAACATCGTTGAGCTGAATGTGCAGACGCGTGCTGTTCACACCGTGCCGGTCGGCTCCTTTCCATGCGCCGTTGCGATTAATCCTCGCACGCAGATGCTTTACGCAGTGAACTACGGCTCCGCGACCGTCAGCGCGATCAACCTGACGACAAACAAGGTGGTTGCCACGCTGGTCGTGGGCGACCATCCTCAGGCCGTCGCAGTCGACGCGCTTCATAACCGCATATATGTGGCAAACGTCCACGGCGATAGCATCACGGCCATCAACGGCGAAACCAACAAGGTCATCGGCACATACAGTGCTGGAAAAAATCCCTATGCACTTGCGATCGACCCAACAGCAGAGCGGGTTTACGCAGCAAACTTTGGGCAACCAGCCGTAACTGTCGTCAATGTCTCTCAGGCTGCAGCGCACTGATCGCTCCGGCCTGAATCCGTACCCCCTCACTTGCCCGGCAATTAGTGAGTTGGCTTCACCATTTCTACTGCCCATATGGCTGACGCACGCATATATATGGATGCCCGGAAGTTTCCGAGGACCGCAGCTTCTAAACAGGCCGCCGCGCCCCTGGTACCGTGACCGCATGATTTTGTAATGGATGCAATGTAGCGCCGGTCTCCAGACCGGCTGTCATGCGGGCGTCCACGCCCGCACCTGTCTGAGAGTGATTACCAATTCATACAGTCTGAATACTAGTAAAATCGCACGACGAGTCAAATGGACACCAGAGGATCCAACTCGAAGATTCTTCATCGTCGCCTCCCTGCATGGGCGCAGACCCGAGCTGCGGGATGCTTCGATTTCTGCACAGCAGCGCCACTTTGAACCGCCAACGCCGTTCGGCATTGAAAACTGCTTCATCGGAACCTCTTGCAAAATTCTATTGAGACTCCAAAATGTGTCAGGGCACGACTAAAGTCGTGCCCTTACACAATCTACAGCCTGAACGTAATTTTGCAAGTGGTTCTAAGCACCAAAATAATGATTCGTCTTTCACACAGTTTCGCTGAATCGGTAACCGATATGCGATTCCGTCAATAGGTATTTGGGCTCTCCGGGATCGTCTTCGATCTTCATGCGGATTTGCCTGATAAAGGTGCGCAGATACTCTAGTTCGTTTCCATACTCGGGTCCCCATACCGACCTTAGAAGTTTGGCGTGAGGAACCGGTCTTCCGGCATTGGCCATCAAATAGTGAAGCAGCTCGAACTGTTTGGGAGTCAGATGGACCTGGCGTCCCTTCTTTTGAACCAGATGCCTATCGGGGTCAAGATGAACATCGCCGATCAGGATTGCTGCCACTCCTGAATCGGAGACCTTGCCTCTCCGTACCGCGGCGCGCAATCGCGCAGTAAGTTCGCCCAGATGAAAGGGCTTGGTGATATAGTCGTCGGCGCCGGCTTCGAATGCATCCACCTTGCGATCCTCGTTGCCTTGGACGGTCAGCATCACAATAGGAAGGACAGGAGAATTCTTGCGCATGATGCGGCAGACCTCGATTCCGCCCATTCCGGGCATATTGATATCGAGCAGCACGGCGTCGAATTGCGCTGTGCGCACCAATGCCAGCGCCTCCTCCCCTCTCCCCGCTTCAATGATCGTAAAACCGATGCTGGAGAGTATGGTCCGCAAAGAAAGCCGGATCGATCGTTCGTCGTCCACAATCAGAACAGTACCTTGATCGGAGTTCATGTCCTTCTCCTTCCGTCTTGGGGAAGCGAGAGAAAGAAGGTAGTGCCCTCATTCGCGTCGCTTATCACCCATACATGGCCGCGGTGCGCGTCGGCAGTCATCTTTACTGCCGATAAGCCGATCCCGGTTCCTGGGGCCAGGCGACTCGAGCCCTCGCTACGATAAAACCGCTGAAAGATCCGCTCCCTGTCCGAGATTGGAATTTGAGGCCCGTAGTTATGAACGGAGATAAGAACTTCCGAGTGGCTTTCACGCGCGGCAACCTTGATCGCGGTTCCCCGAAAGGAGTACTTCACCGCATTGTCTAAGAACTGCGCCAAGGCCATTGAAAGCAGATCGGAATCCCCTCGAACGGTGATGTCGGGGTCTGGAACAGCAACTTCAACTGTGTGCCCACCCAGATGTCCCTGTTGCTTTTGCAACGCCATTGAGACCAGGTCGGCGATAGCGATTTCTTCGTCTCCCAGGTTTACCTCCTCTGCCTCGAGCTTCGCCGTCTGCAGCAGGCGCGTGCACAGTTGCCCTAGCTGATTCGACTCCTCTTCAATCAGCGTCACCAATTCCTTCTGTGGGTTGTTGAGCTTGCCCACCTCGCGAAGACCCTCGTTCGCGGTTTGGATTGCTGTTAGAGGCGTCTTGACCGCATGAGCCAGCGAATCGAGCACTGCGGCGCGAAGCCGTTCGGCTTGATGGGCTGCCTCAATGCGACTCTCTTTCTCAAACGAGACACACCGGTCTAACGCGATCGCCCCCAACGATGCCAGCGCATTGCCGACAAGTGGACTCAGATCGCCGCGAATGACGAGTGCACCTATTGTCTCTGCGTTGATTCTAAGTTGCCTCCGTGTGGTCCGCGTCATTGAATCTTCGTTGTCCTTGCTCAGCAGAAAGCATTCCTTTGCCAAATCCATCTCATCTTCAGACCACACCCCTGCTCTTGCGCATTGCCCGGTGCTTGCATCGAAAATGGCAACCCCCTCTACGGCAAAAATACGCAGAATCAGCTGAGTCAACTGGGGCCCGGGAGGCTGGTGCAGGTTGATCAGCAATGTACTGCGGCTCAACTCGTACAACTGTTCCATTGCCGTCCGTTGCAGTGTGGCTTCTCGCGTGCTCCGCTGTTCTCGCGAAGAAACACGGCTGACAACGAGCGCGCTTATCTCGAATGCGCCCAGTGCGACCCAGTCCTGCGGATCTCCGATCGTAAACTGGAGGAGCGGAGGATAGAAAAAGTAATCCAGACAAGCGCAGGCGAGCAGCGAAACAATGGTTGCCTGCCAAAACCCGCAAAGGATGGCCTCGGATACAACGACAAGCAGAAGAAGAAAACCAACCGGAGCCGACCCGAAGTGCAGCACATACCCTGAAAAGACAATCAGCGCGACCACCCAGCAGCCGGCCAGACTTTCGCCGATAAACCGGTAGTACGCTCCGCGGAACTGCTCTCCATAGATGTCAGAAATCTTCATAGTGCCAAGATTCTAGTGATGACCACCAAAAAGAAGGTCGTTTATGTTTTGAAAGGGCACGACTTCAGTCGTGCCGCAAACAACCACAAATGAGCCGGGCTTTAGCCCCTGAGGGAAGGTTTCAGCCAATTCGATACAAACTTGGCGCCTTTTGAAAATGACTATATTTGCGGCGCCCTACACTGGCGGCTCCGGCATGTGCCCGTATAAAGAATCTATCCACTTTTTCATCAATGAAGCATAAATAAAGTGCAAAGAATATATTGGGCCAGGCCGTCGTGGTTTATGACAACCATTCCGGACCTGGCCCAGTTATCCAGATTACGGTGCTTTTTCTCACTTCACAGCCGATGGTGCCGCGCTCGCCGTCAGGCTTTCATAGTGCTCGGCCTGCTGGCCCATCTGATCCGCTTCATATGCGAAATACTCGAACCGGTTCTTTGAGGAATCAGCCGGCCGTGGATATTTCTGTGCGGCTCCCGCGTTGCTCTGGCTGCGACGCTCCCACTCGGCCTTCTCTGCCTGGGCCTGTTGCTCCAGGGACTGTTGCCGGGATCTGAAGTAAGTCGCCAGTTGCTGATATTGCTGTGTGGAGCGCGCTCCGCGGATCATTGCCTGGAGTTCGCTATGGCTGTACTGGGTGCCCATTTGCGGCGCTGCATACGCAATACCCGCCGCTAACACCACAAGCGAACCTATTGCCTGGATCTTGTGAATCATTGGAAACCTCCTTCTATCAAAAACAGTATGAAATTTCGCAGATGAAGGAGGCATGAACGGAATCTATAGATGGTTGCATCGCCGGGAATAACTTATAGCTTCCTTATGACATTCTGCTCTCATTTATCTCCGTGGGCCTTAGTCGGACTTACTGCCTGTTCTCGGGCAAGTAATACTTCCATTATCTTTCCGGGAGCTTACTTGACTCGGAGGAAACGCAGAACCTACGCAACGCCGCGGGCTTCCTTGACGAAACTCAGGAATCGGCGTGCCAGCTCGTGGATGCGATGCTCTTGGTGGCGGCGAATGGCTTCCCTTGGTAGCAGCTCCGAACCAACCCCGAGAGCAGTAGCCCCGGCGAGAATAAACCCAGTCGCAGTCTGCTGATTGACTCCGCCGGCGGCAATCAATGACACCTGCGGCAAGGGCAGCTTCAAAGAGCGGATATAAAGATCGCCCCCTAAGGCCGCCGCAGGATAAATCTTCACGTAATCCGCGCCGGCCTTCCATGCGGCAATCACCTCCGTCGGTGTGAGGGCGCCGGGTATGGCAACCACGCCCCTTTTATGCGCGGAGCCAATTACTTCCAAAACCAGGCCGGTGCTGGTCAGGAATCGCGCCCCGGCGTCGAGGCAGCGTTCCGCGGTTTCCTTGTCAAGCACTGTGCCGGCTCCTACAACCATGTCGGGAAGCGTCTGTGCCAGCTCGCTAATCACGTTAATCGCACCAGGCACTGTCATGGTGATTTCCGCGATCGGAATGCCGGCGGCGTAAAGGGTCCTGGCGGCGTAGAGCGCCTGATCGGCGGAGCTGACGCGTATGCCGGGGAAAATACCGATTTCCTCGATGCGAGCCTTGACTTCTTCTCGTGTCATAGAGCGAACCCCTCCTTGTAGGTCGATTGAAAGAACAAAATAACCTCAGCTAGCGCCGGCTGTGTGCTGCTTTGACAGCAAAACTTAATGAATAGCCTCGCTTCCGACAGCGAGATTCAGCTGGCCGGCCGCGGTGAGATAGGCGCCTATCAACTGCGCATAGGCCAGTTGTACCTGGCGATAGTCGCTTTGTGCGTTGAGAAAATCCATCAACGAAGCGTTGCCGTGCTCGTAGGAAAAGGTGACAGTGTCGCGCACCCGCAGCGCCTGATCGTTGTATTTTGCCTTGTACGGCTTGAGCAGCGCAATATTGCTGCGCACCAACTCATATGCCGTATCGACGTCACTGAAAACCTGCGCCCGTGTTGCATCGCTGGCCTGCTGGCTGCGGTCGATATCGATCAGCGTGCGTTTCTTTTCACCTTGATTCTTGTCGAAGATGCGCAGTGGGATACTCACGCTGACGCCAATGGTATCCGGGCCATTGGGGTTATTAGTTGAGGAGTTGTGGGTATACCAGCCGCTGTAAGTCGGATCGGTCGAGCCGTTCGCTACGGCCAGCTTGTGATTGGTTTGAGACTGCTGAATTGTCTGCAGGGCGGCTTGCAGGTCCGGTCGAGCTGCCAATGCGGAATCGCGATAACTCTCCAATGGCTGCAGGTTATCGCTGAAGTCGAATGGACCTGTCACATCGAACTGATCCACCGGAGTGCGGTCGTTCAACATCTGTAGAAGCTGAATCTTGGCGGTGCGCAGGTTGACAATCGCCGTTTCGATCTCCGACTCGTACTGCACGCGCAGCAGTTCAATGCGGTCCAGGTCGATTTGTGCAATATCGCCGGCCTGGAAGCGGGCCCGGCTAATGTCGATGATCTTGTCGTAATAGTCGAGATCTGCTTTCGCAAGGTCCAGTACGAACTTGGCCTCAAGTGTTCCCACAAACGCCGTGCGCAGGGCAAACACCATGTTGCGGTCCAGATCCTCATGCTGCGATTGCGTGATGCGCGTGCCCTCCTGAGCGCTCTCCAACCGCAGTTCGCGCTTATGTTGGCGCTCATGCAGATAACTGAAGTTGGGTTGCTCGGTTGTGCCCTTGAAGGGAACCCAGACCCCGTTGTGCGGGGCAATCTGGGTGCCATCGGCAGCTATCGTGAACTGCGGATTGGGGCGGAGAAAGGCCGTGATCTCTTCGGCCTTCATCTCGTCCACGTTGTCCGCGTCGGCCTTCAGCGCCGGATTTACTTGTTCAAACTTGGCCTTCACTTGGTCCCAGTTCAGCGCCTGTTGCGCGCGCACACCCGGCGCGAGTCCTGGCGCCAGCCAGAAGGCGCCCACAAGCAGATATACGATACGGCGACTTGACCTGCGCCCATCCGAAACGACATTTATGCAATTAGTGTGCAAAGGACTCCTCCGCTTCCGGTTTCGGCAACATATCGTCCTCGCGCGCGAACCAGACATAAAGGGTCGGGAGCAGGAAGATGCTCAATAGCAGATCGGATATCAATCCCCCGACAATGACGATTGCGAACGGGCGCTGCGAGTCGGATCCAATAGCGTGAGACATGGCCGCCGGAAGAAGCCCCAGCGTAGCCACTAGCATCGTCATCATGATCGGCCGCAACCGCAAGACTGCCCCTTCGACAGCGGCGTCTGCAACGGTATATCCCCGCGCCCTCAATTGGTTGATGTATTCGAGCATGATGACGCCCGTTTGCACCGAGACGCCGAACAGCGCCAGGAAGCCCACTCCCGACGACACGCTGAAGAACGTGCCGGTTACAAGCAGAGCGAGCAAGCCTCCAACGCGAGCCATGGCCACGTTGAGCAGAATCAGCAGAGCCCATTTGAAGGAACGAAACATGGTGTAGAGAATGACGAAGATCAAGAAGATCGTCAGGGGCACGATGAAGAGCAGCCTTCTTTCGGCTCGCTTTTCGCTATCGTATTCTCCCGACCATTCGAGGCGATAGCCACGCGGTAACTGCACATTGTTGGCGATTTTGTCGATGGCTTCCTTGACCGTGGTGCCCAGATCGCGCCCGCGAACCTCAAAGCGGATGGCCACATAGCGGGAACCGTCTTCCCTGTAAATGTCGTAGGCGTCATCGCGAACCTGGACTTTGGTCAACTGAGCCAGCGAGACGCGCTCTCCCGTGGGAGAAAGCAATCGAATACTCTGGATGGCCTCCTTGGTATCGCGATACGGCTTCTGATAGCGCACCACCACGTTGTAGACCGCCTCTCCCTGCAGGACCTGACTGACAGGATTACCGCCGATGGCGGTCTGGACGGCATCTTGTATATCGGCCACATTGATGCCGAAGCGCGCAGCCGCCTGACGGTCAACGGTGAGATCGATATTCGGCTGGCCAGTATCGCGTTGAATGCCCAAATCCTTGACCCCGTCAATATTGGCCATAACATTCTTGATCTGCTCGCCCTTTTCCTCCAGAACGTCCAACTCTGGCCCGTAAAGCT
>Ga0224555_1000978_pt1 | contig 42462 bp, 36 predicted proteins | sample 714S23034metaG_FD_180687 | JGI IMG/M metagenome (GOLD analysis project Ga0224555, IMG submission 180687) | Peat soil microbial communities from Stordalen Mire, Sweden - 717 S2 30-34 | ecosystem: Environmental > Terrestrial > Soil > Wetlands > Peat | place: Sweden: Norrbotten County, Stordalen...
GATGGACGCGGTCGAAAACGCCTTGGAACAACGCCTCTGCCAACTGGAATCCTCACCCGCCCAAATCCAATCCCTCACCGGTTTTGATTGGATTGTTAATATTAGATTGAATGCAAAATAGTATGAGGTGGCAAACGGCCTTGTCCTCGTCGGTAAATAGCATGAACAGATGCATCAAGCAGCCAGATGCCCATCCTGTAAAGCTCCCTCAACGTATCAATCTTCCACCTCATTCGGTCTTTGAAATCCGCCCCATCTTCACGCCGGGGCTGTGGGTCACGAAAAGCAACCCGACCAAAGATGTCCCAATATAAAGGCGTCCCTGCATTACTGACATGAGCAGCCTTTGGAAAAGTCAATTCACTCTCTCCGTAAGCAAGACAATAGACAAAACGAACGAAATGATTTGGTGGCAAGTTCGCTTCGGATTTGATGAATGGTCTTATTTTGGTTCCATCAAGTTGAAATTCCAGTTCCGGCTTTGTTGTATATACGTGAGATTCTGCGACGAGAATCAGCTTTGGTGGCTCTGGTTTCCAATACTCACGATGCTTTTCAACTTCAATGGCGATCTCAACACTTTCTGGCGTATACTTAAATCGTTGAAGCAACTGGGTACCCGCAGCGTGGGTTTGCCTTAAGTAGTTCAACGCTTTTGATGTCATCTCCGCAACATCCCCGGCAGGCCGCCGCCCATCCTGGCCATCATCTTCTGGAACTTGCCCATCTTCTTCATCATCTGCTGCATCTGGCCGAACTTGTTCAGCATGGTGTTCAATTCCGTCACGCTCACGCCGCTGCCTTTGGCGATGCGGATGCGGCGCTTGGCGTTCAGGATGGCGGGATTCAGGCGTTCCTTGGGCGTCATGCCGCAGATCATCGCCTCCATGTGCTTGAACTCCTTCTCCTGCTTCGATAAATCGCCCTGCTGCTTCAACATCTCCGCGCCGCCGGGCAACATGCCGACGATGGATTCCAGCGAGCCGAGCTTTTTCATCTGGCGCAATTGCTCCAGAAAATCCTCCAGCGTGAACTGACCCTTGCGCATCTTTTCTTCCATGCGCTTCGCATCGTCCAGGTCCACGGCTTCGGCGGCCTTCTCGACCAGGCTGACGACGTCGCCCATGCCGAGAATCCGCGACGCCATGCGTTCGGGATGAAACGGCTCGAACTCATCCAGCTTTTCACCCGTGCCGCCGAATTTGATGGGCTTGCCGGTCACGGCCTTCAAACTCAACGCCGCGCCGCCGCGCGCGTCGCCGTCGAGCTTCGTCAAAATGGAACCGGTGATTTGCAGCGCCTGGTCAAAATGCGTGGCCACATTCACGGCTTCCTGGCCGGTGGCGGCGTCGAGCACGAGCAGGATTTCCGACGGCTTCACGAGGTCGCGCAACCGGACGAGTTCCTGCACCAGCGGTTCGTCAATTTGCAACCGGCCGGCGGTGTCGAAAATCAAAACATTGCGGCTGTTCGCTATGGCAAAGTCGAGGGCTTCGCGGGCGATTTTCAAAACATCCGTTTCGCCGCGTTTGACAAAGATGGGAATTTCAATCTGCTTGCCGAGCGTTTCCAATTGATCCATTGCCGCCGGGCGGTTTACGTCCGCCGCCACGAGCAACGGCTGGCGTCCCTGTTTTTGGAGCAGCCGCGCCAGTTTGCCGCTCGAGGTGGTTTTGCCCGAACCGTGCAAACCGACCATCAGGATGCAACTGGGGCTGCCGCTGAGATTTAGCCCGGCGTTGGTCGAGCCGAGCAGGTCCACGAGTTCGTCGTAGATGATTTTGATGATTTGCTGGCCGGGCTGGACGCTTTGGATGACTCCCGCGCCGATGGCTTTGGTTTTGACGCGCTCGATGAAATCGCGGGCGACCTTGAAATTCACGTCGGCTTCCAGCAGCGCCATGCGGACCTCGCGGAGGGAGTCGGTGACGTTGGCCTCGGAAATTTTTCCAAGCCCGCGCAGGTTGCGAAAGGCGTTCTGGAGTTTGCCGCTTAACGAATCGAACATCGGGTTAAGCTATCGCAGAAGCGTGCGGATTGACAAGGCTCGTGCGGTTTGGCTTAATCCGTGTCCCTTACGTGGTAGGTTACCCAAGTGGCCAACGGGGGCAGACTGTAAATCTGCTGGCTATGCCTTCGATGGTTCGAATCCATCACCTACCACCACTCTTTCTTTACGAATGGAAAGTGGATTTTAGACAAATAAATCAATTGTTTTAAGGGCATTGCTGTTTTCAACCTTTGCGTTTTGGTGCTTTTGCCGTCTCTTGCGTTCCCGTCCTGTTCGATGCGGATAAAGCAATCATAAAGCAATCAATGTCCTAAAGCCGAAAACCGCCCCCGTTTCACCAAGCACACGCAAAACGCGCGTCCAGCGGAATCCAGCGCACGGCAAACGGCATCGTGGTGAATGTTCGGGTGAAGTTTCGGAATTTAAGGAATCCATTTTTTCGCGGGGGCGACCCGTCCCCGCCGAGTGCCGGGGGGAGGGGGATTTTGCAACCGTCATTCGTTTAGGAGTCCCGCGCTTTGAGCGAAGCCTGTTTTGAGGCAGGGCTGCTTGCTGCACGGTTTGACATCCGCCCGCGTCATCAGCTTTTACTTTGGGCGATTAGTGACAGCACATCACTTTCGAGAAAACCACATGACCTTGTTCTCCCTGGCAGCTTTAACTTTTTCAGAATCCCGGACGCGGCAAGCTTATCCACCGTTCGGAGCGATACTGCCAAAAGACCGGCGACCTCGTCACGACGAATACAACGCTGGCGAACTACCGGCACGGCGTCTGGTTTTAGGGACTCGTCATCGCCATTGCGGAGCATCGCCACGAGTCGGGCGCGCTTGGCAGGCGTGATTGTCGGATCGGCCTTCAATCCAGCTTTGAGCAGTTCAATTGTCGTGACAAGCATGGTTCAGTTTTAGAATGACTTTATGCAAACCAGCGACCGGGCAGGCGTTCCAGACACACGGGATTTCAAGCGCGGGTGACAGCATTGCCGAAAAGGAAAGTGTCCTGTCGAGGTGTCCGACTACATCCTGAATGTGATCCAATTGGCTCCGGTTGAACTCGCGGCACGCTGGCATTCGCATGGCATGAACCTACCGGTTTTGGATGAGGCACGCCCTACCCCTCGTCAAAACGAGGATTCTGCGTCCGCGCTATGGACGCGGTGAAGCTGCGATCTAACCGGCAAATGGCCGCGCCGATGTCCGTAGCCACGGGCAGTCCGTGCCCAGTCCGTGACCACAGCCGCGTCCGCAGTTTTTCCGTGGGCGCGCACACTCCATGACCCGGCACAATCCGTGTCCTTGAATAATCCGAAACCATGACCGCTGCCGCAGTCATGGATTGTCCGTGTTCAGTCCGCGTCCGCGTTCTCGCCGTGAACCAACCGTGTCCCGATTCTTGGACTGGCCGGAAAATGTCCGCGATACGGTGGAATTATTTCCTGTGTGATTTCCAGCCAACGGCTGCGACACTTCCCGCGTGAATCCTTAATCGCCCTCTGACTCCCGGCGAAGCGAGCATCGTCAAGGTGGAAGTCGCCGGGCATTACGGCGAAACTACCTTGACGACGCGCAGCGAGCCACACAATCGAAGGGCGATTCACGCGGAGCCGGAGGTGAACCCGGCGCGGATGCGGACTGGACACGGATAGTTCGAGGTCACGGGCTGGATGCGGACATTCGCGGCCTGGCCACGGTCACGGACTGGACAAGACCACGGCCATCATGCCGGGCTATGGCGCGGATATTCCGCGTCCAAACCGCGACCGCTTCGCGGACGCTGAATCCTCGTTTTGACGAGGAGTAAGGCTTGTCTGCGTAAAAAGCCTTCAAGTGAAGGCGGCAAATGGTGGCAAATGTGCGGTGGCAAAAGGCGACAAATTGCAACAAATTCGTTGTCGCCTTTTGCCGCAATTTGACACTGGTGCGGATGCGGCTCGATTCATTGGCCGAATGGTTAAGGGGATGGTGTCTTCCAAAAATTGCCCGCAGATAAGGGCAAGATAAACACGAGATATTCGCCTGAATGGGATGTTGGCGGATGCTCCGCTACTGTCACCGGGGCCGTGCGCGTGAATCAGAGGCGTGATGGTGCGTCGCCGGTCGTCGCGTCAATCTATTGCTCGCCTCATCCGGCTGTGCTCCAGATTGCACCCGCCGCCCGGCTCCGGGGTTTTTGCCTCTATGATTCTGCGCCCGGAGAATTGCTTTGCGAAGATGATGGCAAATTTACGGACGCGGCTTACGAATAGGCACATCATTTGTTTTCATCGTCTTTGCGGATAACCATAATTTTATTCTGCGCAATCGCGTCCTCAAAAACCGCAGGATTCTCGGCGAGCGATTGTGTCGCATACTCCTTCTCTGCATTGTCCGCTATCATAAAAAACATCAAACCCCATAATGCTGACAAGGCAAAAAAGGTGTAATAGCTGTGAATCCCGAAACGAAACCAAGATACTATCAGACCGATGAGAAGGAAGGCTCCAATGGAGGGCTGCTTTTTCTGATTGTAGATGAGGCGAGCACCGATGCGCGTTGCAATGGCGGACACAACAATCCCACTCAGTAGCCACCAATCGTGCTCGTGCCACGCCCACAAAGGAATAGCAAAAGCCGGGGCAACCATGTAAAGCAGAACCAAAATGCTAAAAATAGTCCGCCGCGCCCCTCTGATAAATTGGTATGGCTCACCGGAGATGCACTTAAATCCCATCGTTCCGCTCTGCACGCCGACAACAAAGTCGGCATGAGTGATGCCCTGATTGGCTTTTGCAACGTCGGCTTCCAACGCAGCCTGAAACTCCGGTGTCTTCGTCCTTTCCCATGCTGCCTTGGTCAATTCCTGCATTGGGTTGAAGCTCGCAGTGCAGTTCGGACACGAAACAACGGTATTGAAGACCTCACCTGCTACCTCGAAGGTTGTCCTGCAACGTGGACAAGTGGCTTTTTGGTTCATAGCTTTTATACCATCAGTTCTCCGGGTTGCCGGGTGGTGGGACAAATTTTTGCGGACGATTGGTTTTGCCATCGCGTGACCACGCGGGTTTAACGACAATCACCCAAACCATGCCGGTTACGGCGGCAAGTGCCAACCATTCGACCAAAAGTGTTTTCAAATCAATTTCAATGCTCCACGCGCCGCCTTTGGTATCCGGTGGAGAAAGAATAAATTCGTGACCTGCTGGCGTTCTCTGGTGAGCATGATACGGAACGTCCAAGACATTCAGCCACGGCGGAAAAAGGCAGGTCAAGATGAACATGGCAAGTGCCGTTAAGCAAAGGATGCGCGCCCGATTTGGCCGTTGGTTTGATTCCGTGGAGATCATGTCACCGTTTTAATGTGATTGAACTGGAACGCAACTGTTCAGATAAACACAAAGCAGGATCATCGCTGCCAATCCAATGCAAAGATATTTGTAAATGTCCCGCGCTTGTTCCGCCTTATCGCGCTCTTTGACCAACTTGGAAATTTCGCGTTGATGAAATTCGTATGCCTCCTCCGCCACCCAGACTCCGCCAATCATAGCGCGCCGGTTTGTTGGCTCGTCGGCATGATTTGGTGGCGTGTTCATTCCGGTTGGGACGGTTGATGTTGGGTTTCGTCCTCCGTCGGTAAAAGCAAGTCGGGTTGAATTTCCCTGATCCATTGCTTGAAGTCATCCCGATAATACTCTGGATGTCGCCGAATTTCTTGGACGTTATTTGGATTCAAAATTATCCGCACCCACGATTTCTCCAGCTCGTTTTTCTCTTTCTCCAGCTTGTTTTGTTCTTTGGCATAAGCAGCAACCAAGAACCAAAAAAACACTCCAAACAGAATCAGGAAAAAACCACTACCGGAGTCGCGCAAGACCTCGATGCAAAACCCTTGATGTCTTATGGTTTCAGCAAGATGGATCGCTGAAAGGCCGATGAACAAACCGAGTCCAGCACCCGCAAACATCAAATTGATGATTAGAAGATTGTCGCTATTACCGGCTAGGAAAAACAGAAGCACGGCGACTGCTGCAAGAATGATGAAGTCGTTGCCTGTGCTACAGGCTGCGAGCATGAGTGCGGCCAGCCCAACAAACTTAATAAACTTAACTGCGAGGGCGGAATTTTTAGTTTTCATGGACTTGTCTTCCCTTGTGAGAATTGGCCGCGCAGAAAAATAGGCGTAGTTTCAAATGCTGCCTGTCACCACACAAAGCCGGTTTGTGTGCGGGGTTTATTTTGAAAATGAGAAAGAAAGAAACAGCGGCGGACAAGGAGTGCGGGAATACCAACGGCCAGCAACCCAAAAACCGATGGTTCAGGAATCTCGATGGCCAGTCCAACCGGGTTATCCAACCCAGAGGCGTAGGTGCTTTGTGCTCCGCCCGGCGTCAATTCGATGATGTTATTGGCACCCCCATTCGCCACAAACAGGTTGCCCGCGCCGTTAAAGACCAGCCCATTAGGAGCGGACAACCCGGAGGCGAAGGTGCTTTCCACTCCGCCCGGCGTGATTTCAGTAACGCCACCGCCACCGGGCACTCCGTTGTCTTCATCCGCTACAAACAGATTGCCTGCGCTGTCAAAGGCTAGTCCCCAAGGAACCGCCAACCCGGAGGCAAATGTGCTTTGAACTCCGCTTGGTGTGAATTCATAGATATTGCCACTGTGCATATCTGCCTCATACAAGTCACCCGCGCTGTTAAAAGCCAATCCAGCAGGATCAACCAACCCGGAGGCAAAGGTTGCCCGCACTCCGCCCGGTGTGATTACAATGATGTTATTGGCACCCCCATTCGCCACAAACAGGTTGCCCGCGCTGTCAAAGGCCAGCCCATAAGGAACATTAAACCCGGAGGCAAAGGTGCTTTTGACTCCCCCCGACGTGATTTCATAGATGTTGCCACTCTGGGAATCCGCCACAAACAAATCACCCATACTGTTAAAGGCCAGCCCTTCAGGACCACCCAAACCGGAGGCAAAAATGCTTTGCACGCCGCCCGGCGTCAATTCGATGATGTTGTTGGCGCTACCGTTATTCGCCACAAACAGATTTTGAGCCTGTGCGCTGGAGGCAATCAGCAGGACTGCTCCCGCACAAACCGCTCCGGTGAATGAATGACACACTATTCGATTGTTTATTTTCATAGTCGTAGTTCTTTCGCCACGTGTCCCCGCCTGCCACCAAAGAAAATGGGCGTGACCTACTCACGCTCCCTCACAGGCACAGGAATGCCCTCAAAAGAACGCTTTCAGACACGCCCGAGGGGGCGTGCCTTCAAACGCTGTCTTTTGAGTCGAAATTTCCTGTTTCGTGAGTGACAGCAGCCGAAGCCGCAAATTTTATTGTTTTGGTTTGTTCGCTACATTCGTTTTTTTGAACCGCTGATGATTCAAGCAAATGGCGGTGGTCAAAGCAAGAATTGCTGGCGGGCGGGCAGACTGGTGGAGGGCATCCTCGCGGCCAAGCGCACCGGCAACGCTGCCACGGTGGCGGCGTTGGAATCAGAAATAGACGCGCATGTTTTCCGCCTCTATGCCCTCACCCCCGCCGAAATCGCCCTGGTCAAATCCACCACCGTCAAATGAAGGTGTATCTTAATTTGCAAGTTTGGCGACGTTTGGGTGCGGCCAAAGTTCTGATTTTCTGATGCGGGTCTGCATTGCTTGCCGTGAAACGCCAAAATGACCATGCAGCGCCCGGCAGCAGAAATCTAAAACTTCTTCTTTCCCCTGATTGAAAAAACCTTCCCGTTCCGCATCGGCAACGGCTTCGGCCAATGCGGTCGAAAGTTCTTTTGTGGGCATCAAAAACCGTCCGGCAAATTCGTCCGCCTGCCATTCAATCCAGTTATATTCGGCCACCGGAATTGCATTGATAAACGCAATCCACTGTTTGATCGTTCCAAATTTAACTGCCCCATAAATGTCTTTATGAAGAAACAGGTGAGCCAATTCATGGGCGGCAGAAAATCGCAGCCTGGGTTGCAGGGAAGGCTCTTTGAAAACCATGCCGTCAAACCAAATGCCGGTCAAATCAGGGCGAAGGAAAGCATCCTGTTTAAGTTGATGGATGGGAGCAAAATCAAATTCCAACCCCAAATCAAATTCCGCAAATCCCAAAACATCTATGGGAATTTTTTGTGCAGATTTATATTGCCCACGAATTTGAGCCGCACTGACCTCGATTTCCTCTTTTGAGAGATAGGGCGCTTTGAATTTGGCCGGATTCACGTCGCCCTTATGAGTTTTTCAGGATTTCTGCCAGTTTTTCCAAATCTTTAGTGGTGGGTTTTTTGCCGGTTGCCGTTCGGAAAAAGACCGGCAGGCGTTTTACCAATTCGGCATCATTCATCACATATTGAGGAATTTTCCCCGCGTCAATCGCCGCATAGTCGAAAATCAATTCGCGTTCTTTGGAGTCTTCAGACAGGCCGAGGATGACGGCAATCCGGTTGAGAAGCCTCTGATCTTGAGGGGGTGGCAGGACGCCGCGCTCGATTTTGCTCCAATTGCTGGGGTCGCAATCAGTAGCGATGCAAAATTCGCGCAATCCCAAACGCCGTTCCGCCCGCAGTTTTTTTAGAAATTTGCCGAACATAATCTTGCCTGTGTGGTAGAAAAATACCACACGGCCAAGTGATGTCAATGGTTTTATTCACGCCCGCACCAAACACCCGTCACGCGAGCCATGTAAATTTCGGTTTTGACACCGGCATTTATCCGCTTTGATTCGTGCAAGTTCCCGCTAACTTTCCGTTAGCATTGTGCAACCTGAAACTTGCACGAACGATGCCCGTAATTTACCTACCGTCTGCGCCGTAAATGCTGACCGCGAACCAAGCAAACTGACCGCTCACATGGCTCGCGCACGTAGAGCGAGGAAAAGAGAGTGTTTCCGCGCACGCGCACGGGCACGTGAGTCATGTATCCGTGGCATCTGATTTTGTCAGCCACGCGATGTAGCGGTCACATTGCCGCCATTCGATGTTGAATCGCTGACGGACTGCCCGGTGGATTTCTGTCTTGGTTGCGCCCGCGTCAAGCAACCGGGCGACGCAGCCGATGCGCTCGTCAATCTGCTGGCGCGTGGCTTTGACGTAGGGCTTGCGTTGGCCGGGGCGGATCACAGGTTGTTTTCTTGTGTCAGGCATGATGTTCATTGCCGCCAATTCCGGCCAGCGTCACCTTACACGCCCTGATATAGGGGCGTGACGGTGTGACGGTAACGCCGTCGTGACGGTGATTTGACGCTGGTTTGACGGTTGACGGTGGTTTCATGTTAAGCGGTTAAAACGTATAATCCGGCAAGGTCTTTTTTTACAATTCCAAGCGCAAGCATTGTGGTCACTCTGCGCTCGGCTGTTTTACCTTTTACGGCCAATTTGGTTTTGACGGCAGTTTCCAATTCAAACCGCCGCATTGCTGGCCTGTCCGAAAAAATGGCGCGGGCAAGCTCTGTCAGTTCTTCCCGCTCTTTATCCACCTTTGCGCCGTTGATGTTTTGCACGCTGACGTGCATCTGATGTTGCTCGCTCCATGCGAATCTGGGCGCGGTATTTTTCGGAATAGGGGCGTCCCGGTTTTTTTCTGCCCACATGACGCTGACTCCGTTGGTGTCCTTTTCCAGCTTTAGGTTGGTCTCTGACTTGCGCTCTAAATACGAACCAAGATGCCCGCGAGTTTTGTCAGGACTGCCGGGGTTTAGATGGATGATGTTTAAGATCGGACAATCAAACTCCATCGTTATGCTTTCGAGTTCGGAAATGATGCCGTTGCACTCTGGAATATCATTTACGTTATGCACTGTGTCGCCTGTGCCGTCTATGATGATGGAGTGAACACCGCCGAATTGATTTGCGGCTTGTTCTGTCAGCAACCGGATTGATTTGCGGATTTCGTCAACAGAGAATCCCTTTAGGTAATACGAGCGCAACCATTCCGGCGCGGCGGCAACCTGGGCGCGGCGTATCAATCGCTGTATTCCATTCCAATGGCGAAACTGGCATTGCTCGGTGTCAAGATGGACAACCGCGAAGCCGTTTGGATTTTGAGAGGTGAAGCCAAAGCAATCGGCGTCAGGCGTGGCAAACGTGCTGGCGATGACGGCGTTTAGTGCGGCTGTTTTCCCGCCTTTGGCCTGCGCGGAAAAGGTAGTCAGGTTTTGGGAATAGCAAATCGGCGTGCCGTTTAGGAAAAATCGCGGCGGCTGTTCAATCGGTGTGACTGTTGGCGAATAAATCCGCGTTGTGAGCCGTTCAATCAAACTTGGTTGCGCGGCCTCGGTTGCGCCCGGCGCGTCATCATTGCCCGGCAATGGGTCTTGCGCGGCCTGCGGTTGGACCAGTTTCGCGGCGGCAATCGCGGCCTCAAAATCTGCCTTCGTTGCACCGGCTCGCGAGAAGTCGTTTGCGTCCTTGTGTGGAAATGGCGTCGCTACGTTATAGACCTTGCAACCGGCGCTGCTGGCGATCTCGGCAAGCCAAGTATCACCAGCCGGAATTTTCTGGCCGGGTTTCAATGCGTCATTTTGCTTGAAGGCGTAGCAAACAGCGTCCGGCTCAATCTGTCCGCAAATCAATTCGCCATTGCCCGCGCCGCGTGTGATGAAAACGGCGGTGTCTGGCAAACCGCTGGCCGTGTGCCAGCCGAGTTTGTCCATGACCGCAAAGGCGTCATATTGCGATTCAAAAGTCAGAACGTAACCAGCGGCTTTTGTGTCGCCAAAAACCAGCGGCGCGGTGCTGTGTCCCGTCGGCTTAAAAATCCATTTGCCATTCGCCAGCCGGACGTGAGCGGAAACAACCTTGCCGTCGTCACCATGATTTGCGAACGCGGTCAGGCCGTCGCAAATTCCAACGATGCCTTGTGCGTAAAGCCAGCGGACAAATTCAATGGACAAGCCACGCCCTGCCACCAGCTTTTGCGCGTCTGTTTCCGTGAACGCGGCAACGCATTTTTGCCAGTCGAAGTTTTCGCCGGTCGCTTCAATTCGCGGCTTCGCTGGTTTCGTGGCGATGGCCGGGCGCGATGGCATAGGTGAAAGCCGACTGCCCGCCAGTTTGAAAATCTCCTGGCGGTGTTCGCTGTCGCCGGGATTCGTCGCGCAACCGAATTTTCCGCCAGGTTGAATCAATAGATGATCGCCGGACTTGTCAGAGCCAACCGCACGGCAGGCAGGACAAGCTGCACGGACGCCACCGCCATCGAGGTGTTTAACATTTTCCAGCCTTGCCGTATCAAGTGAGATTTCACCGGCCATAATCCAACCTTTCTGCCAGCGTGCGCCGCAAGCGTGCCGACAATGCGCGTTTGGATTGATGAAGTCCGCCACGCACAATTCGTTCAATTTCGCGGACGGTGGACAGGGAAACGCCCTTGGGTTTGCGGGGGCGGTTTTTCATACGCCATCCTTTTCCTCCCCGGACTGGGCACGAGGCCGCCGATACGTTAAAAAATTTGTTTTGACCCACTCTGTCCCTTCAGCCACCGGCACACGAACTGCCCGTTCTGACAGTTTCAGAAACGGCAGGCCGCGTGAAAGCCATGTGCTAACCGTCCGTGGTGATACACTGAACCGCGCCGCGAATTGGCGTTTGGAGTCCGCCGCCCTGTCAATTGGGGCGTCTTCGTCGAAGTCTGTCATACAATGCCTCCATGTTGATCCCCGGCCAAAATTAGCGCGTTGACATCGCCTTCCAGGAATCCGGAGGCACGTTGTCGGCCCGGTAGTTTGACCTTCTTGATCGGGAGTTTGTCCACCGTTCGCAAACTGCATGACAATCGGCGGGCGACTTCGGCGCGGCGAAGCAATCGCGGCGGGTTGTCTGGTGGCGGGGAGTCAGGTTTGCGTGGCGTGACGCCGTTACGCAGGACGGCCATGAGCCGGGTGCGGTCGGCGGGGGTCAAGGACGGGTCGGATTCCAACCCGCTACGAACGATTTTTATTGTTGTTGCCAGCATAAATTTCTTTTGCTGGCTGAAATTACCACTGGTTTTGTGGATAATTAGGATGGGTGAGGAAATTTGAACCGCAGCGGCAGGTTTGAACACCGCAGCGAAAGAAAAAATCACCGCAGAGGTGGTTTAGAACACCCCAAAAAGTAAAAAACAATTTGACGGGAAATAGCGCGGGCTACTTCTGGCGTTTGCCTGCGGCTAACGGACTTGAAGCGGCACTCTTGGGAAGTTTTGTCTTTGGCGCTTTTGGTTTGTCTCCGGTCTTTTTAGCTTCTCTTGCAATGGCTCGATTCTGTTGATCCTGTGAATTTTTTTTGAACCGTTCCCAACGCATGGTGCATAGGTCTTGAAGCGAAATCCGGTTGTTTTTCAGGCAGTCATCAATTGCATCCTGATTGCTTTGCTGCCATTCCTGATAGCTCCTCGGCCTTCCACTCCCCAATTGAATCAGCATCCCCGCTTTGGCAAGCCTGTCTTGCTGCTCCTGTTCACGCTCGTATTGCTCTTGGCTTATGCGGGGCGTGCGTTCGTCCAAGAAATGCTTCACGGCTGCCCTGATCGCCGGCACGGACAATGGTTGCTCGCCGATTTCTTGTTCGGGTCTGCCTTTCCTTTTTGGTGCAATAGGTGGCAACAGTGGCAGTTGCCCGGAAGTTTTTTTATTGCTCACTTCAATCTCCGCGAATGTGACCGTGCTAAATGCTGTATCGAAATCGGCAATGAAAGATTCTGTTCCTTCCTTTTTTTCAGGCAACGTCCCGATGTATCGCTCTGCGGCCATTAGCAATTCGTGTGCGTTGTGAATCGCTTCGCCCGGAGTCAACTTTGCGTTTGTTTTCACCAGTGGTGCTGCTATCGCGGCCAAAATTTCTGGCTTCACGTTATCGGCAAACAGCATTTCCGGCACTTCCGGTGCGCGGAAGTTCTCCGCCGACAAGTCCACATCCACAGACACCGGCAAATGCGCTCCATCAGTTTTCTCAGCACACAAACGATTCCAGTCACCCGCCTTTTCAACGGCCTTTTGCAACTGCCAGTGAGCGTGCTGGGCTACAAAAAATTCAACGCCTCGCAATATCCGTCCTGCGATGCGGGGCTGAATTGTCCGCAGCCAGTATTCTTTCGCCAGTCGCAACTCTTTTTCAACCGCCGCTCGTTTTTCTGTGATGTCGGTTTGAGCAGGAATTTCGGGATTCTGATTCATGGTTGCTCCGTTTGGTTATTCAGCGGCGAGTATTGCCAACGCCGCAGACTTTTTTTCGCGCCAATTTTTTGCCGACATATTTTTAAGAATAGTTTGCACGTCGCGCAAGATTTCGTCTTGCCCGCGTTTTGTCGGCTCTGCCGTGGCTTCGCTCATCACGGACGGCAACAAGGCCACGGCGCGGCCAGCGGCTAATTCGCCGACGTGCGTATAATGCCGAGTCATGGCCGGGCTGCTGTGTCCCACGATAGATTCCACGACCGACAACGGCGCATTGCTTTCGCGGCAGAGTGAAACGAACGTGTGCCGCAACGAATGAAAGCCGACTTCGATGACGGCGCGTTTACCATCCGTGCCGGTGCCGGGCTTGTGCAAGGTGATTCCGCACGCTTTGAAATGCCTTTGAACCATGTCCGTTACCATGTCTGTCCGGTGAACATAAAGCGCGGCCATTTCCGGCAGGACGTATTCACGGCGTTGATCCGGCGGCGTCACCGCCAGCATATCGCGCAATATCGGATGGATTGGCACAATGACAGGTTTGGGATTGCGGCGCGCGGTTTTGTTGGGGATGCGACGAATCATTGCACGCGGCAAATCCACTTCGCCCCAGCGCAGCGTGGCGCAATCGCCAAGCCGCAAACCGGAGTAGATGCCGAGTGCCAGCAACGTCTGCAACTCGCCCGTGGCGGTCTGGCAGATTTTTCGTAGCTCATCAATCGTCAGTTCGCGGCGGCTGTTTGTGATCATCCGCTTGCGCTGAATGTTTCCACCGCGTTTCGGTGATTCCCACGGATTGCCGGTGAGCTTGGCTTTATGCTTCACGACGCGGAAAACGAGCGTGAGCAAATTCAAATGCTTGTTGTAGGTGGACGGGCTGAATCGGCCATGATTCATGCTACTGGCGTATTCCTCGGCGATTTCTTTTGTCACGTCGCGCAGCGTCAGCACGTCGGCGTGCTTTTCCTTCATCCAATCGGCGAACGCCTGCCATTGAAATTCGTATTGGCGGAGGGTGGACTTGCCGCTGTCCGGGCGATTGGGCGAGGCGAGAAATTCGCTCCATGCCTGCCCGATGGACAATGGCGGGTGTTGTTCATCTTCCCACTTGGCAAGCTCGGCCTTGCGGCCTCCCAGCTTGCCGGCGATGGATTCCAGCGCGTCGGCTTCATTGCCAGCGGCGAAGGGAGCCATCAATTTGTCTTTGGCTTTGATCGCGTCTCGTTCCGTGGTGATCGAATTGCCGTTTTCATCGCGTAGCACTTTGAGAAATGCCTTGCCCTTGAATCGCCAATTCACATAGAAGTTGTCTCCGCGTTTGAGTAGATGTCCTGTCGTTTTTTTCATAGTGCGCTCGCTTTCTTGTTTATTCCGCTGCGTGCGCCTATTTCATCAAAACAATGCAAGTATGTCAATCAAAAAGCAATCAGATATATTTTATAACCTTTAATGTCATATAATAAAGCAGACTGTAAATCTGCTGGCTATGCCTTCGATGGTTCGAATCCATCACCTACCACCACCCCTTTTTTCACAGGAGAAAATGGTATTTTTAGCAATGTTTTCAATGGTTTTCACTGTATCGCTGTTTTTGAACCTCTGCGTTTTGGTGCTTTTGCCGTCTCTTGCGTTCCTTTCCATTAAACCTCAAAAAGTCATACAACGCCCAAAAGCTGGAATTGGTCCCAAGCACGCGGTAAACGCGCGTCCTGCGTAGCGCTGCCCCAAGTCATTGAAGCCGCCTTGTGAACGGTTTGCTTACTGCCTCTCAAATCAATGACAACACCCGGCAGTTTATCAAATGCGTGCCAATAAAGGCCATGCCACTTGTCGGTGAGCCAGCGAGCAAATAAAGGCCAGAGCATTGAATCGCGATCCACCCAATCGAATCCGCCGAGTGAATAGTCCAAGCCAGCGAGGGTCGGTTTAATCTTTGCTTTTTTGGCCATAACTCAAAGCAGGAGCGGGTTCAGGCCGATTGATGGGCTGGACATCACATATTTGGCTTCAATCCACCTCTGAAACTCCATCCAGACGCATTCGTAATGTCACCGGTCACTTCAAAACCGACCACCCCGAGGTGTTTAATTAATATCAGATTTCTTGTTGCAAGCAAGGGGCTTTTCAATTTCTGCACATCGGTTCCCTCGCAAGTGCCGCAGAGACGATGCCAACAAAAGGCAATGCGACCTAAACAGTTTTGACGCGGCCAATTGTCACGTTGCGAATCATGGGCCGTTGAAGCCATTGGGCCACGGCGGAGATATGCCAACCGTAGGTATAGTCCCAACACGATAAAATCCGCTTGCCGATCCCGGATCGAAGCCAAATGTGGCAGACCAAATGGCGTTGGTGTCCAAAGTTGAAGGAGCCATGTCCTGCCAAACATCGTTGACCAAATCTGTCCGTGATTGCATCGAATAGTCAAGGCCGGGAACGTCTTCCCGCAACCACACGTTTGCCTGGCTAGATATGTTGCCGACTGATATCTGGAGCCACGGAGCCGGATAACCGAATGTGTTCAGCACATAGCAAATATCGCCAGCCCGGTCGCCACTGGTGCCCGTAATGCCGGTCAATGCCTTCAAGTCGCAGTCATACCTTTGCCAATCCTCGTTGGTGGCGGCTCCGAGCGCGGAATAGAAAAATAGGTCGGAAGCAAAGTCGCCTTGCGCCAGATTTGTGACATTCAGCGAACGGACAGAATCAAAATTCGTCATCAAATCATCCACCACGAGTTGCGCTTCCAAGGCGAACCACGTTCGCGGTTGGTTCATCAATGTGGACACACATTCCCGCAGGACGGCTTCAGTCTGGCCGGCGGCGGCGCGGGAACGCCAGTTGTCAGCCTGGGCAAAAGAGTTGGTTTCGTCGGTCTCGCCGGCAGGAATCCGGTTCGTCAAAAGCCAGGTGAGACAAGTGGTTTTGAGTGAATCCGGCGGGATGGAGTGTCCGCCCGAAAAAGTCCAGTCCTTGACTTGCGCGCCGCAGGAAACAAGAAAACTGCCGTCTGGAGCCAGCCAGTTCATCTGGGTGTAGTTGTCGGAAGTGCCGGTCGTGCGCGCTACCAATAGATTTGTCTGTACCTGGCTGGTGGTGTAGTAAACGATGGTGCCTTGGGGACCGTAAGTGCATCCCATCCACCCGCTCATAGCGAACATGCCGGCGACGTGCTGCGCCCAGAACCGGCTGAAAATGTAGGCGTTTTCACCTCCGCCGGAAAAACCGGCGACGAATTCCGCCGACGGATCGAAAAGCACCCGTTGCCGGACATCGCGAGGAACCGCGTAAAAATCCCGCAATACCAGATTCAGCGTTGCGCCGTCCTTGGAATTCAGGATGCCAATGACAATCATGTTCAAGCTCGCGCAAACCGTTTGGAAGGTGGACACCAATCCACCGCCGCTGGGATTCAACGTGTAAAGAATTGGCAGCGGCGTGCCGTTGGTGGAATAGGCCGGCGGCAAATAAACGGTGTAACTGATGGCCGGATTTTCCAGACAGGCCACCGTACCACTTTGGCCAGCGGTCAGCGGAAACGGTTTCAAATCAGCGAAGGCGCGACCGGAGAAAAGCAAAGACGACGCAAGCGAGGCGGAAATCAAAATGCCGGGATTCGCAAACTTCATGCAGGCGATTGTATCTTCTTTTGATAGAACTTCAAGCCCACTGCAATTGGGCTTTGCAGCAGCGGCAGAAGCACGCGAGTAACCGTTTTCAGTTGGAGCATCTCCCACGCCTGTTCTCTGTGTTCCGTCGCCTTCAACCGGGGTCAGAGGGCGGACCTGCGCCTCGTTTTCCGGCAGGAGCCGAATGTCTCCAATTGGAGATAAATCCCTTGCGACAACCAGGCCCGTCATAGGCGGGTTATGCTTGCCAAGCCGTTGCCCGGGGTAAAGGCCGGTGAGAACCAAGCCGCGTCATTCGCCACCGGCTTCGTCGCAACGCTTCAAAACCCGGCCAACTTCGGCTGGGGGTGAAGCCACGCCGCTTGTTTTCGCCGCGTTGGTTCAAAGTCGTGGCAGCGGGCTACGGCTCGGCAAGCCAGCACTTTCGATTGCCGATTTACGATTGGGCGGCCGGTGAACTCAAGCTTCAAATGAAATCCAAGGTGAAGGATGAAGTAAAAAAGAAAGAGGCCGGACACTACTCCGGCCTCTCAATGAGAACTAAGCGCTTAAATCAACGATTCGCAGTTGCGCGACCACGAACTTTTTGTTGGCTGCGGCACCGCAGATTTGCGCCTTGCTTCACACACGGAACACTGCGTTTCTGCATGCCAACGATGGGATTAGAATACCAGAGGACATGTCCCCTGCTAGTCACCAGTTCTGGTTACGTGCAAACCCCTTGAAAACAAAGGGAAATTGACGAAATCCGGTCAACGGCGGAGAAATTTGGTCACGGCCTCGGTGCGGGTGCGGACCTGCAGTTTTTCGTAAATGCGGCGAATGTAGGTATGCACGGTTTCATAGCTGATCCCCAGCTTCTCCGAGATTTCCTTGTAGAGAAGTCCCTGGCTCAGGAAATCAAGCACTTCCTGTTCGCGCGGGGAAAGATGTTCCGTGGGTTGCGCCGTGGCCGCCGTTTGTTGAAACGATTGCACGACTTTGCGCGCAATGTGCATCGTCATCGGCGAACCGCCCCGGTGGACTTCCTGAATGGCTTCCAGCAGTTCCTTGCTGGAGGTGCGTTTGAGCAGGTAACCGTTGGCACCCGCCGTCAGCGCGTTGAAAATATTTTCCGTGTCTTCATAGACCGTGAGCATCATGACCTGGATTCCCGGCATCAGCGCCTTCAATTGCCGCACACATTCGACGCCGTTCATACCGGGCAGATTGATGTCCATCAGCACGACATTGGGGCGGGCCTGGGGCAGGTCCTTCAGCGCGTCCTCGGCGTTGGCGTATTGGCTCAGGCAGCGGAACCTGTCCGACCGGTCGAGCAGGCGGGCCAGCGTCCCACGCAGCTTGTCATTGTCTTCAACGATGGAAACGGTGATGGGCATGGCGTTGATTTCTAAACCATTTTTCCAAAAGGAATAACCAGGCACACGATCGTTCCACCCCCGGTTCCGGGGCTGATCGAAAATTCTCCGTGAATATCTTCCATTCGCTTGCGCATGTTGCGAAGTCCGTTTCTCGTCGGTGTCGCATTTGCGTCCCGACCACCCAGGCCGCGCCCGTTGTCTTCAATGCTCAACGTAAAATTGCCGGGCGGCAATTGCAATCGCACCCGGACTTCGGACGCTTGCGCGTGTTTGACCACGTTGTTGACGGCTTCCTTGAAGGCGAGAAAAATGTTGTGGCGGACTTCCGGCGGAATGGTGATCGCCGGCAATTGGGCTGGCACATCCGCGCGGTAACGCAATCCGGCCAGCGCGAGATATTCCTGCGCGTATTTGCAGACGTAATTGACCAGGCCCTCCAGCGTGTCGTTGGAAGGATTGACCGCCCAGACGATTTCGTCGAGGGAACGGGTTGTTTCGCGCGCGGTCTGGGAAATCTGCCGGGCGTGTGATTCAATTTCCGCCGGGGAATGCTTGTCAGCTTCCGCCATTTCGCTCAACAGCGCCACCTGCGTGAGATTCGCTCCCAGCTGGTCGTGCAGGTCGCGGGCGATGCGAAAACGTTCCTTTTCCAGCGCCTCCTGTTGTTCGAGCAATTGCAACTGGCGCCGCAGCTTTTGCGTGGAAAGATAACGCACCACGGCAACGACGATTCCCGCCAGGCACAAGCTTGCGGCAGTGCGAAACCACCAAGTCTGCCAGAACTGGGGCTGCACCGTCACGTTGAGAACCCCGCCGGTTTCGTTCCACACACCGTCTTCATTGCCGGCAATGACGTGAAAACGATAATTCCCCGGCGGCACTTTGTTGTAATGAGCCACGCGCGTGTCACCGGCTTCAGTCCATGCGGTCTCGTGACCTTCCAAACGATATTTGAAACGCACTTCCCCGGGCGCGGAAAAATTCAAGGCCGTGTAATGAATTTCCAATTGTTCATGACCGGGCGGAATCGTGACGGACGGATGCCAGGCCGAACCCAACCGATTTGTTTTTTGCTCCCGGCCCTCGACGAGCACGGATTCAATCATGACCAGCGGCGGCTGGCGATTGGGCCGGAGGTTCGCCGGGTTCATTGACACCAAACCTTTGATGGTGGGAAACCATAATATGCCGTCCCGTGTGCGACACGCAGCGGGTTGTGAACCGGCCGAACATTCGCGCGTCGGCAGTCCGTCGGTTTCGACATAAGTCCGGCACGAAATGAGGCTCGCCGGTTCATTGGCAAAATCGTTCAGCGATTGTTTTTGAATTCGCATCAATCCCGCATTGGAGCCGATCCATAAACAACCCCCGTCGTCTTCGATGATGTAATCAATGCTGTTGCTGGTGATCCCGTTGTCCGTCGAATAACGAGTCCACTTTCCCTTGTAAAAACGGGCCAGACCGTGTCCGGAGGTTCCCACCCACAAGACACCGTCCCGATCCAGATAAAGACAGGAAATATCGTTGCCGGGCAATCCGCCTTCCTCTTTTTGATAGGAAATAAATTTCCCGGCTTTGAAAAAATCCAGTCCGCGGCTTTCCGTTCCAATCCAAAGATTGCCTTCGGCATCCTCCGCGATGGCACGAACCACGAGGCCATCCGGGGTTGTGTAAATCTTCCAGTCTTCTCCGTTCCAGCGCGCCAGACCGTTCTGGGTGCCCGCCCACAGCCATCCCTGGTGATCTTCGAACAAGGCGAAGATTTGCGGGCCAAGGATTTCCGCGCCGGGCGCGGGTTGAAAATGATTGGTTTGAAATTGGAAGAGTCCTTCGCCGCGAGTGCCGGCCCAGACCTGCTGTTTGCGGTCCACCAGAATCGTCCAGGCATTGGAACCCCAGCCCACACCGAAATCTTGCGCGAAATCAGCGAGCCAATAGGTCACACCATGTGCGTTAAAGGCCGCCCATAAACCGCCTTGATCGTCCCCGTTCAACGATTGTGCGTTCCAGGGATGAATTTTGTCCGGCGGGTTAATGACTTTTCTTTTGATTCGATCCAGCCCGTCACCATCGGTTCCCACCCAGAGATTCCCCTGATTATCCAGGCACAGCGAATAAACATGTGCGGATGACAATCCCTGTTCCTTGGAGATTTGCCGGTATTTTCCGTCCGTCTCATACCAAAAAACGCCCGCGCCCATCGTGCCGACAATCAAGTTGCCAGCCTGGTCTTCACCGGCCGAGGTGACGGTTGCATTGCCCCACGGATAGGGTCCAAAATCCTTTTCGCGTTGAGTGGCATTCCACTTCTGAACCCGTCCATCCATCAGCCGCCAGGTGCCGCCGCGTTGCCCGGCGAGAATAAAATCGAGCCGGCGCGCTTGAAGGGACTGGTCAATGACGAGGGTCGGCGGATGGAAATTGGATGGGCGAAATGAAAGCATTTGTCCCCCTGGCTCGCCAACGGCATATTCACCGATCCAGAGCGGCCCGGATTTTTCAGCAATCAGCATGCGGCAGATGGCGAGGGGATTGGGGTTGGGATTCAGATTCAGGGTTTCAAGCTTTCCGTCCTGGTAACGGCCCAGATGAGCATCCGCCGTGTAGAGCCATACCGCGCCGGCGGCGTCTTCACAGGCCGACAGCAGCCGCCCTTCATGGCCAGCGCGCCCGAGGTCAAAACTTTTGACTTTCCCATCCTGTACCAAGGCCACACCCGCTGCGTCCGTTCCGATCCACAGATTCGTGTGACTGTCTTCAAACAGATAAACGATCCGGTCACTGTTCAAACCCGGCGTGTTGTATTGGTTGAAAACAGTGAAACGGTTTCCGTCAAAACGCACCAGGCCGTTGAGCGTGCCGAGCCAGAGATAACCATCCCGGGTTTGAATCACGGAGATGACGGCGTTTTCCGGAAGCCCTTCCTTGCTGGTCCAAACATCCACAATGAACGGCAAACCGGACTGGTCGGCCGCGCCCGCCGGCGTGGGTAAAATAAAGGAACCAACGCACAGCAACAGCCAGGCGAATTCCAGCTTCCAATGGTTCTTCGGCATATTTGATTGTTCGAATGATGCGAACCGGATGCAAGGATGTTTGAAAAACAATACGAACCCAATACTGAAGATGGAAATTATTTTTCCAAAATCACTTGCCAGACCGCCGCGATGGGTTAGGTTTGCCCTGCCCGATGAGAACTGGGCGTGTGGCGGGTGTGGGCGATATTAAATCGTGTGTGATTGCCCCGCCCGCCCGTTTTTTTGCCCCGCCTTCGGGAGGAGGATTCGCCCCCTCGGTCGTCATGACAAAATAAAAACCCCCAAGCCGTCCGGCTTGGGGGTTGGTGCAGAATCCGGGTTTTAATCAAAGGCATGACCGGCGCAGCACAAAACGTTTTTGACTTTGTGCCGGACCAAATCCTTGACACAAGCGCGTGCCGGGCCGAGGTATTTGCGCGGATCGAATTCCTTCGGATTTTCCGAGAAAACCTTGCGGATGCCGGCGGTCATGGCCAGACGCAGGTCGGTGTCAATGTTGACCTTTGTGCAACCCACGCGGCGCGCGACCTCGATGTCGGCTTCCGGCACGCCTTGGGCATCGGGCATCTTGCCACCGTATTTGTTGATCTCGTCCACGAGATATTTGGGGACGCTGGAAGCGCCATGCAGCACCAGCGGATAATCACCCATGCCGGCGTCCATGAGCGCTTTCTTGATCAATTTCAAACGTTCCAAATCCAGGTGCTGTTCCCCCTTGAACTTGAAAGCGCCATGGGAGTTGCCAATGGCGACGGCGAGCGAATCGCAGCCGGTTTCCTTGACGAATTTGATGGCTTCGTCCGGGTTGGTGTAATGACCACTGGTGGAATGGCCGCCGCCTTCCTCGCCTTCGTCGAATTGCGCGCCGACCAGGTGGCCGAGTTCGCCTTCGACGGAGCAGTTGAATTTGTGCGCGTAGTCCACAACCTTTTTACAAATCTCGACGTTCTTGTCGAACGGTTCGTGGCTGGCGTCAATCATCACGCTGGTGAAACCTTCGTCAATGCACTGTTTGCACAGTTCGAAGGTGTCGCCGTGGTCCAAATGGACGGTGATGGGGATGTTGGACAGGCTGATCGCCGCCTCGATGAGTTTTTTGAGATAGACCGGGTTGGCATATTGGCGGGCGCCTTTGGAGATTTGGAGGATCAACGGCGCTTTTTCCTCTTCGCAGGCCTCAACGATGGCTTGGATTAACTCCATATTGTTGACGTTGAACGCGCCAAGCGCGTATTTACCCTTCAACGCCTTTGCAAACAGCTCTTTGGTATGTGTCAGTGGCATAAGTTTTCGAATTTGATCGTCGTTATCAACCAACCGGGATTTCCCCGATGGGAAGGAATAATAATGCAACTTTTCCGAAAGGAAACAAAAAACGCGGCCTTCCACCCACCAACCGTTGCCAAAATTTGGCAATAAATTGCCTTGCGATTTCGCGTCTTTGGGCGAAAAGAAGTCCGTGCAAGCGCATTTTCTCCTCGGTCCGGCCGGCAGCGGCAAGACATTTCGCTGTCTGGCGGAAATCCGGGCCGCCCTGGCGGCATCGCCGGAAGGCCCGCCGCTGGTTCTGCTTGCGCCCAAGCAGGCGACGTTTCAACTCGAACGCCAGCTGCTCGCCGATGGCGCTCCGCAAGGGTACACGCGCCTGAACATTTTTTCGTTCGAGCGGCTCGCGCGGTTCGCCCTCGACGCGCTCGATGTCCCGATGCCATCGGGATTGCTCGCCGAGGAAGGACGCGTGATGGTCTTGCACGCCCTGTTGATGCGGCTCGAAAGCGAATTGAAATTATTTCGCTCCAGTGCCCGCCGTCCCGGTTTTGCCCAACAGCTCAGCCAGTTGCTCGGCGAACTGCAACAGCATCAATTTACGCCAGCCAGGCTTCGGGCGCTGTCCGCCCGCCCCGATTTGCGCCGTGAATTGCAGGACAAACTCCACGACCTCGCGCTCCTGTTCGAGGCCTATACAAACTGGCTCGCCGAAAACGAATTGCAGGACGGAAACCGCCTGCTCGACGCGGCTACCGACGCCTTGCGTTCGACTCTCGACCCTCGACCCTCGACCCTCGACTTTCAAAGCTTGTGGCTCGACGGTTTTGCGGAAATGACGCCGCAGGAACTGGATTTGCTCGCCGCCGTCGTCCCGTTTTGCGGTCGCGTGACACTGGCGTTTTGCCTGGAAAACGAACCCGCCGCCGAAACTTCCTGGCTCTCCATCTGGTCGTCCATCGGCAAAATCTTTCAACAGTGCCGCCAGCGCCTCGCCAGCGCACCGGATTGCGAAGTCAGCGTCGAATTGCTCGGACGCAAATCACCAAATCGTTTCTCGAATAATCCAACTTTGCAGCACTTGGAAGCAAACTGGGCAATACCCCGTCTGCCCTCAACCGCCAGATCCCAAACGCCAATCTCCACCATCCGCCTTGCCGCCTGCGCCAATCCCGGGGCGGAGGCCGTTTTTGCCGCGCGCGAGATTTTGCGCTTCGTCCGCCACGGCGGGCGTTTTCGCGATGCCGCCGTGCTCGTGCGCAGCCTCGACGGCTACCACAAACCGCTGGCGCGCGCGTTTCGCCGCTACGGAATTCCATTCTTTCTCGACCGGCGGGAATTCATGGCGCATCACCCCCTGGCGGAACTGACCCGCAGCGCGCTCCGCACGATCACGTTCGACTGGCCGCACAATGACTGGTTTGCCGCGCTCAAGGCCGGTTTTTCGCCGGTGGACGAGGCCGAAGTTGACCGGCTTGAAAATGAAGCACTCGCCCGCGGCTGGCGCGGCGCAGAATGGCGGGAACCCTTTCAAATCGCAGAAAACCCCGAATTGTCCAAGTTCCTCGAACGGCTGCGCAAAATAATTTTGCCGCCCTTTCAAAATTTTGCCGCGCAACTCGCGCGTTGGGAAAACAAGCCAAACGGCGGGCAACTGGCCAACGCCCTGCGCGAGTTTTGGTCAGAGATGAAAGTTGAACCGACCTTGGAAAGCTGGAGCCTGGCCGACCCGGGGCACTCGTCACTCGTCACTCGTCACTCGTCACTTCACCTGACCGTTTGGGAGCAAATGAATGCGTGGCTCGACAACGTCGCCCTCGCGTTTTCAGACGAGGCGCTGCCATTGCGCGACTGGCTGCCGATTTTGGAAGCCGGTCTGGCGAACCTGACCGTCGGCGTCATCCCGCCCGCGCTGGATCAGGTCCTCATCGGCGCCATTGACCGCGCGCGCAATCCCGATTTGAAGCTCGCATTCGTGCTCGGCGTGAACGAATCGGTTTTTCCCGCCGCGCCGGCCGCGCCAACGATTTTGACGGACGCCGACCGTGATGAATTGAGACAATGCGCCGGCGCGCCCGGACCTGATTTACGCGAACGCCTCGCGCGCGAGCGTTATCTCGGCTACATCGCCTGCACGCGCGCCAGCGAAAGACTCGTCGTGACTTTTTCGCGCCACGACGCGGATGGCAAGACGCTGAATCCATCGCCGTTCATCGCGCATCTGCGCCGGATTTTCCCCGGACTCGACATCGAAGAGTCCAGCGGAGAAAGCAAATTGGCCGATGCGGAACACGTGAGCGAAATCGTTCCGGCAATGGTCGAAATGCAGGAGAAAGGTGAGAGCCGTAGTGAAACCCCTCTCCCGGTCCCGCTTTGCGCGGACCACCCTCTCCCCGCTTGGCGGGGAGAGGGCTGGGGCGAGGGGCACGTTGAAAACTGGGATGAATTGTTAAAACTTCCCATCGTTGCTTCATTGGCCGAAAGCCTGCGCGCTTTGCGCGAGCCAGATTCGACGGAAAGTTTATCGCCCGTGCTGGCGGAAAAACTTTTTGGCCCGACCCTGCGCTCCTCGGTGAGCCGGCTCGAGGAATTTGCCCAATGTCCGTTCCGGTTTTTCGTTCATTCCGGCCTGCGCGCCGAGGAGCGGAAGGTTTTTGAGCTGGATGTGCGCGAGCAGGGCAGTTTTCAGCACGAGGTTTTGAAAATGTTTCACGAGCAATTGAGCGCCGAAAACAAACGCTGGCACGACATCACACCAACGGAAGCGCGCGAACGCGTGGGCAAAATCGCCGCGGTGCTCGCGTTGAATTACCGCGACGGCTTGTTGCGCACCGACGAGCAGAGCCGGTTCACCGCGCGCGTGCTGGCGGAATCGTTGCAGGATTTTGTCGAAACACTGGTGACCTGGATGCGCGGACAATATGAATTTGACCCGGGGGTGGCCGAACTCGCATTTGGTTTCGGTCCCGGCGGCGCGCCCACGTGGGAAATTGATTTGGGCGCGGGACACCGGCTTGCGCTCCGGGGCCGGATTGACCGCATTGATTTGTGCCGCGAAACCGATGGCCGCGCGTTGTGCGTGGTGATGGATTACAAATCCGGCCAGAATAAACTCGATAAAGTCCTGATCGAACACGGCGTGCAACTGCAATTGCTGACGTATCTGGCGGCAATCCGAAGCTGGCCGCCGGAAGTTTGGGCGGAATTGAATCTGCCCGCCATTTTCTCCCCCCCGATTAACCTCCTGGGAGCGCCGGCGTCTCGCCGGCTAGTCGGGAGTCGAAAACCGGAACTTGCCGGCGAGACGCCAGCGCTCCCAGGGAATGCGCCCCGGTTCAGGAGTTCAAAGCACGAATTCTTTCGGGGAATCTCTCCCGTCGGCGTCTTTTACGTGAACCTGCGCGGGCAATATGAAGGCGGCAACACGCGCGATGAGGTGCTGGCGGACGTGGACGCCGCGCGCAAACTGGCCTATCGTCACACCGGCCGTTTTGACGCAAGTTTTTTGGGCAAGTTAGACGACCGTCCGAATGTGCGGTGCGGCGACCAGTTTAATTACAACCGCAACCACGACGGCTCATTGCGCAAAGGTTCGACTGAGGCGCTGCCCCGGGCCGAATTTGAAAAGTTGCTCGACCACGTTGAAGCACAGTTGCAGGAAATGGGACGGGCGATTTTTTCCGGCGCGGCGCGGGTGGATCCGTATCGCAAGGGCCATGAAACACCGTGTGAATTTTGTGATTACCGCCCCGTGTGCCGGATTGACCCGTGGACACACCGGTATCGCGTGTTGCGTCCGTCGGCGGAGAAAGCTATTCGATAATTCATGCGTTTCATAAAGCGGACAAGCGCCGCCGTCGCCAGTTGCCAGGCCCGACTCCGCCGCCGTCCAAAGACCAAGACAGTCGCAACTTCACCCCTTGCGCTTTCCGTCCACTGGAGATAAACTATTCGCATGAATGCCATCAATCCAAATAATATCATTACGAATTTTCTGACCGCCGAGCATGCCCTGTTTTGCGAGTTGTTTGACGAGATTGACCGGCTCCTGCCTGACGCGCGGACGGCGGCCGAGGTGCGGCTGCTCAGCCGGCTGGTCGAAGGGGTGCTCTCCCGCCATGCCGATGTGGAACAGAATCTGGCCTATGCGGCGCTGGACCAGGCCCTGGCGGAAAAGGGCGAATTGAATCAACTGTACCAGGACCATGAGGAGATTGATGCGTGCCTTCACCACGCCACGTTGGCTGAGGAGTTCACCGAGGCGATGCGGTTCCTGCGGGCGGGGCTTAAGACTTCCCGCGAGCATTTTCGCCGGGAGGAGGAAACGGTTTTCCCGCTTTTCGAGAAACTGTTTGATCCCGCGACTCTGGAAGCTTTGGGGGCCGGGGCATCCGGCAACGCACCGCCTCTGTGGCCACACGGCTTCGAGAACGCACTGCGCGGCCGATTATGGAATCCAGAGTATTGCTATCAGTCGGCCCTGTCGGCTGAGCCTGCCCCGCGCCACCATCCCCGGCGTGCGGACCTTCGCCACCACAAAGGAGCCAGTCCCGACAATGGATAATTTTTATTTGACCCTTTTCGGACACGAAGCACTGTTTGTTGAAATCATGAAAGCGAGGATTAACTGGTTCGCGCTCGGCGCGCTGATTTTGGCTGTGGGCAGCAATGCCTCGCAGACCAACAACGTCGCGGCCACGCCTGCAACCGCCAACTCAACCACGAATCGAACCATGAAATTTCCAGTCACCAAAACCGACGCGGAATGGCGCCAGGAATTGACACCGGAACAATATCGAGTGCTGCGTCAGGCCGACACGGAGCGGCCGTTCACCGGCAAGTATTGGAACACCAGGGAGCCGGGGGTTTACCGCTGCGCAGCCTGCGGGGAAATCATTTTTACCTCGGACACCAAGTTCGACTCCGGCTGCGGCTGGCCGAGTTTTTATGATCTGGCCGCGGAAAAAAAAGTCATTCTGCGCGAGGATGACAGTTTCGGCATGCACCGCACGGAGGTGCTGTGCGCGCATTGCGGCAGCCACCTCGGCCACCTTTTCAATGACGGCCCGAAACCCACCGGCTTGCGTTACTGCATCAACTCGGCATCGCTGAATTTTGAAAAAACCAATCCGCCGCCGGAATCAAAGCCGGGAGGGAAAAAGTAAAACATCCACATTCATCTGATTGTGCCGCGACGAGTCTATTTTTGTTTCACATCCTCCCTCATCCCGGCCTTCTCCCCAAGGAGAAGGAGAATTGTCCGCCGTCCCTTTGAAAATCCGTGCGACTGGATTTGCGGGCGCTCATTCGCAAAACCAGAATTGTCCAATAGCTATTTCCTCTCCTGGGGGAGAGGATAAAAGGTGAGGGTGGGCGTAAAACACAAATTTCATCCACTCAAGCCATCCATCCCGAAATGATTTCAGGAATTTGTTTCCCTTCCGCCTTTGCCGCGATTAGGTAAGGTACATCGTCGCTACGCTCACCCGCGCCCGGGCGGCGCGGCGAATGAATCATCGGCAAAAATCTGGCGCGGGTTGTTTCCCACATGCGCGGCGATTTCGGCGAGAAACGCATCGCCAAACTCGCGCAGTTTCTTTTCGCCCACGCCGGTGATGCGCGCAAACTCGCGCTCGCTCGCCGGATAATCGCGGGCCATCTGCCGCAGTGCCACGTCGGAGAACACAATGTAAGCCGGCACGTTGCGCTCGTCGGCCAGTTGCTTGCGAAGTCTGCGCAGCCGGTCAAACAACACCTCGTCGCACGCGATTTCGCCCGCGCGATGCGCTTTCGGTTCCTGTGCGGTCACAGGTTTGGTGAGGGTCACCTTCCGGCGTTGCTTGAGCGCGGCCAGCCCGTCGTTGGTCAACTCCAGCACGCTGAATTTCCCGGACGTTTGCCGTAAATGGCCGAGCCGGATCAACTCGCGACCAATGGCCGCCCATTCCGACCGGCTGTGTTCACTGCCGATACCGTAGGTCGAGAGTTGCTCGTGATTCCACTTGCGAATCTTCTCCGTGTCCGCGCCGGTCAGGACCTCGATGACGTGGTTCAAACCGACGCCAAAACGGGTGTTCTCGCGAATACGATAAACGCAGGAGAGAAACTTTTGCGCGGCAAGCGTACCGTCGAAAGTGGCGCGTGGCGAAAGGCAGTTGTCGCACGCGCCGCAATTGGGAGCGCCGGCTTCCGGCACGGCATGATGCGATTGTGCGGGTTCGCCGTGCCGGAGGCCGGCGCTCCAATCTTCGCCAAAATACGCCAGCAGTTCCCGCCTCCGGCAACCGGCACATTCCGCGTAATGCACCATCTTTTGCAATTGTTCGCGAGCAATCTGTTGTTCCTTCGGGTCCGGCTTTTCATCAATGAACTGCGTTTGCTTGATTACGTCACCCGCGCTGAAGAGCAGCACGCATTCACCCGGCAGACCATCGCGGCCCGCGCGGCCGGTTTCCTGGTAATAACCCTCGATGTTTTTCGGCAGATCGTAATGGATGACGAAGCGGACGTTCGGCTTGTTGATGCCCATGCCGAAGGCAATCGTGGCGCAAATCACGCGCACGTCATCGCGCAGAAACAGTTCCTGATGCTCGGAGCGCTCCTTCGGCGTCAGACCGGCGTGATAGGGACGGGCTTTCACGCCGTCTTCGTTCAAACGCCGTGCCACGCTCTCGGCGGATTTGCGCGACTGGCAATAAACAATGCCGCTTTCTTTCGGCCGCGCGCGGACAAATTCCAATACCTGGTCATACGGTTTGTTTTTGGCCAGCACGCGGTAGGTGAGGTTCGGACGGTTGAAGCTGGCGACATAACAACGCGGCTCGCGCAGCTCGAGCAGTTTGACGATGTCGGCGCGCACGCGTTCGGTGGCGGTGGCGGTAAGCGCCATCATCGGCGTTTCGGGAAAAAGCTTCCGCAATTCCGCGAGCTGGCGGTATTCCGGACGGAAATCGTGTCCCCATTCGCTGATGCAATGCGCCTCGTCCACGGCCACCAGACGCACGTTCCAACGCTGCAAATCCGAAAGAAAGCCCGACAGCATCAGCCGTTCCGGCGCGACGTAGAGCAGGCGGAACTCGCCGTTGTGCAGGCCGCGCAGCCGCGCCCGCGATTCGCCTTGGGCGAGCGAGGAGTTGAGAAAGGTCGCCGGAATGCCGCCAGCCTGCATCCCGTCCACCTGGTCTTTCATCAAGGCAATCAGCGGCGACACCACGACCGTCAGGCCGGGCTGGACCATCGCGGGCAGTTGAAAACAGAGCGATTTGCCGCCGCCGGTGGGCAGCAGCGCAAAGACATCCTTTCCGGCCAGCGCATCGCGGATGATTTCCTCCTGCAACGGGCGGAACGAGGTGAAGCCGAAATATTGCTTGAGCAGCGGGAGCAGATTGGTTGTTCCAGATTTCACCGCCGTCAAAGTAGGACAATCACGTTGGAGTTCAAGCTTCAGCTTGCACCGCTGCCGGAACGGCATGAATTAACCACGGATGGACACGGATAAACACGGATTTAACCACGAAATACACCAAACACGCAAAACTTCGGAGAGGCGAGTTCCACAAGCCCCCAACTTTTATTCACCGCAAAGAACGCAGAGATCGCAAAGATGAAAACCCGGTTGTATTCCAAAGAATCCTTTTTCTATGTGTTCTTTGCGTTCTTTGCGGTTAAAAAATCTTCAATAAACCAGCACCAGCACCGCTGCGTCCTGCGCGGATTTGACAACGTCCTCAAACTTCCGATCAGTCGTAACTGGCTCCTTGAGTTTGGCAGAAACGGCCGGCACGGATTCTAGGAAGCTCAACAGAAAACTGCTCTTCACCGCGTAATTCACATTCTCTGGCAACGCCCCGGTTGCTGCCAGCGCCACCGACGCATTCAGCTTGGCCGACACCACGCCCACCACGTTGCCGTGTTCATCCACCAGCGCCCCGCCCGAATTGCCCGGCTGCACCGGCACGCTGATCTGGAAATAACGCGGGTCATCTGCCGCACCCGACAGCGACGCGATTTCTCCCCGCGCAAACTTGGGTGCGAACCCTTGCAAACCGGGGTTTGGAAAACCAACGGTAGCCACCGTACCGCCCAGTTTCACCGTGCGGCTTACCGTGACAGGCAACGGTGAAAACCGTCCCTCTGTCTTCAGCAAGGCCAAATCATTGGCCGCGTCGACTCTTATAACTTTTGCTACAATCAACCCCACGCTCGTGACCAGACGAATTTGCGTGGCATCTTTGACCACATGATTATTCGTAATCAAATAACCATCATCCGTGATGAAAAATCCCGTGCCGCTGGCGAATGGATTTTCAGGCGAAGTGGAATTGTCAGAACCTGATTTCTTGTGTGGCTTAAACTCTCGAGCTAGTTTTTGGCCTTCTGCAATTTGCTCCGGCGAGATCATGTTTTCCAAAACGGGCATGAATTTCTTGGCATGCTCAGAATTTTTCGCTGCCGCCAAAAGTATCCACTTGTAACCTTCCGCGTAATCCTTTGGCACGCCTAGTCCATAGGCGTAAGAAACGCCCAGGTTACATTGAGCGTCGGGAAGATTCTGCTCGGCGGCTTTGCGGAACAACTTTGCCGCCTCTATTTCATCCTTGGCCACGCCGTTGCCTCTGGCATAACCGTTGCCGAGGCACAATTGAGCCTCTGCAAAATTCTGCTCGGCAGCTTTGCGATACCACTTCATCGCCTCAACCTCATCTTTTACAACGCCGTTGCCTTTGTCATAGCAGACGCCCATATTATATTGTGCCCAAAGGTAATTCTGCTCAGCAGCCTTGCGAAACCACTTCACTGCTTCGACAGCATCTTGGGTCACGCCTTCACCCTCAGAATAATTATTGCCAAGAAAAAATTGAGCCTCTGCAAATCCTTGATCAGCGGCCTTATGAAACCATTTTGCGGCTTCTACATAGTCCTGTGTGACTATTTTGCCACCATAATAAAATTCAGCGAGAGCACATTGGGCAAATGCTTCTCCTTTTTCAGCCTTGGCTTTTACTTCTTCAAAAAGTTTGAGGTTCGCCTCGCCCTGTTGTGCCGACAACTGTACTACAATAGCGAGCAGCAACAGGCAAATCAGGCAGGCTCTTTTCATGTCGGCATATTAATTAGTTTCAATTGGTTGGCAAGGTTCTGATTGTTCGCGAACAAACTGCTCTTCAATCAGCTTATTCCAGTTTATGTGCTTTCCAATATTTTCCAGAACAGATTTATCCACATACCGCCTCTTGAATTCCTTTCCCATTTGGACGCGATCCAAAAACATTCCAATGTGCTTATATATTTCCACATTTGAGCTGCCATGCGGAATACATTCGCCAAAACCAAAATCATTTCCTTTCGGGTAGAAAACCTTGCGACGAGTGCGCACGATTTTTTGGGCTGACGTATGCCAATATTCGCCCCGAATCTCTGAAAAGAAGAAATACAAACGGATAAATCCTATAATTTCGTTGAAAAGCCAGCATCCACCATAATTTTCCCACAAATCGGATTCTGTTTTAGACTTCAACTCTGGATACCGGCGATACGCTTCTTCAGCATACTTGCCGCCACATTGTTTTAGTTCTTTCTGAATAAAATCTTTTTGCTGTGATTCGTATTCCTCTTTCGAGAGGCGATAAACCGGAACATCAAAAAACACTTTTTCCAAACCGACAAGCGCGGTTGATTTTAAATTATCGCATTCTTTTCTTTTGATCTTCATCTTGAAATTCAAACGCCATTCGTCCCGGTCGTCCATCCCAAACTGATTTTGGCAGCGGCAGTTTTCTTCGCCCGGCGCGAGGTGCCAGTCCAGCTCTTGCTGCAAATATGGAGACAGGCGGGAAGGGTGACAAGCGCGTTGGAGTTCAAGCTTTAGCTTGTCTGGAGGTGCGGCGGCTGAAGCAAGCTGAAGCTTGAACTCCAACTCAGTGATATTCCTGCAACGTCTGCACGCCGTAACCGCTCTTTTTTAACGCGGCGATGCCGCGGGCGGCGGCTTTGGCGCCGCTGAGCGTCGTCATGATCGGCGTGTTGGTATAGACGGCGGTGGTGCGGATTTTTACTTCGTCGGCGCGCGGCGACTCGCCGGCAGGGGTGTTGATGACCAGTTGGATTTCCTTGTTTTTGAGCAGGTCAATCGCGTTCGGCCGGCCTTCGGCGAGCTTGAAAATATGCTGCACCTTCAGGCCCGCCTTTTCCAAAACCGCGGCCGTGCCGCCGGTGGACACCAGTTCAAAACCCAGGTCGGCAAACTGTTTCGCCACTGCTGCCACCTGCTTTTTGTGCGCGTCGCTGACGCTGATGAAAACTTTTCCGTCGAGCGGCAGCGGTGAGCCGGCGGCCATTTGTGATTTCGCGTAGGCGATGCCGAGGTCGGCGTCGAGGCCCATGACCTCGCCGGTCGAGCGCATTTCCGGCGACAGTAAAATGTCCTGCCCATGAAAACGGTTGAACGGAAACACGGATTCCTTCACCGCCCAATACTTCGGCCGGATTTCCTTCGTGAAGCCGAGTTCCTTCAAGGTTTTTCCGGCCATGACCTTGGCCGCGAGTTTGGCCAGCGGCACGCCGATGGCCTTGCTCACAAACGGCACGGTGCGCGAGGCGCGCGGGTTGACTTCGAGCACATAGACCTTTTCACCCTTCACCGCATATTGCACGTTCATCAGGCCGATGACCTTCAACTCCGTCGCCATCGCGTGCGTGTGGTCGCGAATCGTCTCGATGACTTTTTTGGAAAGCGTGTGCGGGGGCAAAACCATCGCGGCGTCGCCGGAATGCACGCCGGCAAATTCGATGTGCTCCAGAAATGCGCCAATGACGATGTGGCCGTCATCGGGGTTTTTGAACTGGCCGACGTCGGCGATGCAATCCACGTCCACTTCGGTCGCGTCTTCCAAAAATTTGTCCACGAGCACCGGACGTTCCGGCGACGCCTCCACCGCAAAACGCATGTAATGCTGAAGCTCGGCGTCGGAATAAACGATTTGCATCGCGCGTCCGCCCAGGACGAAGGACGGCCGGACGAGGATCGGATAGTCCAGTTTTTTCGCCACCGCGAGCGCCTCGATTTCGTTCGTCGCAATGCCGTTGGGCGGCTGCGGAATTTTCAGTTTGTCGAGCATGGCCGCGAAAAGCTTGCGGTCCTCGGCGATCTCGATGCTTTGCGGCGAGGTGCCAATGATGTTGACGCCATTTTTTTGCAGGCCGAGCGCCAGGTTCAACGGCGTCTGCCCGCCGAACTGCGCAATCGCCCCCCAACAACCTTCCCGCTCGTAAATGTGCAGCACGTCTTCGAGCGTGAGCGGCTCGAAGAAAAGTTTGTCGCTAGTGTCATAATCGGTGGAAACGGTTTCAGGATTTGAATTGACCATGATGGTTTCAAAGCCGTCTTCCTTGAGCGCGAATGCGGCATGGACACAGCAATAATCAAATTCAATCCCCTGGCCGATGCGATTCGGTCCGCCGCCGAGAATCATCACCTTCTTCGCGGTGTTGCCCTTCACCTCATCATCGCCGCGGTCATAGGTCGAATAATAATACGGCGTGTAAGCCTCGAACTCGGCGGCACAGGTGTCCACGAGCCGGTAGCTGGGCACGAGGCCGAGCTTTTTCCGCAACGCGCGGATTTTATCCTCGGTCGAGCTGGTTAAATGCGCGATCTGCCGGTCCGAGAAACCCAGACCTTTCGCTTTGGCCAGCAATTCAGCGTTGAGTGGCGGCATTGGCGCAACAGTAGGCCGGAAAATTTTCCGCGTGTCCAGCGGGGAGTGTATTCGCCGCCGGATTGGTTTGGCGGGTTCGTTTGGAGTTCCGCCTTCAGGCGGCATGGGAAAAGCTTCGAGCCCTCCGGACCGCCTGAAGGCGGAACTCCAAACCAAATCCGCTTGCTGGAGGCATGGCTTTGCGTTACGAAATGGCGATGAAACCAATCGGGCGCGCGCTGCTGTGGCTGACGTTATTCACCCCCGTCTTCGTTTCCGCGCAAATTGACCCGGTCAGGCGCGACCTGATCCAGCTCGGCTACAATCAGGCATTCGAGGGCCACGCGCCGTTCACCGGTTACGCGTTTTATTATCATAACCAGCCGGATTTTTTGCGCACGAACCTGACGCTGCGGCTGGCGCTCGCACCGGTGTATCTTGATTCCGAATTCGGCTTTGTCCACGGGCTGGGGCCGAACACGGACTTTGCCATCGGCCTGGCAGGCGGCGGCTTCGCCGACAGTTACAATGAAATACACAGCGGCACCTATTATCCCAGCCAGTCTTTTGAAGGCAGCGGCGGTGAAATTTCCGCGAGCATTTATCACCTGTTCAACCCCAGCGACCTGATTCCGTTGAATTTGATTCTGCGCGGTACGGCGCATTATTCCACCTACGACCGTAGCGACAACACGGCCCTTGGATTCCAACTGCCGGGGGATCGCAGTGACTTCATCGTGCGCACTGGTTTGCGCTGGGGCGGCATTGAGCCGACGCTGTTTCCGGCGCTCGCGATGGAACTGTCCGTCTGGTACGAAGGACAGCTTCGCACCGATTCCGGGACGTATGGCATCAACGGCGATCGCGCAGTTGAAGAGCAATCGCATTTATTTTGGGCGGAAGCCGCGTTGTCCTACACGCTGCCCAAGAGCCAGCAGAATTTTTACGTGCGGCTGACGGCCGGCACGAGCGTGGACGCCGACCATTTCAGCGCCTATCGCCTCGGCGGATATTTGCCACTGGTGGCGGAATTCCCGCTGTCGCTGCCCGGGTATTATTTCCAGGAAATCAGTGCGCGGCAATTTGTGCTGTTCAACGCAAATTATCTTTTACCGCTCGACAAAAGCCAGCGCTGGAATCTCAGCGTGAACGCTTCCAGCGCGTTTGTGGATTATCTGCCCGGCGAGGAGCAGCCGGGCAACTGGCTTAACGGCGTGGGCGGCGGCATTTTGTATCGCGCGCCGTCCGACCGTTTCAAAATCATGCTCGACTACGCTTACGGTGTGGATGCCATCCGGTCGCACGGCCGCGGGGCCAACACCATCGGCCTGCTGATGCAATGGGATTTGCGGCCGACGCATGGCGAAGGTTTCCACCCCGCACATCCTGATCGCTGGCGCGGCTGGCAATGGTTTTTGGGCGACTAAAAAGAGCGCGCGAAAATTTTTGCGGGTGCCCGAGCCTCGCACACAGGATTCGATTCAACTTGCGCAAACCGCCGCCGTTTGGTTCATTATGAAGGCGGGTGCGCATATGGTGGAATTGGCAGACACGCTACTTTGAGGTGGTAGTGCCGAAAGGTGTGCAGGTTCAAGTCCTGCTATGCGCACCAATTTTCCTCAAGAAATTGAGGTTTCTGGTGTTCCTGACACAGTTCTGACACAAGAAACGGCTGAATCCGAAAGCGCGAAAGTGAAGTTCCCAAAGCGCATCAAACACCGTGGCCGCGTCCTCGCCACCATTTATGGCAAGTCCAAAGGACGCGACTCCTACCGCGTGGCGTGGCAAGTGGCCGGACGGCGGCGCATGGCGTCTTTCCCGTCCTACTCGCTCGCTAAACGTCACGCCGACGGCCTGGTGAAGGATTTGGCCAAAGGCTCGCAAGTCACCGCCTTGCATCCCGCGCAAGCCCGCGATGCGCTGGCCGCGCTGGAACGTCTCACGGACTTCTATCGCGCCACTGGCCGCCGCGTCTCGCTTCTGGCCGCCGTGTCGGAATTCGTCGAGGCATCCGGCAAGCTGGGCGGGCGCACAATGGGTGAAGCCGTCGAGGGTTACTTGCGCACCGTCGCCAGCGTGAAGCGCGAAGACATCAAGGAAGCCGTCGCGGAATTTTTACTGGCCGATGCACCCCGCACCAAAGCCGCCGATGGCCAACGGGCGCAACTATCCGGCAAATACGCCTACAACCGCAAACTGCAACTCAACCGTTTTGCCGACACGTTCCCAAACACCGCCGTCAATGAACTGAGCAAAGAACACCTCGACAAGTTCATTGAAAAGCTTGGCGAATTGAAATCAAAGTCCCGCAACCGCCGCGCCGCAACTTCTGCCAAAAGCCGCAACCACTACCGCGCCGCCATTCGGCAATTTCTGCAATGGGCAGTCCGTAAAGATTATCTCGCCCCGACGCATCGCTTGAACGAAGCCGACGCCATGCGCCCCGAACGCGCCAACACCGCCGCCGTGGAATTTTACACACCGGGCGAATTGGCCGCGCTGCTGGCAGCTTCCAAAGACGACCTGAAACCACTGCGCCCGATCATCGCCATTGGCGGGCTGGCCGGACTGCGCACCGCCGAATTATTGCGCTTGGATTGGGCGGACGTATGGCGCGTGCGGGGACACATTGAAGTTACGGCGGGCAAAGCCAAGACGCGGCAACGCCGCCTTGTGGAAATCTGCCCCGCGCTGGCCGCGTGGCTTGAAGCATTCCGAACGCTGACGACCGGCAAACTCTGGACCGGCCACGAAATCACGTTCCAACAGCATTTTGTGGAACTGTGCAAAGACGCGGACGTGACGCGCATAGCCAACGGACTGCGCCACGCATATTGCACCTACCACTTTGCCGCCAACGCCAACGAAAACCAGACTGCGCAACAAGCGGGCAACTCGCCCGCGCAGATTCACGCACATTACAAAGGACTGGCCACGAAAGCCGACGCGAAGAAATGGTTCAACGTGCGGCCAGCGCGCACGGCAACGAATGTAATTTCGCTGTCGGCTGCTTCACGCAATAAAACGCATTGAGCCATGAAGAACAATGCGGCAGAAACAATGCGGCAGCAAACTAAACTCGAACCCCAAGCCGGCCCCAATCCATTGCCTTTGGAGGATTGGGATTTCCACGAAATCGAGCCGTGGGAAATTCGCGCCGCGTTGCGACATGAATACGCCCGCGAGTGCCGCGAGAAAATGGAGCAACTAGCCCAGTGGATGACGCCAGAATGGTATGCGTTTCGGAAGCAGAGAGCGGCCAGGAGAATTGCCGCCGTAAAAGCAAATGACAAAGCGGCGTTGCGAAAGTGCTCCGAGGAGATGGTATCGAATACGGCTGATGTATTGGCAATGAAATTGAAAGAATCTGATTTCGCCGAACCGCTCATTGACGCGATGATAGCATCTCTCGAATGGGGCATGGACTGGCGACAACCGTGGTTGAAACAGCGAGGCATGATAATCGAGGACGTAAAACGTTTGGATTCCGCCGTAAAAATTCCGAAGTGCGCGTTTGTCGAAAAATACCCGCCGCACTATTTCGGCTGGACTACCGATATTGCGTGTCTCGCGGCTCGCACAACTCCACCAAAATCGAATCCTGAGCAACGCCACTGGTGGAATAAGCACGATGCCTCGCGATACGTTTTGCATATTGACTGGTGTGCGGTAAAACGTGCGAGAAACCCCAAGAACAACCTTGTGAAATCCATCCGCCAGGCATTGCAGATGGAATGGGAGAGCCAGTCGGAAAGGCGAATGGGTCGGCAAGCCGCCGAACCATTTCACAAACTACGCGCCTTGGCCGCATGGCGATGGGACAATGCGGGCTATTCGCACGATGACGCCCGAAAATTGATTCGCCAACGTGCCCGTATGTTAGACTTGAAGTTCGGCCCCAAAAAAATTGGCAGTTTCCCTGACTTCTCTGATTCACAGCATTGGCGAAAAGCCATCAGTGAAACCGAAAAAGAGCTTCAACTTCTTCGTGGCTGATCCTCGTGGGCTAAAGTCGAAACGACTTTAGCCTGTTCGCTTCCTATTCTTGCAGGTGATTACCTTGCTCTATGCCACAGAGCACACAAAAACACGAATTGGCCCGGCAACCCGCCGGGGAAACTGAAACCGCAATCCCGCCACACGACACAGGATTCATTGACCAAAAGGAACTGCTGCGGCGATTGCCGGTGGCGCGCAGAACACTCCACAATTGGAGGCGGGCGGGAAAAATCCCCAGCATTGTGATTGGCCGGCGCGTCCTATTCTGCTGGGAAAATGTTGCGGCGGCGTTGCGCCGATTGGAACGCGGGAACGCGCAATGATAGTGCTAAACATCGTCAATGCCTCGTGATCGTTGGAACTAGCAGTAAGGTGATTGTGAGGTCGCTTTCCAAAGCCAGTGGCGACGGACGCCGCGGCGTCAATGATTCGATCCACCGCCGAGGCCGTTGCCCGCCGGGAAACGCGGCGACGGAAAGAAAGTTGTGATTGGTAAATTTTTCACGTTCCCACTTTGCGTCCTGGCGATGCCGCTCAACGAAAAGGAAATTTTGCAGCATATCGTTTCGCACTCGATTGAACGTGCTGGCGCTGGTGCTGGTGCCGAAAGGATTGATTCAAATAGAATCCGTGAATACCTAAATGGCGACAGGGTGCAGGATTACAATCGTAGCGCACGCCACGATCAATTCGTTCGTGGCGCAATCATTACTGGTGTCAATCTTGGCAATTTTAGTTCCAACTGCAAACGCTGTGACGCTGCGCAGAAGTTCATTAGCGAACGCGAATTTAAGCACGGGCGTGACCCGTTGGTTTTCATCGCATCGGGAATCTTCTGGAGCTGCCACGATGACGCGGGATTGAGTTATCGGGAGTTTTCAACCGCGTGTGCGGTCAATTCCATTATCGGATTTAAAAAGACTCCTGTGCTTATTCGGCGAGCCATGATTATCGCCCGGCAACTTGGGTATAAAACGCCGCAGGTCATGGCGGCGGAATTGACCACTGATCCAGCCAAACGACAGCCGCTATCCGTCCAACGGCTACGCGATACGCTGGACAATTTGGAAAGACGTGACCTTTTTAGACGATGCCAGGCCGGACGCCGGACGGTTTATTTCAGCACCACCCTCGACGCCGAGCAGTTACGGCAGGCGGTGAAAGAATTAAAAGAGCGCAACATCAAGGTGCGGCTACGCCGTGAACTCGACCGCGCCACATTTGGAAAGAACCACTCAGGAACCACTCAGGAACCACTTAAAAACAAGGAACCAGTGGAGAACCAATTGGAAACCGCCACCGGAACCACCGGAGGAACCACTAAAAGAAATGCTTTAAACAAATGCCCCTTAACAAATGCTTTAAAACAAGAGCGAGATACGGGGCGCGCGCCAAGCGGTTCTGTTTTAGTTGAAGATTTGGTTGAGTCAGTTGCCAGGGGTACGACTGAAAGCATTTACCCCGAAGGCGGAGAACCATCGCTAGACGATGTTCGGGTGTTTATGGAAAACCTGTTTCGTGGGGCTGGTGAATTTGCCCACGAATGGCTTAAACGGATGCAAGATCAAGCTTGGAAAGACCAACGAAGCCGACCCGTGCGGGACTGGAAAAAGCTCGCAGCGAGTTGGGCGAGTGGATGCGAAAAGCGAAAGCGGGGCGTTGTGCGCCAACGGTGAACCATGAAAACACCAAACCAACCACATCCCGACGCGGCCGACTTGCTGGTTTTTGCCAACTTGATTCAAGGCCATGCCCGGCGACTCGAAAACATGGGTGTGTGGCAGGACGTGCAACGTCGAAGTTCCAACGCCGGGGCGGAAGGGGAATCCCGGAGCCTTGCTGGACTGATACGCCTCGTTCAAGCGTCACGGGTGGCCGAAAACGACGCCGATAAAGACTTTTTGATCATATGCCTAATGGGGGAAAGTTTTGCGGACACCATATTTGAAAATGACCCGGAGTTGGACGAATTACACGCCAAAATGAGAGCCGTCGAAAAGCGCGAACGATTGCCCAAATCTTATGAATTTGATCCAGAGCATCCTGAAACACCAGCGGACTGGAAACAACTGAACGCCCAACGGCATGACCGTTTTAGGGAAGTTGAGAGGCTGTATGACAATCGGTTCACAGGCTGGTTGCGTCGCCACGGCGAAACCGCCATGGCGGACTTGTATCTGAACGACCGGACAGCTTTCGACCGCCGCCGCGAGGCCGCACGCCTTCTTGTTTTCGGACCGGTCCCTGAAAAAGATACCGACCCAGTGCAGGGGGACACCGGGCTTACTGAAGTAGTCGGAGTGGATGAATGAAAAATCCTGCCAAAAAGTCATGTGCAGCGACGAAACGCGACGGCATGGGCTGCCAGGCTGCCGCGCTGCCAGGGTCGCAATTCTGTTTCTTTCACGATCCAGCAAAAGCCATAGCCAGACGGAAGGCGCAATCGGCTGGTGGACGCGAGAATCGGATGCGCACGCTACCCGCTGACGCGCCGGACGTTAAAGTTCAGGACGGTGCCGACGTGGTGCGACTCCTTTCGGATACGATCAACCAGGTCCGCCGGGGCGAAATTGATCCGCGTGTGGCCAACACGGTCGGATATTTGAGCAACATTGTACTGGCCGCCACGGGCCAGCATGAACTGGAAAGCCGCCTTGCCGAATTGGAATCACTGCTCAAGCCTCGAAGGCGATCAATGTGACACGAAGGAGAAACAATTTTAATGATGACCACGGCACATAAGCGCTTGGACAAGATTGAAACATTTCTTACGCCGAAGGAATGGGCCATCCGGCTGGTGGATGAAATACGGAGTTATCCCAGTTTATTCGACCACTTTAAGGCCCTGGTAAAGTTGCCCTTTAACGAACGTCCCGATCAGCGGGCATTTGGGGCCTTGAAAGAACAGGCCGGCAAACAGCATCCCGGCCGGAAACCAGAGGACATCCAAGTCAGGCAGCGCCTGACATCCGCGTTGTGGGATGAGTTTCACACGCTGAAGCTTCTGATTATTTCGGTCAATCAAACGATGCAGGCCAAATTGGAAAGAATCAGCTTGGAGGCGGGGTTGAAGTTGTTCGCGCTTCACTCGCTAATTTTGGAGGAAGCCTTCGCGCAAACGGCTTCACAGACCATCGCTTGGATCAAGCCGCACAAGTGCGCCGGTGCCGATGTTGGACAACAGCACCAGACCGTGCTCAAGCAATTGTCCGCATTCACGGAAATTGGCATACTACAAATGCCATTCAAGAGCTTGCAGCCCGAAAACAAGTCAATGGACTTCCCCTCGCCACTGGAAGAGTGGAGCGGCGAACTTACCGCGCTGCTACGGGATTTTTTCTCACATCTCGCCGCCATCAAATTGGTTCAGGACAAACATTTCGACGGGCATCCAATGCTGTGCCGGGACTTGGAAACCAAGTTGACGGAATTGACACGAACGATTGAAAGTGCCGTCGCCCTGGCCAACGAATACCTGAAACGCCGGGCTGAAATAAACCGTGGAACACGCGAGACCAATCTGGCCATCGCGCTTGAATCCATCAAAGCCAGCGTCAATGGTCAACGGGCTGCCAACATCGCAGAAAAATGGTGGCACGATGTCAAGCTGGAGGCGCTAGAATCCGACGCGGAGCGATGGGAGCAGCGCCGGCAAGAATTTGGGGCGAACGATTGAAACCGACCACTCAGAGTCCGGAGACTGGCCGGAATATACCCACCTCGCAGATCAACATCGCCCGTGAAGGTGGCAAGCAAGTCAACATTCAAGGCGATACACCTTGCCAGCGGTGAACATCCGGCGGCGGTTCCTGACACGGCGGAGGCCATGTAGCACTTGCCAGCCGCTAATCCTTGCCTATGCAGTTAAACACCATCAAACACGCCCAGCCGGTTGAGGCGAGCAAGACATTGACGCGACAACCGGCGACACATAATCGGCCTCTGATTCGCGCGCACGGCTTCAACGCGGATGTGTCACGATTTTTTCCGGGCATTTGACTGGACACTGCCCGGAACCTTCCCGGCAGTTGCCCGGATGCTGCCCGGACATTTCAGCGGATAAACCGCCGGATAGACGCCGATAATATCACCGGCTGTTCGGTTGATGAGGCGCGTGTGTAACTGGTGCAGGTTTTGGCGCAACGTAGGGGTGATACAAGTCCATGTTGACGGTGGTTTCATCCAGCGAGTGCGCGCCGGGAGCACACAGACCAATGCCGGGGAATAAGACAAGCACGAATCCAACGACATCTAAAAAGCCGGTTCCGTTCAGGTGATTTTCAATGATCCGCTGTTGTGGCTCGAAACCTTCGCTTTCGCACT
>Ga0224555_1000979_pt1 | contig 42367 bp, 30 predicted proteins | sample 714S23034metaG_FD_180687 | JGI IMG/M metagenome (GOLD analysis project Ga0224555, IMG submission 180687) | Peat soil microbial communities from Stordalen Mire, Sweden - 717 S2 30-34 | ecosystem: Environmental > Terrestrial > Soil > Wetlands > Peat | place: Sweden: Norrbotten County, Stordalen...
GATTACTCCGGCATGAGTTTCCAGGAGCACAAGGCGCAGCAGAGCATGCCCGCCTGGGTCGTCTATGCCATCTCGATTCTGTTCTGCTTCCTGATCCTCGCCGCGCAGTACGAGAGCTGGTCACTGCCCTTCGGCGTCCTGCTCAGCACGCCCGTCGCGATCTTCGGCGCCTATCTCGCGCTCACCCTGCGTCATCTCGAAAACGATGTCTACGCACAGATCGGCCTCGTCATGCTCATCGGCCTTTCAGCCAAGAACGCGATCCTGATCGTCGAGTTCGCCAAGGACGAGTACGAAAAGGGAGAGACCATCTTCGAAGCTGCCATGGGCGCTGCTCGCCTGCGTTTCCGACCCATTCTGATGACGGCCTTCGCCTTCATCCTTGGCTGCGTTCCGCTGTGGTTCGCGACCGGTGCCGGCGGCGTCTCGCGCGAGGTCCTTGGAACGGCAGTCATCGGTGGAATGCTCGCAGCGACGTTGATCGCCATCTTCCTCATCCCGGTGACGTTCTCCATCGCGGAGCGCTTCTCCAACCTGTTCAGCAAGGACCACAGCGGCTCACTCGACGTGAAGGGGCACGAGTTGCACCCGCAGGATGAGATACCTGCACCCGGCCATCCAACCGCGCACCCAACCGCGCCGCCACAGCAGGGAGGACAAGCATGAACCGTCTCGCACGAACCCTCTTCACACTAGCGATCGTCAGCACCATGGCCGGATGCAAGGTAGGTCCGAACTATAAGCGGCCTGTCGTCGACACGCCCGCCAGCTATCGCGGAGCCCTTGCGCCGGATATCGCAACCAGCGCCACGACACCACCGCTCGGAACGCAAAAGTGGAATACCGTCTTCACCGACCCGGTACTTCAGGGGCTCATCGCCGAGGCGCTCAAGAACAACTACGACGTGAAGATCGCCGCTGACCGAGTGCTCGAGGAGCAAGCTCAGCTGGGCGTCACAAAGGCCGGCCAGTACCCAACCGTCAGCGTCGGCGGAACATACGATGCCATCGGGTTGCCCAGCGGTCTGCTCAACGGCCTCGAAAACAACTCCAATAGCAGCTCTGCCAGCTCGCAAACGCACTACTATGCCGGCGGTCTCACTGCGTCCGTAGCGTGGAATCTCGACTTCTGGGGCTACTACCGCCGCCAGACCGAAGCCGCACGCGCCTATCTGCGGGCCACCGAGTGGGCCCAGCAGACCACCTACAGCACGCTGATCGAGAGTGTCGCCACCTCCTACTATCAACTGCGCACGCTCGACGCCGAGCTCGCGATCACCAAAGATACGCTCGCCGCGCGCAAGCAATCGCTCGAACTCACGCAGAAGCTTGAGCTGGGTGGCTCCGACTCCCTGGCCGACGTCCGTCAGGCCGAGGAGCTCTACTACGCTGCCCAGGCGCAGATTCCCGACCTCGAGCGCCAGATTGAGCAGCAGGAGAACAACCTCGGGCTCCTTCTCGGCCGCGCTCCCGGGCCCATCGCTCGCGGCGACTCGATCACGGACGCGCCGCACCCAGCGGAGGTCCCGGTTGGTCTGCCGTCTGACCTGCTCGAGCGCCGCCCCGACGTTCGCCGCGCGGAAGAGTTGCTCGTCCAGGCCAACGCCAACATCGGTGTCGCTCGCGCGCAGTACTTTCCTCAGCTTTCCCTCTCGGGCACGGGCGGCGTCTCCAGCAACCAGCTCAAGGGCCTGGCCGAGGCGTCGAATGCGTACTACTACGCGATCGGCAGTCTTTCACAGCCCGTCTTCGACGCCGGTAAGATTCGCAACAACTATCACCTTGCCCAGGCCAATCACAAAGAGTTGCTCGACACCTATCAGCAGACCATCGCCGGTGCCCTGCGCGACGTCTCCAACGCACTCGTTGCGTATAACAAAACCCGCGAATACCGGGAGCAGCAGGAGAAGCAGACGGCCGCATCCGCGGACGCTGTGCGGCTTGCGCGCCTGCGCTATAACGGCGGGTACACCAGCTACCTGGAAGTGCTCACCACCGACGCCAATCTCTATGGCTCGCAGCTCACACTCGAGGCGGCGCAGCAGCAAGAGGCCTTGTCGCTCGTTCAGCTTTACAACGCACTCGGCGGCGGCTGGTAGGAGATCGCTAGCAGTCCGCCTGCAGGCGCCTCTGCCATTCTTCAATCGCCGCGCGCTCCGTTGCAGGAAACGTGAGATGCCCGACCTTACGTCCTGGTCGCGCCTCCTTGCCATAGTCGTGACGAAACAGCCGCGGGAACGCCGCTGTCTCTTTCTCCGTTGGCATCGTCCCAATGCAGTTGAGCATCACCGTAGGACGGCTCTCAGTGCTGCCAAGCTCCATCCCCGCAATCGCCCGCAGATGATTCTCGAATTGTGATGTCTCCGAACCTTCAATCGTCCAATGACCGGAGTTATGCACGCGCGGCGCCATCTCATTGGCCAGCAGCGTGCCACTGACCGCAAAGAACTCCACCGCCAGCACGCCGACGTACTCGAGTTTCTCCAGCAACACCACCAGATATCTCTCTGCCTGGCGCTGCAGATTTTCATCGACAAACGGAGCGATGGACGTGCGGAGAATGCCTTCGCAATGGTGATTTTCGATCAGCGGATAAAATACGATCTTCCCTGTCCGGCCGCGCGCCGCAATCAGCGACACCTCCGCGTCGAAGCTCACCATCCCCTCAAGGATGCAGGGCACGCCGCCGACCTCCTCCCACGCCGCCGCCGCGTCCTCAAGGTCACGCAGTCGCACCTGCCCCTTACCGTCGTAGCCCATACGCCGCGTCTTCAGGATCGCTGGCAGCCCGGTGACTGCGATTGCCTTCTTGAGATCTTCCAGGCTATCCACCGGAGCAAACGGAGCCGTGCCAATGCCGCACTCCTGAAAGAAGCGCTTCTCCAGCAAGCGGTCTTGCGCAATCCCAATAGCTCGCGCATTGGGATAGAGATTTAACCCCTGCAGAACATCCACATGGATGTTTTCACTCTCAATCGTCACCAGGTCGACTTGTGCCGCAAACGCAGCGACGGCGGTGGCGTCATCCAAATCGACTGGCATCACCTCCGCGACCTGCGCGGCACAATCTCCCGGCTGTCCCGCGCAAACCACCTCGACGTCCAACGCCTTACTGGCTTGCGCCAGCATCAGCGCCAGTTGCCCAGCGCCGAGAATCCCAATTCGTGGCCTCGATCCTGTCATCATTTACGTGGGTCGGGCCCCTTCAACACCGTCTTTGTCTGCGTGCTACGAAACTTCTCCAACTTTTGCGCGATCGCCTTGTCCTCCAGCGCCAGGATCGACGCCGCAAACAGCCCCGCATTCTTCGCGCCCGCCTCGCCGATCGCAAACGTCGCCACTGGAATTCCCGCGGGCATCTGCGCAATCGACAGCAGCGAGTCGAGGCCATTCAGCGCGCGGCTCTTCACCGGCACACCCAGCACCGGCAGACTCGTCTTGGCCGCCACCATTCCCGGCAGGTGCGCCGCGCCGCCTGCGCCCGCAATAATCACGCGCAGCCCACGCTCCTTTGCGCTCTCTGCATACTTCATCATCTTGTCTGGAGTGCGGTGCGCCGAAACGACCTCAGCTTCATATCCGATTCCAAACTCGTCGAGCACCTTCGCCGCCGCTTCCATCGTCGGCCAATCGGACTTCGAACCCATAATGATTCCGACGTCGATCATCTTCTTCGCCTTCGCCATCACGCCCTCCATCCCTGCAATACCTCTACGAACCCCGCCTGTTCCAGCGCCTGTACGCGGTCCTTCAACGTCTCCGCTGTATCGCCCGGCAGTACCGGGCACCGCTTCTGCAGCACAATCGGGCCACCGTCCACCTCTTCCGTTACCTGGTGAATCGTGCATCCGGTCTCGCTTACGCCCGCGGCCAGCACCGCCTCATGCACTCGCTGATTCATCAGCCCACCGAACGCCGGCAGCAGCGACGGATGAACATTCAACAGTCTTCCGCGCCATGTCTCGACAAACTTCGCGGACACGATCCGCATGTAGCCAATCAGCAGCACCAGTTCCGCTCCGGCTTCGTGCAGCGCCTTGCTCACTTGATCGTCGTACGCCTCGCGCTTCAACCCTGCCGGATCGAGAAACAGCGCGCGAACTCCATGCTTCGCCGCCCGCTCAAGGATCGACGCAGTCTGCTTGTCGGAAACCACCAGCACGATCTCGACATCGAGCGTGCCCGCCGCGATCGCATCGAGAATCCCTTGCAGCGCCGTCCCGCGAGTTGACCCAAGAACACCCACCTTCAATCTCATGCCGATCGCACCGCCTTCATATGCTCCACGCGCCGGGCAATTGCCGGCTCCGTCCCAATATCCGTGCGATGGAAGAACGGCCCGGGGATCTGCCGCACAACGCGCTCGCACACCGCTTCCGCCTCGCCAATCGTCGCGGCTGTCCCGACAACTGCAACCGTGCGCGAGCCCGTCGCAATCAATGCACCATCCTTCACATCGACAGCGCTCAGGAACATCGTCACTCCCTCCGGCAACTCCGTCGGCAGCAGTACCACATCGCCCTTGCGTGGATTGTCCGGATATCCCTCCGGCACCACGTACTTGCAGACGCTGGCTTTAGGAGAAAAACTCACAACGAGATCATCCAGTGTCGTGTCCACGATCGCGCGACAGATCTCTACGAAATCCGTCTCAAGCAGCGTCAACAGATTGAGCGATTCAGGGTCACCGAAGCGTGCGTTGTACTCGATCAGCTTCACGCCATCCTTCGTTGCCATGAACCCGCCATAAAGAATGCCCCGATACGGTGCACCGCACTCCTCAGCCAATGCAGCGGCGACCCGTTGATTGATCTCCTGCGCTGCCGCAATGTCAGCATCTTTCAGAAATGGCAACTTGTGGTCTGCGTCGGTGTACGTTCCCATGCCGCCAGTATTCGGCCCTTTGTCGCCCTCATACGCGCGCTTGTGGTCCTGCACCGCCGGCATGTGCTGCAAGGTGACGCCATCGCAGAAGCTCATCAGCGAAAACTCTTCGCCCTCAATCTTCTCTTCGACGACAAACGGATGCCCATGGGCAACAAGCTCCCGGCAGAACGCAAGGCTGTCCTCGAGCGACAGCAGATGGTCGCCGCACACCTTTACGCCCTTGCCACCGGCGAGTCCATCATCCTTGATGACATGCTGATTCGCATAACGCCCGAGCACCTCCTCGACTCCATCGAGAGACGCGAAGCGTTGAAAAAATGGATTGCCCGGAATCTTGTACTTCGCCAGCAACTCCCGCGCAAAGCCCTTGCTCGATTCAATCCGCGCCAGGCTCTGCGTCGGGCCGACGACAGGAACCTTCGCCGCCCACAGCGCGTCCGCAACACCCGCCGCGAGTGGAGCCTCCGGACCGAGCACGGCCATCGTTGCATGCTGCTCGCGAGCGAACGCAACCACGGCTGCTGGGTCCGTAATGCTCCCACGACCATAGGCGGAGCACAGCGCCGCGATGCCAGGATTGCGCGCGCCACTGAAGCACACCAGCTTCGGCTGTTGCGGCGAGCGCGCCAGCGCAACGGCAATCGCATGCTCCCGCGCTCCCGAACCAACGATGAGAATCGTCTCGCTCATCTCCCCAGGCTCGCCAACACGGTTGCTTCCAACGGCCGCAGGTCCGCCTCAAACGTGTTTCCCGTAATCTTTTCAAACAGCTGAATGTATCTCGCCGCAAGCTCGGCGATCAGATCGTCCGGCGGAACCGGCAGCACCGCGTCCTTGTATGGATCGCAGCGGTTGCGGAACCACAGCCGAAAGAACTCCTTGTCGATCATGTTGGGCTCCTGTCCCGCCGTCAGCCGTTCCGCATAGCTGTCGGACAGCCAGTACCGGCTCGAATCCGGCGTATGAATCTCATCAACCAACAAAATTTCGCCATCCTGCGCCACGCCAAATTCATACTTTGTATCCGCCAGGATCAGCCCACGCTCGGCAGCGATCTTCTGCCCGAACGCAAATAACTCAAGCGCCTTCGTCGAAGTAAACTCCCACTGCTCCGCTGTCATCCAGCCCTCGGCGACGATCTCTTCCGCCGTGATCGGCCGGTCGTGGGCCTTCTCCTTCGTCGTTGGCGTGACGATGTTCTTCGGCAGCGGCTCGTTCTTCTTCATGCCCTCGGGCAACGCATGGCCGCAATACTTCCGCACGCCCTTCTGGTACTGCGTCCAGATCGACGTATCGGTCGACCCCGTCAGATACCCGCGCACCACAAACTCGATCGGCAGCACCGTGCACTTGCGCGCAATCAGCGCATTCGCATGCGGGCTGGAAATCACATGGTTGCCGATAATTCCGCGGGTCTGCTCAAACCAGTACAACGACGTGCGATTCAGCACCTGTCCCTTATAGGGAATCGCGCCCAGCAAGCGGTCGAAACCGCTCTGCCGGTCTGTCGTCACCAGGAGTAAACGTCCATCGCCCACCTCGTAGGTGTCGCGTACCTTACCCGGATACTTCGCCGGCAGCGGCAAATTGGTCGCCGTCAGGCAGTGCGGAATCGCATCAAGTAGCATCTGTCGTTCCATCTCAATTCACCTCACCAAAGCGCACACCCGATGCATCCGCCTCCACGCGCCCCACCTCCCAGACACGTAGCGCAGGAAAACTCTTGATCGCAGCAGCCAACTCACTCTGCAAGCCCGGCGGCCCAATCAGCACCAGCCCAACGCCCATATTGAACGCGCGATGCATCTCGAGATCATCGATATTCCCCAGGCGTTGCATCAGCGCAAAGATCGGCTGCGGCGTCCACGTCGCACAATCGATCACCGCGCCCAAACCGTCCGGCAAAACTCGCGGCACATTCTCCACCAGCCCACCGCCGGTGATATGCGCCATGCCCTTCACCGCTATCCCTCTACTTAGAATGCTCTTCACCGGTGCAACATAATTCGCATGTGGCGCGAGCAGCACATCCGCCATCGACTTCCCTGCTAGCTCCTCCGGCTGTGCATCGATCGCATAGCCGCCGATCTCGAAGATCAGCTTGCGCGCCAGCGAGAATCCATTCGTATGCAGGCCACTGGAGTTGATCGCATACAGAACATCACCCGCCACGATATTCGCGCCGGTCAGCAACTTCTCACGATCGACCACACCGGTCACAAAGCCAACCACATCCAGATCGCCCTCCGCGTACACTGCGGGCATCTCAGCGGTCTCACCGCCCACCAGCGCGATGCCAGCCTCAAGACACGCAGCGCTCATCCCGCGCACCAGCGCCTCGACGATCTCCGGCTCAATCTTGTGGAAGCCAAGGTAGTCCAGAAACGTCAGCGGCGTCGCTCCCATCACCACGATGTCGCCCGCGACCGCAGAGACCAGGTCGTGTCCCAGATCTTCATAACGTCCAGCCATCACCGTGACCTTGCTCTTTGTGCCGACGCCGTCGGTACTCTGCACCATCACCGGCTCTTTCAGCCCCTGCAACGCATCGCCTAGCGAAAACAGGGCTCCAAACGAGCCCAACCCCGTCAGGACCGCCGATGAATGCGTCTGCGCCACATGCGACTTGATCCGCCGCACAGCCTCATTGCCAGCCTCGATGTCCACTCCCGCGGACTTGTAATCTACCTTCGAACTCACGCTCTCTCCTACCCAACCCACTTGCGTGCGTTGTCAAACATACGTTGCCACGGACTATCCTTCAGTTCGCTCGTCTTGTCCCGTATCCATGTGTGTTGCACGCCCAGAAAGACGCGCTCCGGATGCGGCATCACAATCAGCGCACGTCCATCCGCGCTGCTCAATCCCGCAATGCCCTGCACCGACCCACTCGGGTTCAGCGGATACTGCTCCGTCACCTTGCCATACGTATCAATGTAGCGCAGCCCAACCAGCGCGTCCGGCGCGACGCAGCTCACGTGGCCCTCGCCATGCGCAACCACAATCGGAACGCGCGCTCCGGCCATGCCATCGAAGAACAGCGACGGTGACTCCTGAATCTCCACCATGCACAGCCGCGCCTCAAACCGCGCCGACACGTTACGCACAAAGCGCGGCCAACTTGCAGCTCCTGGGATAATCTCGCGCAGTTGCGCCATCATCTGGCAGCCATTGCAGACGCCCAGCGCAAAGCTATCCGTGCGCTCAAAGAACTCCGTGAACATCTCCTTCAGCCGATCGTTGAAGAGAATCGTCTTCGCCCACCCACTCCCCGCGCCCAGCACGTCGCCATAGGAAAATCCGCCGCATGCCGCCAGCCCTCTGAACTCCGCAAGGTCCACGCGCCCTGCCAGCAGGTCGCTCATATGCACATCGACCGCAGCGAAGCCCGCGCGATCCAATGCCGCCGCCATCTCCACCTGCCCGTTGACGCCCTGCTCGCGCAGAACAGCAACCCGCGGCCGCGCTGTATGCACAAACGGCGAGCTCACTCGCTCCGCGAGATCGAATGGCACGCTGACCGACAGCCCGGGCCGCTCAGCATCCTCCAGCAATGAGAACTCCTGCTGCGCGCTCTCAGGGTTATCGCGCAGCGACTGAATATGAAAGCTCGTCTCCGTCCACATCTTCTGCAACGCCGTGCGCGTGTTGCGAAAGACTTGCCGCTCACCGCTACGCAACACAATCTCATTGCCGGGCGCACTACGCCCAACCACCTGCGCCGCAACACCCGCATCATTCAACCGCGCAAGCACTTCAGTGACATCCTTCGTCGCAATCTGCACCACAGCGCCAAGCTCTTCGCTGAACAACTGTCCTAGACCGGCAACCCGTAGATCAATCTCCAGCCCCATCCGCCCGGCAAATGCCATCTCCACCAGCGTTACAAACAGCCCACCATCACTGCGGTCGTGATACGCCAGCAGCTTGCCTCCGCGATTGAGCTCTTGGATCGCATCGAAGAACGCCTTCATCACCTCAGCAGCGGGAGCATCCGGAGCCTCATCCCCAACCTGTCCGTACACCTGCGCCAAACACGATCCGCCCAGCCGAAGTTTGCCCTCACCAAGATCAATCAAGATCAGCGAAGCATCGCCTTCGCACAACTGCGGCGTCAGCGTCCTGCGCACATCACTCACCGGCGCAAAACCCGACACGATCAGCGACAGCGGCGACACCACGGCCTTCGCCTCGTCGCCCTCACGCCACTTCGTCTTCATCGACATCGAGTCTTTGCCCACCGGAATCGTCATCCCCAACGCCGGGCAAAACTCCATCCCCACCGCGTGCACTGCGTCGAAGAGCTTCTGATCCTCCTGCCCCTCACCCGCAGCCGCCATCCAGTTCGCCGAGAGCTTAATGTCACCAAGCGTCCCAACTCGTTGCAACCCGATCGCCGCGCCCGCCATATTGGTGATGACCTCACCCACGGCCATGCGCGCCGAGGCCGCCGCATCGATCACCGCCAGCGGCGTCCGCTCACCGATGGCCATCGCCTCGCCCCAGACAGACTCATACGCACCCAGTGTCACCGCGCAGTCGGCGACCGGCACCTGCCACGGCCCAACCATCTGGTCCTGCACCACCATCCCCGAAATGCTGCGATCGCCAATCGTAATCAGGAACGACTTCGACGCAATCGTCGGCAGCCGCAGCAGCCGCTCCACTGCATCTGCAATCGTTACACCCGCAAAATCCAGCGGCGTCGCAGCAATCTTCGTCCGCGTAAACGAGCGCTCCATCTTCGGCGGTTTACCAAATAGCACCTGCAGCGGCAGATCGATCGCCTTCCCTGTCTCTGCGGATGCGGCACCATCGCTGAGTGTGAGATGTGGCTCTTGCTCCGCGGTCCCGATCACCGCGAACGGACACCGCTCGCGCTCGCATATCTCTTCAAACGAGATCAGATCCTCCGGCGCAATCGCCATCACATACCGCTCCTGCGATTCGTTGCACCACGTCTCCAGCGGACTCAAACCCGCCTCTCCGCGCGGGATCGCATTCAAGTCAAAGCTCCCGCCACAGCCGCCGTCCTTGATCAGCTCAGGAAACGCATTCGACAACCCACCCGCGCCCACATCGTGGATGAATGCGATCGGATTTTCTCCGCCGCGCTCCCAGCATCGATCGATGACCTCCTGCGCTCGGCGCTCCATCTCCGCGTTATCGCGCTGCACCGAAGCAAAGTCCAGATCCGTATTTCCGCTGCCCACGCTGCTCGAAGCCGCACCGCCGCCAAGCCCAATCAGCATTGCCGGTCCGCCCAGTACAACCAGCGCGTAGCCGGGCTTCATCGCGCCCTTCTCGACATGCTCTGCGCGAATATTCCCCAGCCCGCCGGCCAGCATGATCGGCTTGTGATATCCGAAGACCGTGCCCTGCCCTCCAGAATTCCAGCTCAACTGCTCATACGTGCGGAAGTATCCGCACAGCGCTGGCCTGCCAAACTCATCGTTGTACGCCGCCGCACCCAGCGGCCCCTCGATCATGATGTCGAGCGGCGAAGCAATGTGCGCGGGCCGTCCATACGCTCGCTCCCACGGTTGCGGTGCCTGCGGCAGATTCAAATTCGACACCGTAAACCCGCACAGACCAGCCTTCGGCTTCGCTCCGCGTCCGGTCGCACCTTCGTCGCGAATCTCACCGCCCGATCCCGTCGCCGCACCCGGCCACGGCGAGATCGCCGTCGGATGATTGTGCGTCTCAACCTTCAACAAAATGTGGATGTCTTCTTCGTGATATGCGTACGTCGCATCTCCCGGCTCAGGAAAGAACCTCCCACCATGCCCGCCGCGGATCACCGCAGCATTATCGCGATAGGCCGAGAGCACATTCTCGCCCGACACCTCATTCGTATTGCGAATCATCTGGAACAGCGATCGCGGCTGCTTCACCCCCGCTTCGCCCTCGGCATTCCGGACCGTCCAGCTTGCATTGAATATCTTGTGGCGGCAGTGTTCGCTGTTGGCCTGCGCGAACATATACAACTCAACGTCGGTCGGATTGCGCCCCAGTCGCGTAAACTCCGCGACAAGATACTCGATCTCATCGGTCGCAAGCGACAGGCCCAACTCCCGATCGGCGGCTGCAATCGCCGCCGCTCCGAGGCCCAGCACGTCGATATGTCCAAGCTTCTTCTGCTCTCGCGGTGCAAACAGCGCCTGCAACTCGTCGGCGCTCTCGAAGAAGACGCTCTCGGTCATGCGATCATGCAACGCCCCAGCCAGCGCGCGGACATCCTTCGCGCTCCCCTCGCTGGAGGAAATGATGCGCACCACGCGCGCACGCTCGATCCGCTCGATCGCCCCAAAGCCCGTGTTGTGCAGAATATCGGTCGCCTTGCTCGACCACGGAGACTGGGTACCCACGCGCGGCGCGATCCACACGCACTGCCCCGCCGCTATCTCCACACCGGCGCCCAGCAACTCGGCCAGTCGCTGGTGATCGATCGCGCCCTCAGACTCCTTGCGCAGCATCAGCAAGTACAGATACGACGCCTCGACTGCGGCGACGCCTGCCGCCTCCGCGGGGTAGCTCGCGCGCAGTTTATCGGCCATCCGTTCTGCCTCGAACGCCGTCAGCGCCGACGGCCCAGGCAGCACCCGGACCATCGTGGCGCTAGAGGTGGGCAGAGAGATTTCTTGTGATGTGGCTTGCGACATCTTCAGTATGTTTGGCAGCGTCGTTCCGTTTTCGTTCCAGCGTGTTGAGATACTCTTCCGTGATATCTCCGGTGACATAAACCCCATCGAAGACGGATGCGTCAAAGTGTGTGAGCCCGGGAGCAGCGTCCGTAATTGCCTGCTTCAAATCTTCCAGGTCCTGAAAGATGAGCTCGTCAGCTCCAATATCTTTGGCCAACTGCGCGACATTCCGCCCGCTGGCAATCAATTCCGACCGCGCCGGCATATCGATCCCATACACGTTCGGGAAACGCACCGGCGGCGCAGCCGAGCTGACGTAAACCTTCTTCGCACCCTGCTCCCGCACCATCGCGATAATCTCGCGAATCGTCGTGCCGCGCACAATCGAATCATCGACCAGCAGCACATTCTTTCCCCGAAAGACCTGTGGAATCGGGTTCAGCTTGCGGCGAATCGACTGTTTGCGCTGCGCCTGCCCAGGCATGATGAACGTCCTGCCCACGTAGCGGTTCCTGACCAGCGCATCGCGATACGGAAGGTTCAACCGCGTCGCAATCTCCTGCGCCGCCACCCGGCTCGTCGAAGGAATCGGAATCACCACATCGATCGGCACATGAGCCCACTCCCGCTTGATCTTTGCCGCGAGCTTGGTGCCCATGTTGATGCGGCACTGATACACCGATGCACCATCCAGCACGGAGTCCGGCCGCGCCAGATAGACAAACTCGAACAGACAAGGAGCCTTCTCATGCGCCTGCAGGCTCACATGCCGGTAGACCGTGCCCTCCATGTCGATGAAGATCACCTCGCCCGGCTCAAGGTCGTGGTCCAGATCGAACCCGCTCACCTGCAGCGCCACGCTCTCCGAAGCGATCATGTACTCAGCCTCTTTGCCCTGGCCTCGAGTACCGAACACTAATGGCCGAATCCCATGCAGATCGCGGAACGCAATCATGCCCACACCAGCGACCATGGTAACCACCGCATATCCGCCATTACATCGCCGGTGAACCTCTTCGACGGCCGCGAACACGTCGAACTCATTGGGCTTGACCGCACCACGCCGTGCCATCGCATGCGCAAAGACGTTCAGCATCACCTCGGAATCGGAACTGGTGTTCAAGTGCCGCATATCCGTCTCGAACAGGCTGTCCACGATCTCCGAAACGTTCGTCAGGTTGCCATTGTGCGCGAAGATGATCCCATACGGCGAGTTGACATAGAACGGCTGCGCCTCGGCCACCGACGCGCACCCCGCAGTCGGGTACCGCACATGCCCGACGCCCATATTGCCCAGCAGTCGCGCCATATTCCCCGCCCCGAAGACATCCGTGAGCAGGCCATTCCCCTTCTCAAGGTAAAACCGGTCCTCAAAGCACGTGGCGATGCCCGCAGCATCCTGCCCGCGGTGTTGAAGCATGGAAAGACTTTCATAGAGGACAGAGCTAACTGCACTATGCCCGAAAACGCCGACAATACCGCACATGGTTCCTCACTGCCTGGCTGATGCCAGAGTATCTTCGAGGTTCGTCACGAAGTCCGCCGGCGGGAATAAAAGAAGCTGAAGTCGTCGGTCTGCTTCAGTACATTTAGATTCCGGTCCAGCGTAAAGGGTTCGGCGGAGCCGATTTGACAAGGCCATCCAATGCGCTGGAAGCCAATAAAGAGCGTTCTCTTCCATCATCTCCCATCCTGATGAGGAAAATCCAGCAAATCCAGGTGGGGAAAAGATTTGCAGGCGAAGAATGTCGCGGATTTACGAGCGCTTCGTATCGCGCCTGAGCGGATCGCACTCTCTAGAAATTGAATGACAGCCCACCCTGAATCGCTCGTGGAACCTGTGCCAGGACCAGCGTCTCCCCATCCGGCGCCAGCACCGGCTGATAGCCCTGCTCGAGCAGGTTCGTCGCCTCCACTACCGCATCCAGGCCCTGCGGCAACATACGCCCGCACCACAACCGCTGCCGAATATAAAAGCTCAGGTAGGCTTCCTCTGGAATTGCGTTATACGCATTCACCTGGGTCAGCGTGCTTAGCGGTTGCCAGCGATATTCCACCCGCAGCGCGGTACCCGTGTGCGCGATTCTGCCGCGCAGAGCAACGCTCCCCGCCTCTGCCATCTGTGGCGCCACACCTTCCGCCAGATCAGTCATCACCAGGTCTCCATTGCTGCGCAGAGCGGTCCCCAGGTCATACTCGACCCATGCCGAGAGCGCCGGCGTTAGCGGTTGCATCAGCGAAACGCTCAGTCCGCGCCCCGAATATCCAGGGCCGGCCACCTCAAATGTCCCAGTCGTCGGATCGGCCACCACCTCCGCGACCTGTAGCGAAGCTCTATTCATCAACCCGCTGCCTCCGATCGCGCCATAAGAGAACCGGTCGATATAGGCCGAAGCGCTCACCACGCGGCTTCCCAGCTTGCGGCTCACCGAGATCTCCTGGTGCATACCCCGATTGCTGAGCGGCCGGCCATCCGCGTCCGTCACCACCGTCAGCGTCGGCTTCAGCCGATCGAGATCGTCCGAGCTCTGCAACTCACGTCCGGCAGCGTAGCGGTACTCCACCACCACATCGCTCCCTGGCCTTATAGTCAGCCGCACAAACGGCTCTGCTTCAATCCGTGTGGCCTCCAGCCGCTCAGCCTCCATCAGCGTCCCCACATCGATCAGGAACGTGTCGCCCAGCACAAACTGCTGGGTACTCGCTAGGTGCAATACCTGGAAGCCGGTCATCGAGTTTCCATCCGTCAGTTCCGGATGCGACTGAAAACTCGACACCAGGCGCGTGCTTCCGCCCAGCGGACTTCGCCGCTCGTAGCCCGTAATCAGTGCCACCGACGGCCCGGAGGAGTACTCGCTCTGCACATCGCCCACATCCGCGCGCAGAACCGCCCCATCGCCGTCCGCCATCGTGCGATCCAACACGAGCGCCTGGTGCAGGCCGCCGTCACCGAACGCGCCATCCCCGCTGCTCAGCATGATTCTCCCTTGCGACGACATCCGATGCATCTCTTCGGCGCTCGAGGAGATCGATTCCCTGTCCTCAGGATCGACCAGCCGCAGCAGCGGCCGGCTCGCCGTTGATCGCAGCGTCCACTTCCAATCGTCCACCGGCTCATCGGCTCTGCGGCGCTGTGCCGGCAGCCAATCGTCCGCCTCAAATATGGCGCTCATGGTCAGGTTCACCACGGACTGCATGCCTGCGCGCAGTCGCAAATTATTGCGCAAGATTGGAACAAAAAAAGCTGCCGTAGCACGTAGCTGATAGCGGCCCGGCGTCACTATTGGGATGATGTAGCGGCCTTGCTCGTCGCTGGTGGCAGTTGCTACCGTGCTTGCGTCGGAACGCAACAACTGAACCAGCGCACCCATCTGCGGTGTGCCGTGAACGTCGCGTACTGTGCCTGAGATCATGGCAGCGGTCGGTATGGCGAAGCTTTGCCCCGTCCAACCTGCCACGAACAGCATCAGCAACAAACCTGGTACGACTCGTTTCACCGCGCTCAAACCCTCACCTGCGCGCCTGTGGCTCTCCAAAGATCCGCCCAGACGGGAACCCGGACGGCGGTCTAACTGGTGGAGATTGCTATCGCGGTACTGTCCTGCGTAGCTTGTCTCCTCATTCGCCAGGGAAGCGGTTGTTGTGCCGCCGCTCTCCCGGTCATGCTGGAACGACTCTTCTTCAGTCTACTGCTCCACGATGAACGGAGCGCTCTGTGCAATCTGCTGCTTCGAGACGCCGTCGTTCACTTTGATCGTCACCTGGTACCGGCCCGGCTCGAGGCCCGCCAGCGGCATTGTCTTCTCCAGCGTCAGTTGATCGGCATTGGGGTTCAACTTCGCCGCCGACTCCTCCGAATCGAGAACCTGCTTGTTCGTCGCCACATCCAGCACCTGGTACTCGATCGTCGCATCGTTGCGCTTGTTGTCTCCGATGCCAAGATTGTAGACCTGCATCCAGAAGTTCAGGTTCTGCGCCCGATGATAGGTCACCGGTGCCGATATCGTCGGCGGAACCCGCGGCACCACCTTCGTATTGCCAATCACGAAGCTTCCGGTTCCCACGTCCTTCGATGGCACCCGCTCCATCTCTCCCGCCAGGATCAGCGAAGAGGACGACAGGCGATCATCGTCGAATTTGGGCACATCCACACTGCGCCTCCACGTTCCCACGTGGTCAGGATTATTCACATCCTTAATCGCGATCTCCAGCTTGTAGCGTCCCGGGGGCAAAGGAATCGCATTCCAGTACACCGACATATTGCCCTTCGTGCGTTGCAGCAGATCGCTGGGCGTCTCTACCTTCACCGTGTCTTCAAACGTGTAAACGATATGGTGGGTGATGTTGCTCACACGCCCTAGGATGTTGACCGTTCCTACCGAGTCGCCGTCCTTGGTGCTGTACGTAATGTCCCCGTTGCGAATCTGCAACGTCACTGGCACCATCACTGTCTCGTTGGTCAGCTTCACATAGTCCGTCCGCACATCGAACAGGAACGGAGGTCCGGTCAGCACCTTCGACGACGTCAGAAACGCATCCAGATCGGTGAACTTCACGGGCGGCGGGGCAAACAGCTTGGCGAACTGGTCCAGCCTGTCGAACTGCTTGCTCTGCTGCGATGAAGACATTGGTCCAGCGCCGAGTTGCTCCAGGCCGCCGCCTGAGAAGCGGTCGGCCTTCTTGGCCTGCCCCGTCTCCTCATCCTGCGTCAGTCCCGCGCCGGGCACATGCTTCAGCGCATCCTTCTCGGAGCGGTCCATCGTCGCGTGGTAGTCGCCGCACATGCATGTATCCACAAACTCAATGTCTATGTTGTCGCCAATACCCTCCAGATACCGGTAATGCCAGGTCTCGAACGGGTACGTCGATGTATTGCCGCCACCCTCTTCCATCGGCCGGTCATAGGTTCCGCCCGATGGATGCGAGTCAATGCTGTCCGGCTTTCCGTACGCGATGTAGATGTGGCCGCGATCGGTCCTCCACCCTGGCTGACCTGCGGCAAAGTGTTCATTGGCGTAGGCAATGCGCGCGTATAACTCATCCCGATACTCGTTATCGTTCGAGTCCGGATTCGGATTGCGCCGCAGCCAGAACTGCTCGATGAAGGAATCGCGCTCTTCATCGTTAGCCAGGCTCTTGAAGGTCCTGGCCTCCTGGTCGGTGATGATCCACCGCACATCCTCGTCCAGCCACTTCTTGTACTCGCCCTTCAACTCCGCAACGGTCGCTTTACGGCGTTCACGCTCTTCATGGTCACTCAGCCGGCGCTTCAATGGATCGGGCTTTTCGGCGACGGGCGGGGTCTTGGTCACACTCCCATCGTCCTGCACCGATTGTCCTGCAGTTTCGCTTACCGGTGCCGCTTGCGCAAACACTCCTGTGCTCGCGCACGAGAGCGCAAGAAGAGCTATACCGGGAAGGATGAAGCGTGACTGCGGAGTTTTCATGAGAAGGGCCCTTGCTCCTACTTAGTTAGACCCCTTATTCTATCGCCCGCAGACCGCTCGCACAAGGCGCATTTGCGACCCACTGGTATCATCAAGTCATCGAAGGAGCTCCCTGAACACGTGCCCGAAACCAGCAATCGATCACTCTCAGATTCTGGGCCCGAACAACGATTCCAGCTGGCACGGAACCGAAGGCAGGGACACTGCGTATCCACATCTGCAATGAACCTCAAAGCGAGCGTGTCTTGACCCTAGGAACCCACACAGTAATAGAAAGCGTCCATGAACGGTAAGAAGATTCTCCTGATCGTAGTCGTGCTGCTTCTCGTGACAGGTGGAATCGTGGGCACGGTACTACACAGCCGCTCGAACGTCCCGGCGGTTACCACGGCCAAGGCCGTCCACGAAGACCTCATCTCCACGGTCAGCGGTACCGGCCAAATCAAGCCCAAGACCTACGTCAACGTGGGCGCGACCGCCTTCGGCCGCATCACGCACCTCTATGTCAAAGAGGGCGACCATGTAAAGAAGGGCGACATCCTCGCCACCGTCGAGAACGTCCAGCCCGAGGCCACCGTCGCCGCCCAGCAGGCCACCATCTCCAGCAACAAGACAGACGTCCGCTCTTACATCGCCGCCGAAAAGACTGCCTCCGCCAATGTGGATGAGGCCAGGGCTGACCTCGAGCAGAAGCGCCTCGACTTTGGCCGTGCCCAGCAGCTCTACAACGACCAACTCATTGCCAAGCAGGACTTCGACTCCAAGAAGGCCGCCTTCGACGTCTCGCTCGCCACCCTCGCCCAGCGCCAGGCCGCACTTGCTCAGGCCCAGGCTCAGACCGCCTCGCAGCGCAGCCACGTCGAGCAGGCCGTCGCCAGCCAGCGCGCGAACTACGATGCCCTCGACAAAACCGTCAGCCGTGCCCCCTTCGACGGTCTCGTCACCAACGTCCCCGTCCGCGAGGGTGAGACCGTCGTCGTCGGCATTCAGAACGCCGAGGGCTCCACCCTGATGACCCTCGCCGACATGTCCGTTATCACCGCCGAGGTCAAAGTCGACGAGACCGACATCGTCAACGTCGCCCTCGGCCAGACCGCCAGCGTCACCGTCGACGCCTTCCCCGGCCAGACCTTCACCGGTCGCGTCACCGAGGTCGGCGATCAGGCCCTGCTCCGCACTACCGGCGTCGCCACCTCGCAATCCACCACCGGCACCGAGGAGGCCAAGGACTTCAAGGTCGTCGTCACCCTCGATCCCACCAGGGTGGATCTCCGTCCCGGCCTCTCCTGCACGGCCAAAATCAGCACCGCGCACAAGCCCGACACGCTCACCATTCCCATTCAGGCCCTCGTCCTGCGCGACCCAGCCGCCGAGGCCAAACTCTTCAATAACCACGGCAAGGCCGCCGCCGCACCCGACACCACCCCCGGCCAACAGTCCACGCTCGTGCAGGGTGTCTACCTTGTGGCTGACGACCGCGGCCGCCTCCGCGCCCGCTTCGTCCCCGTCACCACCGGCATCACCGGAACCACCGACATCGAAGTCCTCAGCGGCCTCAAGCAAGGCGACGAGATCGTCACCGGCCACTACAAAACGCTGCGCATGCTCAAGAGTGGAATCGCCGTCAAACGCGATAACGCCATCGCCGCTCCAACCGCCACCGATGACAGCTCCAGCTAACTAACTTCTTCAACCGCTTCCACGGAGACTCTATGACAATCGACACCTCCGCTGTCATTTGCCCGGAACAGAACTGCAGCGGCGCCAACGCCGATGGACCGCACCCCGGCGACGTGATCGTCACCGAAAATCTCTGGAAGACCTACGAGATGGGCGATCAGCTCGTTCACGCTCTTCGCGGCGTCGACATCCGGATTCGCCATAACGAATACGTCGCCATCATGGGCCCCTCCGGCTCCGGCAAGTCCACGCTGATGAATTTGATTGGCTGCCTCGACTCACCCTCCCAGGGCCGCTACTGGCTTAATGGCCACGATGTATCCCAGCTCAACGACGACGAGCTTGCCCGCATCCGCAACAAAGAGATCGGTTTCGTCTTCCAGACATTCAACCTGCTCGCCCGCGCCACCGCGCTGCATAACGTCGAGCTGCCGCTGATCTACAACGGAACTCCCTCTGCCGAGCGTATCGCCCGCGCCAAGTTCGTCCTCGAATCCGTCAACTTGGGCGATCGCATGAACCACAAGCCCAACGAGCTCTCCGGCGGCCAGCGCCAGCGCGTCGCCATCGCCCGCGCTCTGGTCAACAAACCCTCCATCATCCTCGCCGACGAGCCCACCGGCAACCTTGACTCCAAGACCTCTGTCGAGATCATGGCGCTCTTCGATAGGCTCCACGCCGAGGGCAACACCATCGTCCTGGTCACGCACGAATCCGACATCGCCGACTACGCCCACCGCGTCATCTCCATCCGCGACGGCTCCGTCGAGTCCGACGGCCCGAGCACACGCACGCGCCACGCCTGACACGTTCAGCCTGAGATTCTTCGCCCTTCACGCCATCCTCAGGCCTGCCCGAAGGAATCCCGCAGCTTGTCAATAGCAGCGACGCCGCTGGCAGCTCGTAAATCACGCCGGGCAGCCCCCCGGAAACTTCCCTGCTCACCGCATCCATTACCGCGCATCTAAACTAGCAGTTATGGATAAGCGCGCTCGATTGTTGCTGCTGCCCCTCCTCCTCCTTCTGTGCTGCTGCCAACCCAGTTATGCAGGGGACGCACGCTTCGACCTTGTCGGTCCCAAAATTGACGTCCGCGTCACTCGCAACGGTCAGACGCTGCCCATCGCCGCCGTTCCCAATCTTCAGCCTGGCGACAAACTCTGGATCCATCCCGATCTTCCCCCCACCCAGTCGGTCAAGTACCTTCTGATCTGCGTCTTCCTGCGCGGCAACACCAACCCCCCGCCCGACAGCTGGTTCTCCCGCATTGAAACCTGGGATCCGAAGGTTCGCGAAGAAGGAACCTTCGTCACCGTCCCGGCCGAAGCCCAGCAGGCCCTGCTCTTCATGGCCCCGGAGACCGGCGGCGACTTCTCCACTCTCCGCTCGGCTGTCCGCGGCCGTCCCGGAGCCTTTGTCCGCGCCTCCCAGGACCTCATCGAGGCCGGCTTCGAAGAAGCCCGCATCGAGAAGTACGTCGCCTCCATCCGCCGCGTTCCCCCCTCTGACCCCGCCGAGCTGCAAAAGCACTCCGATCTGCTCGCCCGAACTCTCGCTCTCAAGCCCAACGGCGACTGCTTCAAACAGCCCATCGACACCCAGTTCACCTGCCTCACCCAAACCGGTTCGCAGACCGTCCTCGACGACGGTCACGGCCAGACCATCATCGATGCGCTCAGCGGCCCCACCTCGGATCTCATCTCCCAGGCTAGCTACACCGGCGCCGCCGGCGCAGGTGTCTACTCCGCCTACGTCGGCGCCATCGTCGACGTCGTCCGCATCATGGGCAACCTCCACACCGCCCAATATCAGTACATCCCCGCCATCAGCTTCCCGCAGGCCGAGTCCATGAACCTGCGCCTCAACGCTCCGCCGTCCTTCCATAATCCAAAATCCGTCCTGGTCATTGCTCTACCGTCGGTACAGGCCGCCGTTCCGCCACCGCTGCGCCCCGCCGACGCCAAAGAAGTCGCATGCCTCATCAAGCCCTCTGTCGTGCTCCCCATCGAAGGCGCGCCCCTGGTCTTCTCCACCGACTTCGCCCACGATCTGGTCCTGCACCTGAATACGCCTCCCGGCGCGCCCGCCGAGGCCGACATTCCCCTCATCCCCGACGCCTATCTCGGTGGCCTTGTCCTCCAGAAGGACCAGCAGCGCCACCTTCTGCTTCGCGATCCAACCCTGCTGAAGCCAGCCTCCGCTGAGGCCGTGGAGCCCAACCCCTTCGCTAACCCCGGCACAGCGTTCCTTAAACCCCCCCTTGCCAAGCCGCAGCCGGAGCCCGTCCTGCTCACCGGAACCATCCATGGACGTTGGGGATTCGACGCCTACACTGGCCCAACCGTCCAGCTCCAGCAGCTTCCGGGCTCCGACTGGACCATTGTCCCGAACTCCGACGATGCCCCGAATGGCCCCATCGCCGGCCACGCCGCGGAGCTCTTGCTGACCTCCACCGGTTCTGCCTGCGTCCATACCATCACCGCCCATCCCAGCGGATTTGACGGCGAGGTCCCAATTCCGTTCAAGCCCGATCCCAGGCCCAACCTACCCAACCGCATCGCTCTTACGCTTCCGCTCGAGCACGACCTGACGCCCGGCGACCTTCACCTCGCCATTCAGCAGTATGACCAGCCAAAGGCCGACGAGGTCTCCGCACGCACCTTCTCCGAGCCCGCCAGGGTCACCTCCATCGAAATCCACGCTGGCGACAAGACCCTTGTGCTCAACGGCACGCGGCTCGGCGAGATCGACAAGCTCACCCTCGGCGATCTGGTCTTTTCACCCGCCCCCGACGCCTCCTACGACACCCTGACCGCCGACACCTCTTTGTCCGGAACACTCCACTTCGCTCTCCCGGCCAACGCACCCGCGCCTCCAACCCACGTCAACGACCACCCCACCGCCGAAATCTCCCTCCGCGACGGCCGTTCCCTCTCGCTGCCGGTCGCCGTCTCCTCGCCGCGCCCGGTCATCACCCTGCTGCGCATGTCAGCCATCCCCACGTCGACCACCGACATCGTCCTGTCCAACTCAGACGACCTCCCACTCACCTCGCTCCTCACCTTTACCCTCAAGAGCCCCATTCCCTTCCCGCGTAACGGCCAGATCGAGATCGAGACCCTCGACGGAACCCTCCGGACCATCCTCACCCTCGCGCCCTCTGGCGGCCTGCTCCTGCAGGACCCACACACGGTTGTTGCAACCCTCGATCCCCTGCGTTCCTTTGGCCCCAGCGCCTTTGGAGCCCTCCGTCTGCGCGCGATCTTCCCTGTCCTCGCCCACCGCCGCGACGCCCGCAACTCTCAGCCCGAGCCCAACACACGGACCGAAGCACCTGCCCCGCCAAACGAACTGGTGAGCGACGCTCCCACAGACGACGACCTCACCTCGCCCGCCAGCGACTGGCTGCCGCTGGTCACCCTCGTCCGCCTGCCCACGTTCTCGCAGCTCCAGTGTCCCGCGGACGCCACGCAGTCCTGCACCGTCACCGGCTTCAACTTCTTCCTGCTCCAGGCGATCGCTACCAATCCGAAGTTCTCTGATCCAGTGCCTGTTCTCGACGGCTACACGGGCACCAGCCTCACCGTACCTCACCCCGCAGCCGCAACGCTCTTCCTCAAACTCCGCGACGACCCCGCGAGCATCAACTCCGCACTGCTGCCCGTCCCCGCTCCCCCAGGAACAGCCCACGTCCATAAATCCAGCCACAGCACGCTGACCGAACAGGAGATTCCCGCTCTCGCAAAGCCGAAGACCCCTGCATCCGTGAAGCAGCAGACCCCCTCACCCACAACGCAGGAGAGCCCGACGCCAGTTGCGCCGAGCTCTCCTGCCACTCCATTGCCCTCCGGAATCTAGCTTCGGATCAGCGTATCTACAAGCCTCCGCCGGGCTATACCCCGAGCTAGCTACACCCCGGGCTCGATCAGCGGCTCCTGCGCAGCCTTCGGCAACTTCTGCACCTTGCTGTGCTTCACGCTGTAGGTGAAGTAGATGATCAAACCGATCAGCAGCCACACCACAACCACGATCTTCGTAATCGCTGGCAGCGTCCAGATGAGGTAAAGCGCGCTGAGAATGCCGAGGATCGGCACCAGCGGGACCAGCGGCGTCTTGAACGGCCTGTGCAGAGTCGGATTGCGGCGGCGCAGAATCCACACCCCCGCGCACACGATCCCAAACGCGAGCAGCGTGCCCATATTGACCAGTTCACTCAGCTTGTCGATCGGAAGAACCGCCGGCATAAACGCCACAATCACTCCAACGACGATATTGGAGATCCAGGGCGTCCGGAACTTCGGATGAATCGCGCTGGCCCACTTCCACAGCAGACCGTCTTTGGACATCGAGAAGAACACCCGCGACTGCCCAAGCAGCATCACCAGCATCACCGTTCCGAGCCCAAACACCGCTCCGATCTTCACCAGGATCGAACCCCAGCGAACGCCCGTCGCATCGATGCCCACCGCAACCGGGTCCGCGACGTTCAACGCGTGGTAGTTCACCAGGCCCGTCAGCACGCCCGACACCAGGATGTACAGAACCGTGCAGATCACCAGCGATCCAAGAATCCCGATCGGCATATCGCGCTGAGGATTCTTTGCCTCCTGCGCCGCCGTGGACACCGCATCGAACCCGATATACGCGAAGAAGATCGACGCCGCTCCAGCCGTGATTCCGCCGAAGCCGAAAGCTCCCGGCCCCTGGCTCTTCGGAATGAACGGATGCCAGTTTGCCCGCGCAATGTCGGGATGGTGCAGAAGGAAGCCGATGCCCAGGAACAGGAAGATTCCGACGACCATCAACTTGACGATCACAATCGCCGAGTTCAAATTCGCCGACTCCTCGATCCCGATGACCAGGACTGCCGTGATGGCGAGAATCGCAACGAAGGCCACGAGGTTGAATACGCCCGCCACATGCGGCAGCGCGTTCGCGCTAAGGCCTGCCGGCAGGGCGGCAAGCGGTTGCCATCGATCGTGGTAAAGATAAAGCACGTTGCCCGGCGTCGTAGTCAGCTGCGGCGGAAGATGGATGTGAAAGTCCTGCAAAAGTCCTACCAGGTAGCCGCTCCATCCGGACGCCACCGTTGCAGCGCCGAAAGCATACTCCAGCACCAGGTCCCAGCCGATAATCCAGGCGACAAACTCGCCCAGCGTCGCATAGCCATAGGTATATGCCGATCCCGCAATCGGGATCAGCGAAGCGAACTCCGCATAGCAGAGACCGGCAAACGCGCACGTGATACCCGCCACAACGAAGCTCAACACCACGGCCGGCCCGGCATGCTTTGCGGCGGCCTGGCCAGTCAGTACGAAGATGCCCGCGCCGATGATCGCGCCGATTCCCAGCGTGATCAGGTTCAGCGGCCCCAGAACACGTTTGAGTCCGATCCCTCCTTCGTTCTCGGCTTCCTTCAACAACATCGACAGCGGCTTGATCGCCAGCAGATTCGCCATTCGTTCTTGTTCTCCTCATTACTCGATTCGCTTTTTTCTACTGGACGCGTTGCTCCACGCTGCTTCGTCTCGTCCACACCAGGTACACCGGCACACCGAGCAACACCAGAATTAACCCTGGCCACGTGTACTGAGGCTTGTATCGCAACAGTACACCACAAATCCACACCGCCATTACGACGTACAGCGCCGGCAGCACCGGATACCCAAACGCCTTATACGGCCGCGCCGCATCCGGCCGTTTCTTTCGCAGCACGAAAAGCCCCACAATCGTCAGGACATAAAACACCAGCACCGCGAAGATCACATAGTCCAGCAGTTGCCCATAGCTCCCGCTCAGGCAGAGCAGGCAGGTCCACGCCCACTGCATCCACAGCGAGTTCACCGGCGCTGAAGACCTCCGGCTCAACCGGCCCGCGCTCTCAAAGAACAACCCATCGCGGCTCATCGCATAGTACACGCGAGCTCCCGCAAGCAGCATCCCGTTCACGCACCCAAACGTCGACACCAGGATCGCCGCCGCCATCAGCTTCGCACCTAATCCAGCAAACGCCGACTGCATCACCGCCGTCGCTACCCTGTCCTCCGTCGCGTATTGAATCCCTCGGCCAGCAAGGCTGGCCGCATTGGAAGCTCCCACCATCGGCAGCACACTCAAATACACAAAGTTGCAGAGCACATACAGCAACAGCACTACGCCCGTTCCCAACGCCAGGCTCAGCGGCAGATTCCGCTTCGGATTCCGAATCTCGCCCGCCGTAAACGTCACATTGTTCCACGCATCGGCGCTGAACAAGCTCCCCACCTGCACCACCGCAATCACGGTGAAGATCCCGACATACTCAATCGGCCCACCCATGCCCACCTGCACCGCATGCTGCGTATGCCACCCCGCATTCGCAAAAAATGCATGCCAGCCCGCACCAAAATTAGCCGCAATGGCGACAGCATTCTTCGCCACCAGCCCCACCCCAACGATACCCAGCAGCGCCAGCACCTTCGCGCTGGTAAACACATCCTGCACCGCCGCACCCAGCTTCACGCCGCGCGTGTTACTCAGCGTCAGCAGCGTAATGATACAAATCGCCGCAAGATTCGCAGTGTTCAGCCCAATGTCCATATTGCCGAGCACCATCGGCCCCACGTGCCATGCCGGAACATGCCCGATGTGCCACAGCCAGTGGCTCGCACTCACACTCGGGAAAAACACGCCGAGAAACTTTCCGAACGCCACGCCCACCGCCGCGATCGTCCCCGTCTGGATCACCAGAAACAGCGTCCACCCGTACAGAAATCCCCAGATCGGCCCCAGCGCCTCGCGCAGATACACATACTGGCCGCCGGCCTTGGGCATCATCGCCGCCAGTTCGCCGTAGCTCAGCGCGCCGATGATGGTCATCGCCGCGGTCACCAGCCACGCCGCAATCAGCAGCGCCGGCGACCCCAGCACGCGGCTCATATCCGCCGGCACGATGAATATGCCCGACCCAATCATCGAGCCCATCACAATCGCCGTCGCGGAAAACAGCCCCATGCCCTGCACAAACTTCGGCGCCGAACCGCTCGCGCCTGCCCCCACCACGCTGTCATCCTGAGCGGAGGAACTCGCAGCCTCACCGCGAGTTCCGGAGTCGAAGGACCCAGAAGGTCTTGAAGTCACCACTACCGCTCACCCCTTTTCAACCGGACTGTCTGTGTTCCCCTCAAGCTATCCCAAAATTTCGAGAAAGTCTTTCGCGACCTTCCCCGGCTGCTCGCCCTTCACCAGCAACCCACCGATCACTGCCACCGAATCCGCGCCCGCATCGAGCACGCTGCGCGCATTCTCGCGTGTAATTCCACCGATCGCCACCAGCGGCTTCTTCGTCAGAGCACGCGCCCGCCGCACACCCTCGAGCCCCACCACCGGCTCCGCATCCGCCTTCGACGACGTTCGAAACACCGGCCCCACTGCCACATAATCCGCACAACCCGCATCCGCTGCAATCATCTGCTCGTCACTATGCGTCGAAACTCCGATAATTGCGCCAGCGCCCATCACCTTGCGCGCATCGCACGGATTCATGTCCTCGTGCCCCACATGCACGCCAGGCCATCCCGCCAGCAGCGCCAGGTCCGGGCGGTCATTCAGGATCAGCACGCAATACCTATCCGCAAACACCTCGGAGATCACAGCCGAACCCCGCAGCACCTCCTCGGGCGACCCCAGCTTGTCGCGATACTGCAGCACGCGCACTCCCGCGCGCGCCATCTCCTCCGCAACGCTGCTCACGCTGATTCCACGCGCATCCAGCGTTGCCTTGTCGAGGATCGGATAGAACCTCGGAAATGCAACGGTTTTGTTCAATCTAACGATGATTGCCTCGTCTAAGCTCTCAACACCCCATGCGAAAATCAACTCATGCCTAGAGCTATTCCAGATTCTACAGACCGGCGCCAAGTCTTTCCTACCTCCAGGCTTGGCGCTTTAGGAGCCGCCCTCTGCAGGATTCTCGAACGCAAGGAAGCTGCATGTTTCGCAATCTGGATTCTGGTGATGTCGAGCTTCTCATTATTTCTCAGTTATTACCGCCCCTATGGGTTCGACGAGATTCTTGCGATGATGATCGCGAGCCAGCCAAATCTGCATAGCTTTGCCAGCGCCATGCCCGCAGACGCAAGCCCTCCTCTGATGGATCTCTTAATACGCGGGATGATTCACCTCTTCGGTCCGACCAATGTCGCCGGAAGAATTCCTTCCATCTTCGCCTTTGCCGCCGCCTGCCTCTTCATCTATCTCTTCCTTCGGCGTCGCTGCGGTGTATCCGCTGCCTATCTGGGCATGTCCCTCTTGGCCAGTGAGGCAGGTTGGAGGTACTCCTACGAAGCGCGTCCCTACGCTCTATTATTAGCTTTCACGACTCTCGCGCTCCTATGCTGGCAGAGGGCGGCAGAACGAGAGAGCCAACGCGGTTGGGCACTGTTTGGTTTGACTGTAGCGATCGCCGGCGCCATGCTGACACAACACCTTGGCATTGTTCAGCTCGGCTTTCCGATCCTCTGTGGGGAAATATGGCGCTTGCATCGCACGCGCCACCTCGATTTGACACTGTACGCAACCTTTCTCATCGCCCTCCCCATCCTGACTCTGACTGTTCCGATGATGCGCCGCAGCCAGCAAGGCCTGTCTTACCTTCATGCTATGGGAGTGAACAGACTGTCTCTCCCGTTCGCGCTGCATTGGGTTTCAATGATAGCGACGTCCATGAACCAGATCCTCGGGCCTTCGCTGCTGCTTCTGACCGTGCCGTTGTATGTCGCCGCTCGGCGAAAGCTGCGCGGTATGCCTGTGCTTCCTAAGCTGAACTTCCCCGCCGCTCCCATCCCAGAGCACGAAATAGCTGCCGGCATTGGTGCCGCGCTGCTCATCCCCTTGACCGCGATCATTTTGATGCCGATCAACAATCGGTACGATTGCCGCTATGCAATCGGCACCATCGCAGGGCTAGCCATCCTCGGAGCCTTCAGTGTTTCAAGACTCATGCCGGGGCGCAAAGATGTTTCCGGACTGATGATTCTTCTTTGCGGCCTCATCTTCGCAAACAATGTACGCCGTGCCTACGCCATGATCCGTCCGGTCGTATTCCCCGTCTTTGCCGGAGTGAACTCCCAACTTCCAGTCGTGACGGTCGAACCCTTCCGGTTTTATCCGCTCTGGTGGTACGGTACGGCTGCGCAACGCGATCAGTTGTACTTTGTATACGACCCAGAAGCCCCCGCCGAGATCAAGGGTGTGCCAATCTTCGAACGCGGAAGATTACCGATGCATACCGAGACCTACGACGAGTTCCTCACCACCACGCCCCACTTTATCTCTGTGTTTACGCTACCCAGCGTTGTACAACGCATGGTGAAAACGGGATTTCAACTCACGCCGATCGGCCCATCGAATGATCAAACGTACGGCGTCAGGAGGCTGCAGCCTAAGCGCCCTCTCTCTCGCGCTCCAGAAACCGCTCCATAAACTTCGTATCGAACTGCCCTGACCGGAACTCCTCATCCGCGAAGATCCGCTGATGCAGCGGAATCGACGTATGAATTCCCTGCACGATGAACTGGCTCAGCGCCCGCTGCATCTTGTTCATCGCCTCCTCGCGGTCCTTGCCGTGGCAGATCAGCTTCGCAATCAGCGAGTCGTAGTACTGCGGCACGACGCCCTCCGCATACTGCGCCGTATCCACGCGCACGCCGTTGCCGCCGGGCACGTTGTACACCGTAATCTTGCCCGGGCTCGGCGTAAACTTCTCCGGATGCTCCGCGTTGATCCTGCATTCGATCGCATGCCCGATCATCTCCGGCTGCTTGGGCACGATGTCGATCAGCTTCTCGCCTGCCGCAATCCGAAGCTGCGCCTTCACCAGATCGACGCCCGTGACCATCTCGGTCACGCAGTGCTCCACCTGGATACGCGTATTCATCTCGATAAAGTAGATCGACCCGTCTTCATCCATGAGGAACTCGATCGTCCCAGCGTTCCAATAGCCAATGTCCTTCAGCGACCGCTTGATAACCTTGCCCATCTCCTCGCGCTGCTTCGGCGTAATCTGCAGGCTCGGAGCCTCTTCGATCAGCTTCTGATGGCGCCGCTGAATCGAGCACTCGCGTTCGCCCAGGCTCATCACATGGCCATACTCGTCGGCCAGCACCTGGAACTCAATGTGCCGCGGCCGCTCGATAAACTTCTCCATATACAGCGCGCCGTTTGAGAACGCATTCAGCGCCTCGTGCGATGCCTGCTGAAACAGCGCCGGCAGCTCCTGCCTGCTCCGGCAGATCCGCATCCCGCGACCGCCGCCACCCGCGACCGCCTTCAGCATCACCGGATACCCAATGCTCTGGGCCCACTCCAGCGCCGCGCCTTCGTTCTCCAACACGCCATCGCTTCCAGGCAGAATCGGAACCTTGGCCTTCTTCATCGTCTGCCGCGCCGTGGCCTTCTCGCCCATCAGCCGCGTCACCTCCGGCGGCGGCCCGATAAACTTCAGATTCGACGCGCGGCAGACCTCCGCGAAGTTCGCATTCTCGCTCAGCATGCCATACCCCGGATGCACCGCATCCGCGCCCGCAATCTCCGCAGCCGAGATCACCGCCGGCACATTCAGGTAGCTGTCCCTCGATTGCGGCGGACCGATACAGATCGCCTCATCCGCAAACCGTACGTGCAAACTGTTGCGGTCGGCCTCCGAGTACACCGCAACCGTGCGAATCCCCATCTCCTTGCACGCGCTGATCACGCGCAGTGCAATCTCCCCGCGATTGGCAATCAATACCTTACGAAACATGCAATGCCCTTACCCTTGCCAACCCTTCGCCGCCATCACAACCGTCTTTCGTCGTCATCCTGACGTTGAATCTGACGCTGAACGGAGTGAAGTGGAAGGATCCCTGTATTTTCTCTTCTCGTTGCTGTTGCTGTTGAGATAGGCCCGGGCCTTAGCCCGGGCAGAAACGACCCGATAACGTTGGCCCTTTAGCCTCTGCGGACAAGCTTTCCTTGCCCACTGCAAATCATCCCTACTTCACCGCAAACAGCGCCTGCCCATACTCCACTGGCTGCCCGCGCTTCACGAATACATGCACGATCTGGCCTGCGGCATCGCTCTCGATCTCATTCATCAGCTTCATCGCCTCGACGATACAAAGCACCTTGCCGACCGAAACCATGTCGCCAACCTTCACATACGGCTCTGCATCCGGCGCTGGCGTATCGTAAAACGTCCCCACAATCGGCGACTTCACAATGTGCGCACCCGCATACGGATCGACCTCGACCGCAGGAGCCTCAGGCGCTGCTGCCGCCGCAAGGCTGACCGGAGCCGCTGCGGGCGCTGCAACGCCACCGCCGCCACCCTGTGCAGCCACCAGTAACGCAGCCATCTGTCCCGCATCGATTCCCGTAGCCGCAGCCACCGGAGCCTCCCCAGCGAAACGCAGCGAAACCTTCAGATCCGGTCGCTCCATCTCGAACTCGGCGATCCCGTTGGCCTTCAGAAACTCAACCAACTCCTTCAACTCCTGCGAATCCTTGCCTTCCATGCGTGCCATGCGTTCCAACTCCTGAGATTTTCTGTCTACATCTACTGCCTAAAGCTCAATCCAAACCTTTGGACTAGCCGCCGTCAGCACCTCACCACCGCTTTCGGTCACCAGCACCATATCCTCAATCCGAACCCCAAACGCCATTGCGTCTGAGCCAGGCTCCTTAGAAAGATACGCTCCCGGCTCGATAGTAATCACCATCCCCGGCTCCAGTATCTGTTCCTGCTTCGCCGCAATCCTCGGTCCCTCATGAATCTCCAACCCAACGCCATGCCCGGTCGAGTGCGAAAACGCCTTCTCCAGCCCGGCCCTGCGCAGCACCGATCGCGCTGCCTCATCTACCTCACCACAGCGCACTCCGGGCGCAACCGCCGCGACCGCCGCCTGCTGTGCTTCCAGCACCGAATGATACACGTCCCACTCATACTCGCTCGCGCGGCCCAGATGCACGGTTCGCGTCATGTCCGAACAGTACCCCTCCAGCAGCACTCCAAAGTCCAGCGTCACAAAGCCCCGCTTGGGCAGCTTTGCCCCCGTCGCCCGACCGTGCGGCAGTGCCGACCGCTCTCCACTCGCCACGATTGTCTCAAAGCTCATCGCCTCGGCCCCTGCCATCCGCGCCTTAAACTCAAGCTGGGCCGCAACCTCCGCCTCCGTCGCTCCTGCAAACACGTACTCCAGAGCATCCTCGAACAGCCTGCATCCCAGATCCGCAGCCTTGCGCATGAGCACGATCTCATCCTCGTCCTTCACCTGCCGGATCCTCGCCACCAAGCCGTCCGTCGCCACCAGAAAACTCCGCCGCACCGCACCTGGCAGCGCCTTTTTCATCGACTCCAGCGCCGCCACCGTCGTCTGCCCCGCGTCAAAAGCACACCGCGTCACGCCCGCCGCCGCCAGCCACTCCACCGCCTGCACCGCCGGCGCCGGTTTGTCGATCACCACCCGCAGTCCTTCAGCCTCAGCCTTGGCCTGCGTCCTATACCGCCCGTCCGTGAACAGCGCAGCCCGTCCGCCAACCAGCGCGACCGCCCCACTCGACCCCGTAAACCCGCTCAGATAGCGCACATCCGGCCCATGCGTAACCACCAAAGCCTCTGCCCCGGCTGCTACCGCGGCCTGGATCGCTCTCTTCCGTCTTGCTCTTTCGCGCATCTGCCCATTTTACCTGCGTAAGCCACCAATCACACCCCTCTACTCCTTACGCATTAGCCTCTATGCCTTGCTGCCCGTTATCATGGACTATGCACCGTGGTTCTCCCCCCACCCCTCACCCCACCCCTCACCCGGAATCGACCTCCGTCACGCGCCGCAGCTTTCTCGGCTATGCCGCCGCCGCTGCCGGCCTCGGACTGGCCACTTACTCCGGAACCCACGCCCGCCACGAGTTCGAGATCACCCACCGCACCCTCCCCATCCACAATCTCCCCGACGCCTTCCAGGGCTTCCGCATCGTCCAGATGAGCGACATTCACCTCGAGGAGTACACCGAGGCCTTCTTCCTTGAACGCATGGTCGCCCAGGTCAACGCCCTCGCCCCCGACCTCGTCCTGATCACCGGAGACTTCATCAGCGATGGACCGCGCCCCCCCTCGGTCGCCTGGAGGGCCGCCGGCCTCGGTGCCGAGATCCTCTCCACCCTCAAAGCCCCGCAGCGCTTCGGCGTCCTCGGCAACCACGATGTCTCCGTTGGCGCCGAACACGTCATCGCACCACTCGAGGCGCATGGAACCCCCATCCTCGTCGACAGCTACACCCCCCTCGAGCGTGGCCGCGACGTCCTCTGGCTCTGCGGCGCCAACGACGCCGCCACCCGCACGCCCGATCTCGACTTCGCCATCCCCGCCAACCCCCGCGCCCCCGTTCTCTTCATGTGCCACGAGCCCGACTACGTGGACAAGGTCGTTCACCACCCTCGCTTTCCGCTCATCGACCTCATGCTCTCCGGTCACTCCCACGGCGGCCAGATCCGCCTTCCCTTCATCGGCCCGCTGATCCTTCCCCCCATGGGCCAGAAGTACGTCGAAGGCCTCTTCCACTTCGGACACATGCAGCTCTACGTCAACCGCGGCATCGGCACGGTCGGCCTGCCCTTCCGCCTGAACTGTCCCGCCGAACTCACCCGCATCACCCTCGTCCGCGCTTAAACGAACAACGGCTGCAACGAACAACGGCTGCGCCCGCAGGCACAGCCGTAATGTGGCCTTTGCGTTAGCTTTTCTTTCTGTCATTCCCGAAGGGAATCTGCTGTCTGCCCACAGCACCACCGCCGTGTGACCCATCTTCGCGACAATCTCATCGTCGCCAGGGTGGGAAGCACAATCCTCTACCGCGCACTCCCCACGGGCTTCTTCTTCCCCGGCTCCACGACCGCAGTCTTCGGCGTCACACCACTCTTCTCATCCATCCAGCTATCCAGCAGGCTCTTCCGAAACCGCCAGCGGTTTCCCAGTTTGAACGCCGGCACAAACCCCTCCGACGCATAGCGGTACAGCGTATCCCCGCTGATCCCCAGGTAATCCGCAGCCTGACGAATATCCATCACCTCGCGCAGCACCAGTTGCCCCTGTGTTCCTGTTGCCATGAACGTCTCCAGTCGTAGGTGAATCTTCCGGGTTTCCCGGCGCACTCCCCGTTGTACCTGTTTTTCCACAGGCCGACAAGGCCCCTCCCCAGCCTCCCGTCTCCGCCTTGCCACTCTTGACCATTTGGTACACAGCGGTTCCATGGGTAGATATTGGGGCTTGGACCCACGGCGTCAGTCTCAACAGCAACCGCAGGTTTTACCTTGCCAGGCCGCGCGGCCTTCCTTGACCAGCAACGGTATTGCCACCAGCGCCGCAAGTGGATCAAACCAGGCGAGATGGAAGAGTGCGTTGATCGACAGGCCCACCAACGCAATACCGGCCAGATAAGCACACGTGGCCGATTGCACCGCATCGGCAGCCAACGCGGCATTGTTGCTGCGGCGCGCTTCCCGGCGCTTCAGACCCGCCAGGACGGGCATCACGACCAGCGCCGCCCCCGTAATCCAGATACCGAGGCGGCTCGTTTCGGGATGCAGCCCCAGCGCCAACGAACCAATGGCCATCACGCCAACAATCAGGGCCAGGGCAAACAGCAGCACTCCAGCCGCGCGAGCGGCGCTCCGTTCGGAGATGGAGACCCGTGGCAGAAATTGCAAAAGAACCACTCCCGCGGACAATAGCTCCACAAAGCTATCGGAGCCGAAAGCGGTCATTGCCGGACTATGTGCCGCCGCTGCCGCATAGAGTGACAGGCCGCACTCCACCAGCATCCACACCAGGGTGATTCCCTGCAGCCAGAAAACGGTCGTGGAGCGGCGCACCGGTGCGCACGTCGGGTCATCGGACGTTGAGAGCTGCGTGTCGATCTGGCCAACCTCGGACATCTTGATTCCCAAAGCATAGCTCCAGATCTGTCAGGACGGACGACCTACGCCCCTCGCTCCCACCAATCCGACCGTCGCTCGACGCCCGCAACCACCTCAGTCGGCTCGCCCGGCTCCGGCAGCCACAGCCCAAACCCCTTCTCATCGGCCAGCTTCACGATCCGCTCCACCGGCTCTTTCCACCCATGCAACGCCAGGTTGAACAGCCCCCAATGAATCGGCATCAGCAACCCACCCCGCCCGCCACGGCTCCCTCGCTCGCCGTCCGCGCAGGACATCGCCTCAAACGCCCGCGCCGCATTGTCCGGCCCCAGGTGAATGCCCGACCACAGCGGATGGAACGCCCCAATCTCCAGCATCGTCAGGTCGAAGCCTCCATGTTGCCCTGCGATCTCCCCAAACCCCTCCCACCAGCCCGAATCCGCACCGAAAAACACCCGATGCTCTGGCCCTTCGATCACAAAGGAGCTCCACAACGTCGTATACCGGTCGAACAACCCTCGGCCCGAGAAGTGCCGCGACGGCCACGCCGTCACCGTCAGCCCACCCACCCCGTCCTTCGGAATCCAGACCCGCTCCGTCCAATCGAGTTCCGTAATCTGCCCTGCCGGAGCGCCAAACCTGCGCAGCCGCCTGCCCACGCCAAGCGACGTAACCCAGCGCGCACCCGCCGTAGCCTCCAGCCCCGCCAGCCGCCCCACCGTCTGCGCTCCCAGGTGGTCGTAGTGGTCATGCGAGATCAGCACCACATCGATCTTCGGCAGCTCTTCCAGCGCAATCGTCGGCGGAAAGAACCGCTTCGGCCCCATAAACGAAACCGGGCTCGCCCGCTGCTCCCACACCGGATCGACCAGCACGCGCAGTCCATCGATCTCGATCAGCGACGCTGCGTGACCAAACCACGTCACCCGCAATCCACTCGCTGGCGGGGTCGCATACACCCGCGCGTCGGTATGAAACGGCCCCAACTGCCGCGCCGGCTCGACCACAGCCTTGTTCTTCAAGTACTGCGGCAGCACCTTGAAAACTGTGCTGAAGCCGCCCACGGTGGTCGGCACAGGATTCAAAAACCTGCGCCCACGCTTCTCTGCTCGCTTTAGGACACTCACTTGGATTATTGGATGCAACGACAAGCTCATAGTCTCAATTCAGTTCATCTACGGCAAAAAATAGAACGGATTCGGCAGCTTCACACTCACACCGGCCTGCGGATCACCCAGAAGATCGCTCCACTGGTCGCCGACGCTCAGCACGATGCTGTATCCCTTGCCGAGAACCCGTTGGCGTTCTTCCGACTTATACGCGATCGTCGCCATGCCATTCTCCATTCCATTGCGCAGCTCCAGTCCCGTCCATCCGTGGAAGCCCGCAGCCTCCAGGTTTTTCGCGGTCGCGGCCGTCTGGTCCGTCTGCGCATTCGTCGCAGACGTCTCCGGAATCCCCGGCCGTCCGGTAATAAAGAACACCGCAACGCCCGCGGCCCGGGCCTCATTGAACAGTCGCAGCGCGCCCGGAATCGCAACCGACGCCTCCGTGCTCACAACCCAGCCATTGAACATCGGCCCGACATACCCGAAATCCTCGCGCTTCATCTCGCAGTAGCTCGACAGCGTTGTCTCGTCGATATCCATCACCAGCGCCAGCTTCTCGCCTGCGCCGACCCGTGCCGCCGCAACCCGCTCCGCCAGCGCCGTCTCCGCGCGCTTGTACTGCGCATCGAGGTCCGCCCAGTAGCAGCCTTCCTTCCCCACGCAATCCGCGTAATCGGCCAGCTTGTAGCGCGCAATCCCAAAGTTCTCGAGCGGCTCATCGGACAGCAGTGCCAGCGCATTCTGCGCGCCCAGCTCCTGCTCCGCCCTCGCCGCCTCGGCGGTCATACGGTGCGCAGACGGCTTCACCGCCCCACAAACCGGAGGCCCATAATGGTCGGTCGGAACCACCGGCGCCTGCGCCGCCGCAACCCCCACCATCAGCAAACAAGCTGCAAATCGTACCAGCCGGCTCCAGCGCGGTGGTTTACTCTCGGCCATACATTGCATCGATCTTGTCCTTGTACCTTTCGAAGATCACACGCCTCTTTAATTTCATGGTCGGCGTCAGCTCGCCGGTCTCGATATTCCACTCCTCGGCAACCACGCCAACCTTCTTGATCGTCTCGTGGAATTGAAGCTCCGCGTTCACCTTCTTCACGATGCTCTCGTACTGCTTTTTAACCTTCGGGTCCTTCACCAGCGCGGCATAGTCCTTCGTTGCGACGCCATTCTCCTCTGCCCAGCGCTCGAGAGCCTCAAAATTCGGCGAGATGAGGACTGTGGCAAACTTGCGCGCATCGCCGATCACCGCAGCGTTCCCCACCAGTGCGTCGACCTTCAATTTGCCTTCGATCGGCTGCGGCGCAATGTACTTTCCGCTGCTGGTCTTGATCAGGTCTTTCTTGCGGTCAGTGATCGAGAGGAACCCGTCCTCGTACTTCCCGATGTCCCCTGTTTTGAACCAGCCGTCCTCGGTAAACTCGTTCTTCGTAGCCTCGTCCCTCTGCCAGTACCCTGCAAACACGGACGTTCCTCGAACCTCGATCTCGCCATCCCTCGCCACTCGTATCTCAAGGTTCGGCACCACTGTCCCGACCGTCCCAATGCGATACCCATCGAACGAATTTCGCGAGATCACCGGCGAGGTCTCGGTCAATCCATACCCTTCGAAGATCCGGATCCCCATGTCCAGAAACCACTCCGCCGAGTCCATTCCCAGCGGCGCTCCACCCGAAACCCAGAACTTCACCTGCCCACCAAACGCCTCCTTGAGCTTGCTGTAGACCAGCTTATTTGCCAGCTTCCACCCCAGCGCCGTCGGTGTCTTGCCGTCCATCAACTCCCTGCGATGCTTCTTTCCCTGGCCAATCGCCCAGTTGAGAATCGTCTTCTTCAAGCCCGTCGACTTATACTCTGTTCCCTGCCGCACCTTCTCATACATCCGCGGCACCGACAGAAAGAGATTTGGCTTCACCGCCTTCATCGCGCCCACCAGGTCGTCGAACTTCGGCAGATACGCAATTTTGCCGCCATGGCCGTAGATCGCGTAGTCCAGATGCCGCGCCAGCGCGTGGCTCAGCGGCAGGAATGAAATCGACGTGTCGCCCTCCACAATCCCCAGCCCGTCCGTCGAGTGGCTCAGGTTGTCCGCCAGGTTTTTGTGCGTCAGCATCACGCCCTTCGGATCGCCCACCGTCCCAGACGTATAAATAATCGTCGCCAGCTCCTCCGGCTTCGTCTGCTTCAGCAGCGCGTCGAATCCCGCATCGGGCGACTCCAGCTCCGGCGCACGCTCGAAGACCTCCGGCAGACTCGTCGCATTATCAAAGCTGCCCTCATCGAACACCGCCGCCCGCTCTAACGATGGAATCTCTCCCGCGGCCACCAGCTTGTCGTACAGCTTTTTGTTCGAAACAAAGATCGCCCTCGTGCCCGAGTCGCGCAGAGCATATCCCATCTGCCCCGGCGTCAGCGTCTCGTACAGCGGCACATCCACACCTCCGATCGCCAGCACCGCAAAGTCCACCACCGGCCACTCCCAGCGATTCTCGCTGACCAGCGCCACGCGATCGCCACGCTGAATACCCCAGCTCTGCAGCAACTCCACGACTGCGCGCACCCGCCCATACATCTGCTGCGAAGAGATCGGTTTCCACTCGCTGCCGCTCTTCCACAGTGCAACCGTCATATCGCCACGATGGCTCATGCGCTTGAAGACATCATTAATCGTCCCGAAGTCCAGCACTCCGCACCTCTCCCTGCAAAGCACACCCGACAGAGCACGCTCGCTAGTGCATGCTACTCGCTTCGATGCCGATTATTCGAGAATTCCCTTCGACAAATACCGCTCCGCCGAATCCGGCACAACCGTCACGACGCGCTTGCCTTCGCCCAGCTCCCGCGCAACCGCCATCGCCGCAAACATATTCGCACCGGAGCTGGATCCCCCCAGCACTCCCTCTTCGCGGGCCATCCGCCGCAGGGTACTGAACGCATCCTCATCCGACACCATCACAATGCGGTCGCACACGCTGCGATCGAACGTCGCCGGTACTTCCGCCACGCCAATCCCCTCCACCCGGTGTTTCCCCGGAACCCCACCTTGCAGCACGCTGCCCTGGGTCTCCACGGCAACGGTCAGCACGCTTTTCAGCCGCCGCTTCATACCCCGGGCGATCCCCGTGAACGTTCCCGCCGATCCCACCCCGATCACCACTGCATCGATGCGACCCTCCATCTGCTCGAAGATCTCCACCGCCGTCGTCTGCTCATGAAAGTCCGAGTTCGCAGGGTTTTCGAACTGCATCGCGGCAAATGCTCCCGGAGTCTCGCGCTCGAACTCCAGCGTCCGCCGTATCGCGCCCGCCATCATCTCATTCTCCGGCGTGCGCACCACCTCCGCGCCCAGACCGCGCATCAGCATGCACTTCTCCTCTGCATATCCCTCCGGAATATAGATCCGCACCTGATATCCGCGCTGCACGCCAATCAACGCCAGCCCCACACCCGTATTGCCTGCCGTCGCCTCGCAGATGGTGTTTCCCGGCTTCAGCACGCCGCGCCGCTCCGCGTCCAGCACGATCCCCAGGGCTGCGCGGTCCTTGATGCTTCCGCCCGGGTTCATCGTCTCGAGCTTGGCCCAAATCTCCGCATCGCTGCTGCCCACCAGGCGGTTCATCCGCACCATCGGCGTATGCCCCACCAGCTCCGTCACATCTCTGCCTATGCGCATTCTTCTTCGCGATTCCACGGCAGCGGCCACCGTGCTCCGCCACCCCAAAAGACTAACCTATCCCGCTCCGGAGCTCAGTTCCCGGACGGCGCTGCACCCTGCGCTGCCGCTGGGCTGGCACTGGCGGCTTTTGGGAAGTAACCCGCGCGCGTCCTCACCTGCAACCCACGGAAGCCCTTCTCCTTGGCCTCGACGTGGATCTCGCGATATCCGCCCTGCGACGGCGGCTTCGACGAATGATACTCGATCATGTACTGCGTACGAATGTCCTGCGCGACCTCCTGCGCAATGCCATCGACATCCTTCAGCCCCTTCGGGAAGTACGCCTGCCCCCCCGTCTGATCGGCCAACTCAGTCAGCACCTCACGCGAGTGTTTCGCCTCGCGGCGGCTCACATCGTCGCCAAAGAGCAGCCCGATGCAATAGATCGCCGGCCCGTCAAGATCCTGCACCCGCCGAATCGCCGACTCCAGCGTTGCGTTCGACGCGTTATCGTCGCCATCCGTCACGATCAGCAACACCTGCTTCGGCTGCTTCGCATTCTTCGCCAGGTAATCCGCCGAAGCGATCACCGCGTCATACAGCGCCGTTCCGCCGCTCGACTTGATGTAGCTCAGTCCTTGCTGCAGCTTGGCGATGCTGCTGGTGAAGTCCTGATCGATATAAGCCTCCGAGCTGAAGTCCACCAGGAACGCCTCATCCAGCGGATTCGACAGCTTCACCAGGTTCAGCGACGCCGCATCCACCGCCGCGCGTTTGTCGTACATCGACCCCGAACTATCGATCAGAATTCCCAGCGATACCGGCATATCTTCGTGCTTGAACCCGACGATCTGCTGCGGCACGCCGTCCTCGTAGACGTGAAACGCGTCCTCAGGCAGCGTGTCCACCGTATGCCCCGAGCTATCGATCACCGACGCATTCAGCCGCACCTCATACACATCGGTGTGCAGCGTAAAGCGGCCATTCTCCTTCGTAATCACACCCGCCTGCGGGGGCAGCGCCACCGGCCCGGGCAGTGCGCTCGCCGGATCAGGCGATGGAACCGGATCAACATCCTGCGTCAGCATCGCGGACTGGCGCATCTGCACGGTAGGAGCCGGAGCAGCCGGAGCCTGGGCCGCAGCCCACCCTCCCCCGCCGGTAACCAGCCCGGCAAGCATGCCAATCCCCGCAATCCAAACCCACGCTCTACCGTGCTGCTGCATAGTACCCCCTCGCGACAATGCGCGCTAAGCCCCGGAAACCACGGAGCCGGTCAACGGCGCACTTCAATTTACGCCCCGATGCATCCGCTTGCCCTGCGTCGGAGTGTACCCGATCCCATACCCCTCCGCTCTTCGGATGGCATATCGCTGGCTCAGGGTGCCCCGCTTCTCCACATGCGCCGCGGTTCGCGACACCTTCGACGCCCGCCCACCCACCCAGGAGCATCCAGGGACTAGCCGCAACTCTCGACTCTTCCTTGACCATAACCTGCGCGTATACTCATACTCGCCCATCGTCAAATTGCATTTTTCTTATTTCCGCTATTCACACCATCACCTTTCGAGAGCAAGCAGGAGGAAGTTTCTTCATGAATTTAGGCGCAGTTGCAGCAATGCTATTCAGCTTTCAAGATGTCCAATCAAGTAGCCCCGGCGTGGTACAGGGTAGCGACACTATCTGGTTGTGGATTGCACTGGGCGTAGGCGTTCTCGCCCTGTTTGCCGCATTCGTCCTTGCCCGCATCGTGCTCGCCGGCGACACCGGCACACCCGAGATGCGCAACATCTCCGACGCCATCCGCGAAGGCGCCGAGGCGTTTCTCTCCCGCCAGTACCGCACCATCGGTATCATGGCCGTCGTTCTCGCCATCATCATCTTCCTCGGTTACCGCCTCTCGCCCAGCACCCACGACGTCGCCACGAAGACGGTCATCGCCTTCCTGGTCGGCGCGATCTGCTCCGGCCTCGCCGGCTTCACCGGCATGTACGTCTCGATCCGGGCGAACATCCGCACCGCCTCCGCCGCGCGCTCTTCCCTAAACGGCGCTCTCCAGGCCGCGTTAAGAGGCGGCGCCGTCACCGGTCTGGTGGTCGTCGCTCTTGCGTTAATTGGCATTGGCGTACTCTTCCTCTTCTTCGGCGGCCTCAACGATCCCAAGCACGTCGTCTACGAGCTCGTCGGCTTCAGCTTCGGCGCTTCACTCGTCGCCCTGTTCGCACAGTTGGGCGGAGGCATCTACACCAAGGCTGCCGACGTCGGAGCCGATCTCGTCGGCAAAGTCGAAGCCGGCATTCCCGAAGACGATCCCCGCAACCCCGCCGTCATCGCCGATCTCGTCGGCGACAACGTAGGCGACTGCGCCGGCCGTGGCGCGGACATCTTCGAGTCCACCGCCGCCGAAAATGTCGGCGCCATGATTCTCGGCGCTGCGCTCTATCCCGTCTTCGGCATCAAGGGCATCCTCTTCCCGCTGATGGTCCACGCCATCAACCTGGTCGCCTCCATCATCGGCGTCGCCGTGGTCAAGACCAACGACACCGAAGACCCAATGCGCGCGCTCAATCGCGGCTTCTACGTCACCTCCATCCTCGCCCTCGCAGGCTTCGCGGGCATCGTCTACAAGATGCTCAACGGCCCCGGCGTCCAGCCCATGTATCTCTTCCTCTGCGGCGTGATCGGCCTCGTCACGGCCTTCCTCTTCGTGTGGATCACGCAGTACTACACCGAGAGCCAATACCGCCCCGTGCAGTCCATCGCCGAAGCGTCCCTCACCGGCCCGGCCACCAACATCATCAGCGGCCTCGCCGTGGGCATGGAAACCCCCGCGATGCCCGTCATCGTCATCTCCGCCGCGCTTCTCCTCAGCTACTACTGCGGCGTCAAGGGCCTGGCCCATGCAACCGACATCAATGGCGTGCTTCTGCCTCTCTCGGATTACGTCAAGGGCATCTACGGCACCGCCATCGCGACGATGGGCATGCTCTCCTGCGCGGCCTACATCCTCGCCATGGATACCTTCGGCCCCATCACCGACAACGCCGGCGGCATCATCGAAATGTCCAACCAGCCCGACTCGGTCCGCGACAAGACCGACAAGCTGGACTCCGCCGGCAACACCACCAAGGCGCTGACCAAGGGCTACGCCATCGGGTCTGCATCCCTTGCGGCTTTCCTTCTCTTCTCCGCGTATCTGGAAGAGATCAAGACCCTCGTCACCGCGAAGGTCGCCGCCGCCGGGCCTGCGGGCTTTATGCCGCTGGGCTGGTCCTTCACCAACATCAACCTCGCGGAGATCCCGGTCTTCGTCGGCGCGATGCTTGGCGCGATGCTCACCTACCTGTTCTCTTCGCTGGCCATCAAAGCCGTTGGCCGCACCGCGCAGATGATCGTCAAGGACGTTCGCGACCAGTTCCGCGAGAACCCCGGCATCATGGCCGGCACCTCCAAGCCCGACTACGCGCGCTGCGTCAGCATCGTGACCGGAGCGGCGTTGAAGGAGATGGTGCTTCCCGGCGTACTGGCAGTCGGTCTGCCAGTCGCGGTCGGCCTCATCTTCCGCAACTTCAGCTCCGTCTACGGCGCCGGCACCGAGGTCCTCACCCGCGGCGGATTCTCCACCGTCCCCACCATCAACGGCATCCCGGTCAACCTCGGCGGTGCGACCGCGGTAGCTGGCCTGCTGATGGTCGGCACCATCTCCGGCGTTATGCTCGCCATGCTGATGAACAACGGCGGCGGCGCCTGGGATAACGCCAAGAAGTGGATCGAAGCCGGCAACTACGGCGGCAAGAAGTCCGATGCCCACAAGGCAGCCGTCGTCGGCGACACCGTCGGCGATCCCTTCAAGGACACCGCCGGCCCCTCGCTCCACGTCCTCATCAAACTCCTCGCGACGATCACCCTGGTCCTCGCCCCACTCTTCCTCTAACCCACTCTCAGCACACAACGGCCGCCGACTCCCACGAGTCGGCGGCCGTTGCCGTTGCCGTTGCCGTTGCCGTTGCCGTT